>Ga0098035_1000648_pt1 | contig 17204 bp, 11 predicted proteins | sample 3_EtaG_FD_75046 | JGI IMG/M metagenome (GOLD analysis project Ga0098035, IMG submission 75046) | Marine viral communities from the Subarctic Pacific Ocean - 3_ETSP_OMZ_AT15126 metaG | ecosystem: Environmental > Aquatic > Marine > Oceanic | place: Pacific Ocean | collected 2015-01-07
AATATATTTGGTACCTTTACCTATACTCCAGCAGGAGCTACAGCTCCTATAACAGTACCACATACAGCAGAAACAATACTTGAAGTTATGCAGGCAGGATTTACTCCAGGAGGCTCATTTACCTTGTCTGATGGACGAGTTATTACTACAAATACTAAGGGTGATTATGGCACAGCTTTTGATAAGCATAAAACAGACAAGTTTGGATTATTTGGTAAAACTGATTTAACTGCAGGTTATTCTCCAGGGCCAAATAAGAAGTTTGGTGATGCTGATGATGAAACATTTGTTGGTGCTGGAAATGTTGCAGCAGGTAAATTGCCTGCATATGCTAGTGTAGATACAGGATGGCAGACAGGTGCAATATCCTCTACGGATCTTTATGCTGGTGTAAAACTTCCAACTGCTGTTGGTGCAGATATGGAGCCATATTCAACTGGTGGTATATTTGGTACAGGTCTTAGAAATTGGATAGGAACTTTTACAGGGGAACTAGGAGGGGCTACTGCAACTGAAACAGGTTTATTGACAGAGGCTGAGATAGATGCCTTGGAAGCAACAACTCCAGGTTCAGCAACTGAGGCTGTAAAATATGCAGGAGTTACTGAAGGTGCATTTGGAGATGTAGCAACTGAGCAAGCAGAGGATCTTGCAACTTATCAATTAGGTGAAGCTGCTCTAGAGATAGAAGGAGAACAGGCTTATGCATCTTATAAGGCTGCTAAAGCAACGGGGGCTGGTTATACTGCTGATATGACACTCTTAAAAGATGAGCCTGCAGCATCAATACAACAGAAGTTTTTCTCAGGTGGACAGGATATAGATGAGATGTTCGGATCTGGAACACCAAGTGAGGCTTATAAAATACAGGCATTTGAACAAGCACATGTTACTGATCAAACAGCTACAATGGCAGATTGGCAGGCTATGTTTACAAAAGGTGGTATCAATAATATTGATCATCATTTAAAAGCATTACAATCATCTGTTAGTGGAGCTGCAACAGGTTATATGGACTTCATACAAGAAAGAATTAGTCTAAATCAAGGTGACAATACTATCTCAAAGCTTATGGGATTAAAATGGGATGATTATGATGAACTAGGAAATTTGAAAAGAGTGGCTGACCCTGGCCCAGGTGAATCTCCAATTCTTGCAGGACAAACTGACTGGGACGACACATCAACAGGAGAAAAAATTATTTCAGTTTTAGTTATTGCTTGTATGCTTTTTTGCTGGTCAGATAGAAAGCTTAAAAAGAATATTAGAAAAGTTGGTACCCATAAAGGACTTAATGTTTATAAGTTTAATTATATATGGGATGATAAAGAACATACTGGATTCATGGCTGATGAAGTTGAAAAGGTTGTTCCAGAGGCAGTTATTAAGAAGGGTAATTATAAGATGGTAAACTATTCTCAAGTATATAGGAGTTTATAATGGCAGTAGATAGAAGAGTGATTTCATCAATTATTGGAGAGAACATAGATTGGATTTGGAAGGCTGCAATAAACGAAAAGAGTAGTCAATTAGAAGAATTAGGTAATCAAAGAAGTGAACTTGCTTCAGAGTCTCGTGATTTAAAGAATAGGCTTATGAATCTTGGTGCTACAATCCCAGAAGAAGATAGTTCTGGAGATTTTGAAACTGCTAAAAATCTACCAATGGCTTTTATTGGGGATAATCTTAGGCAGGTAGAGGGTATGGTACAGTACTCACAGGGGCAAGTAGATACCCTTACAGACGCTTTAAATGAGTTCAATCAAGGTAAGGCTCTTATGGGAGAGCTTGGTGATACTTATGCAAATTTAGAAGCTGTAGATGCTTATGGACAAGATGCCTATCAAAACTTCCAAGTAAATGAAGGTGTTGAGATGGAGTCCTTACTTGCAGAGCTTACACCAGAACAGAAAGATCTCTATGAAACCAGTACACAATTTAGAGAAGGATTTCAAGCTGGTAATACTAGAGATATAGCTGTACAAAAGAATCTACAATCACTTGAAATAAAGCAAACTGCTGATGCAATTAAAAGTGCTAGGAAAGAAGATATATTAAATAATATGGACAGGTATCAGGGCTTATTAGATATGTCAACTCATAAGCTTACTAGTGGTTTAAAGGCTCAATTAAATATTGGTGGAACTTCTATTGGAATGATGCTAACCTCTCTTCAGGCAGGAGATGTGGACTCTTACAATGAATATATGGAGCAAATGAAGGACAATAGTAATCTAAGTCTTATACATGAAGAGATAGGAACAATGCTTGAAGCCTATAAATCGGGTGAAAATTATCCTGTATTAAATACTTTAAGTAGTATATACACAGAGTTTCAAGAGATGATGGACCTTGAAGCGACCTTTAAAGAAGGAATGCCTACTGATAATGCTTACAATTCGTTTATAAATAATGCCAGAGCTGGTAAGTTTGATAGAATTGATGCAAGATTTGAAGATGCTGCAAGAGAATATAAGTATAAGTGGGATAGGTTTAATCAATTTAATGCGTCAGGATTAATGCCTGATGAGGACGATATGATTAATGCTTTAGAACTCTTTGAGGCATCAGAAGATTTAAGCTCTAAGCAGTTAGCCTTTTTAGCTGAATCAAGTGGGGCTGAAGTTGATAAGATGTATAGAGAAGGATTTGGTGCAATGACACAGGCTCAATTAGATTCAACACTAAAGGCTGATTGGGATCCAGATGAGCTTGGTGAATATATGGATGTATTTGATGAAATGGAAATTGCTCATCAGGAATATTTAGCTATGGGGGGAGATCCTGATCCTCCATTAAATGATGGTGGTGATTTAGATCTTATTGATAGGGAAATATCCTTAGCAAATGATAGGGCTAAGTTCGAAGATGTAAAGGCAAAGATAAAAGCAATGAGAGATCATGGATTTTCCAACACTCAATCATATTATGACGCACTTGATAGTTTAAAATTTTTAGATCAAAGTGTTATTACCCAAGAGAGTATGGTAGACTTTTATACAGAGCAAGAGACAGCTAGAGAGACGTTAAATTCTGATGTGATAGCTCTTTCAAGACTTTTAGGTCTACCAGAAGATGAGATTCGTAGGCAAATAGAAGAAAAGAAAATGCGGGAACAAATGAAGGCAGGCTATAATCCTGCAGATAGAAGTACTTTCCCTGGCCAATATCAAAAATAAGGAATTAAATGGCAAGTTCTTTTGATAGAGAGAAATTAAGAGCTAGGCTCTTAGCTAAAGGTGTAGAGTGGGATGATGATCAGATCAATTCTTTTATTGATTCCCAAGTATCTGCAAATAAATCTGCAAATAGATCTATAGAAGGTTATCAACAACTTCCTCATGGTCGTGTAGTAGGTCCAGAAAGAGATCAAGAACTTATGGATCCTACAGAGGCTAGATGGGGTAAGTCTGCACTCAATTACAATCCTCCACCACAGCCAAGAAATGCAGCTTGGGATTTTTTAGGTAATGCTTTATGGAATTTTGCTGACGTTACTTCTTTTGGTGCCTTAGGACTTGTAGATGAAAAGCTTATAGAAGGTCAGGCTGAAGAGTTTCTTGCTGGAGAAGAGGGTCCTACTACATTTGCTGGTAGAGCTGGTGCAGGTATTGGTGGTCTTGCTGGGTTTATGCTACCTATGGCTGGTGCTAAGGCTGCGGCAGGTGTTGCAGTTAAAGGCCTTAGTAAGTATGGAACCAAAGCTGCTGGTCGTAGAATGATGCAAGAGGCTAGTGAGAAGGGTGTCCTTGGAGGTATGAAAACCTTTGAGAAACTTACTCCATCTCAAAAGCAGAAAGTATTTAATCCATTTGTTGAAACTCTAGAGCATCATGCAAAGACTGGAGCACTTCATAGTTCTAAAGGAAGAGAAGCCTACACTAAACTATTTAATGAAAATTATGGAAATATATTAAGAGAGAATCTGTCAACTGCAGGCATAAATGTAAGAAGTAAAGAGAAATTGAAAGCTCTTGAAGAAATAGTTATGCGTAATATGGGTGGATTGAAAGGTAATAATCTTCCTATTACTACATTGCAAGAAAGAATTGCTCTAGCATTAGGACGTAGTGAGGGGGCTGGTAAGGTTGCTAACATATTATCTCATACTCTTGAAGAGGCAGCACTATTTGCTGCAGTTGAGACACCAATGGAAATATTTAATAGTTTTGAGGAAGATAGGCCAATGAATCTTGGTGGTACACTAGGTCATGCATTCGTACTGGGTAATGCTCTTGGTGCTATTAGAATGATACCTGGTGGTAAGCAACAAGGCATTGCTAGAGAAGGATTTAGAAGAGTATTTGGCGGTAGAGATGCTCAAGGATTCAAGTATGATGGACTGTTAAGTAATAAGAGACCATTCTCTCAGTATGACGTAAAGAATGCTGGTGATAGAAAGAACTTAACCAGATATGCTCAAAGTTTATGGAAGACAGGAAACTCAGGTAAGATATTCTCAGATAAAGGTTTAACTAAGATAGATGAAAAGGATATTGGTTACTTTGCTGGTGGGTTAGATGATATTGCTAAGCTTGGTGAGACTGCTGAAGGGGCTGCTAAACTCAAACAGGTAATGATGAGTGTTGAAAGTGATTGGGGTAAGATCTGGGCTAAAGAATTTATCAATGAAGCAGGTAAGGATATGCTTGGTTCTACTCCTCGTATGATTGCAGGTGCTATGGCATTCAATCATGATATAGTATTTGATGATAATATCCCTTTAGAAGATAAGATATTTAATGTACTTGTTGGTGCATATATGACTAAGAGAGGTAGGTCTGTTGAGTATACTGCTAAAGATGGCAGTATTAAGACCTTAAAGGGAACAGATAGGCCATTTACTTATGGAGAGAGAATTAAGGATGCTGCTATGTACCTTGATAAGATGGGTATGGATCATAAAACTCTTGACTTCCAAAGATTAGTTAATGATTATAAGCTTAGAGAAGAGTACTTTGAGATAGATCAGAATGATGATGATGTTAAACTTCTTACAGATATTCTTAGAAATGAGGGTGTTATAGTTCCCCAAGAATGGGAGAGATCAAGTAAGGTCAAGAGAAAAAGTCAAGGTACCGCTGGTTACCATCCTCTATACGAGCATATAATGATGCTTGCTGATGGTCCATTAACTGGTCGCCATGAAAGAATGAAGCGTCCTGATGAGATTACTAAGAAACAAATTACAAAGATAGAAAAGCTATTAGGGGATACAGAGTTTACTAGTAGTGAGTCTGGTGTAGTTGGAAGCAAAGCTGATGTTGACGCTATTATGTATAAAGCAGCAGAGCCTAAGCTTAAAGCAATGTATGACGTTTATCTTGATTATGCCAAGCAGGTATATGAAAAGCTTGGTGGCAGCTGGCAAGTACGTGCTGATGGTAGTGTTAAAGTACTTAAGATTAAACCTAAAGCTAAAACCAATATAAGTGCAGAAGATCAGATGGCTTTTGATAGCTATCTAAGGGTATTAAATGTATTAGGAAGAGCAGGTAGTGGTCATAGAGTTGTGTTAGATAAGTCTGGACAATTTCACCAGGCTGGTGATGCAGACTATGCAGGACTAAAAGATGTATCTAGTAGGTTAGAGAAACAGGCTAACACCTTAATATATGGAGAGGGAACTGCTATAGATGGTATCAAAATAGGAGAAGAACTTTTAGGTACCTGGATGGAAGCTCAAAGTTACTATAAAGGTGTTCGTGATATATATGATAGGATTACAGATCTTGATAATACATCTGGAGTTTGGGGTAAGAATGCTGATGATGCTGTAAAGATAGAAGAGTTAATAGGTAAGATATTTGTACGTCAAGATGGATTCCTTGCCAATAAGATTGAGCTTTCAGATGCTAAAGGTGTTGAGGATTTACAATTATTTGCAGATGGATTAAGACAGGTGCTAGAATCACATCCTAATTGGAGAGCTCCATTTGGATTGTTCTCAGAAACTAGATCTAATACCACTGATAGGGGTGGCTTTAGTAATGCAGATGTTAAGGATTTAAGAAACCTTCTTTCAAAGAATGGATTGGGAGGTTTTGCTACTGACAATCCACAGCACTTAGAAAGATTTGTCCATGATATGAAGAGATATACTATGGATAAACAACTAGCAAAGGCTAGAGATTCTAAAGGCCTGCTCTTAAATGACAGTCAAAGATCTAAGATAAAGTATATGATGGAAGCTGGTATTGTAGACCAGAACTTTAATACTGTTAATATAAAAGGTGTTGTTGAAAGTCTTAAAACTGCTATGCCAGCCATAGAGGCTAGTCAATTAAGGTTAGACAAGCAATTAGGTGCTGAGGATGTTCCTTTAGAGGGATTATATATAGGTAATGAGGGCATGTATCAAGTTCTTAGTACTAATGCTAAGATGAATGATATGAAGCCTTTAGATTTTGCTAAGAAAATAATAGATAACTATGAAAGACATGTAGAACCCTTACTTAAGACTGAAGAGGGTAAAGGGATATTAACTCCTAGCTCTGTTGATGCCCAAATAGATGCAGCTCATCTAAATGAGATTGTTCATAGGATGGACATGATAGATCTTGGTGCTGAAAAGATAAGTCATCAAAAGCTTATGGAGTCTATAGAAAGACTTAGATCAGAAGGTATGCCTAATAGTACTGACCAAAAGTTTTTAAGTGCTGTGTATCATAGATTTTGGAATCGCCAGAGGGATACCAGACAACTACTTAATATATTATCTGAGTCTGGACTATGGAATAGAAATAAAATGGACTTAGATCTTGAAGGACCTAAAGATCCTATGGGTGCTATGCAGGATGCTATGTCTAAGATGGATAGAATTGTACCTTTTAGTGATACAGCCTCTAGAGTTGAGCAGAGAATCCACGAGTATATGGATGTTAATGATATGAAACATGACTTTGCTGATGACTTTAAAATTACTACTCCTGCTGACTATACTCAGAAGTATGGAGTAGAGTACGAGAAGGTAAGAGAAACCTTTGATAATAAGACTATTAGTGATCCTTTTGAGGTTATATTTAAAGAGGTTAAAGTTGATGATAAGAAGTGGGAGAAGTTAACGGTAGATCAAAAGCGTCAAGTTCTCACAGATACTATAGGGCTGTATAGAAATCATATTAATACTATAAATGTACAAAGAGTTATGGCTGGAGAGGGAGTTGGTGCTGTTATAGATAATAATAATACTATGACTAACAACTCCTTGTTTAAATCTATTACTAGTATAGTAGGTGAGGGTAACTTTGCAATCGTTGACTATAATGCAATGACTAGATCTGGTGTTATTGATGGTCGTAGAGATAAGACTACATTAGGCTTTATTAGAGGAGTATTATATAGTACTGATAAAGGTATTAATAAAGACCTTAAGGCAGACGCAGATTTAATTGGTGCTAGATTCAGTATGACTAAGGAGTCTGTACTTGTATCTCTACCAGAAGCTTCTTGGGGTATTGCTATACCTAGGGAGAACTTGTCAGAGTTAGCTAAACAGTTCTCAGAGTCTATTGATATTGCTAAGAATAAATATGGCACAGACTATGATCCTGCATACAAAGTATTGAAAGCTTTGTTTGGAAGTAAAGTTAAGGTTGATAAGAAGGCTGGTGTTAAGGAAGATACATTTATATACCACATAGATCCTGGTGTTGAAATGTATAAAGATCCTAATATTATTATGGGTGACAAGACTGGACCTAAGGATGTATGGGTGGTTGAAAGTCTTGAGGCCGCACAAAATCAACTGATGAATATGAAGGATGGTTTAGGTGGTGCTAAGAACTTTGCAGATACTATAGACAGAATTGAAGACCATTATATATTAAGAAATAATAAGGACAGCAGTCAGGATAAGCATATATATATAAGAGAAGAAGGAGTCCCAGATGGACTACAAGCTGATCCTAAGGGTAGACAGCCTGGTACTGATTATATAAAAACCTCAATAGTTAAAGACACTACTTATAAATTTAAAGATAGTACTGCTGAACAGGATGGTCAATATGCTACTGCTATGCTTACCCATATATGGATGGATAAGATGATAGGTAGGAACTGGTGGGAAGTTATTAATAAAGGTGTTGATGGTGCAGACCCTGAAGGATTCGCTAAACTTGCTACAAGATTTAAATTAATGTCTAATGTTAGTATGTATGGTATGGATAAAAACCTCGCAGATCTCTCTTTAAAGCACTTAAAAGATTTAGATGGTGATTCTGATGCTGTTAAAGGATTGCAGCGTTTAAAGGATACTGACGGGATGAATATAGCCATTGTAATGGATGAGAAGGGTATGGGTAAGGATATATTCTCTGCATATAAGAACATTCAAAGGCAAATAGAGGCTGCTATAAAAGAGAACCCAGAGCTCAAAGGTAATACAGATGATATGGAAAAAGACTGGAATAATGCTGAAGATGCCAGCTCTGTTGATTCGTACATGCCTGTTAGTAAGGAGATTATGAGAGCTCTTGAGGTTATGGGTGCTGCAGGTAATACTTCTGGTGTTGGTGGTATTAAACCTATCATTCACAAGTATGCTGGTGCTGATGGTAGAGGTGTTATACTTGGTAAGACTGTGTTTGTATATAGTAAAGAGTTTGATACATTCTTCGATAACAATAAGAATGTACATGCTATTATGTTTGATAGTGCCGAGAAGATGAATGATAAGTCTATAGAGAGATATGATATTAAGGAAGGTTCTATAGATGGGTTTATAGATGGCCATATAATGGATGCTAAGTACATTAATAAGTTAAAGCTTGAAGAGATAGAGCTGGGGGCAGTAGTAAAGCCCGACCATGAAGCTACACTATCACAACAGATAGCTAATGAGCTTAGTATTATAGAGGGTAATAGTTTATTTGATACATATATATCAGAGCGTTTAGTAGAGTATACTAATACTGCTAAGAGAGTATTCAATGAGTATGATCCAACTGAAGCTATTGCATATGCTAAACACTTTAATAGTATACCTGAAACATTTGATGGTATGAGTTCTTATACTAGATGGTTAAAGAACAATGGCATTCCTCATACATCTCCCTTTAATCAGACATTTAAGAATAGTATTAAGAAGGTTATGATAGATGATGGTGGTCTACTTACAATGAAAACACCTCATGGTTCACAGTCTGTTCTTGTTCCTAACCTTGATATGTTAGATAAGAATTTAAGAAATACAATGTTTTATAGAGATAAAAAAGGTGATCGTAAGGTATGGGATTATGGTCAGATAGAGATCTCAGCACACAATAGAAAGAAGGCTGTAGTACTTGATAACTTAAGGTTTGTAAGACATTTTAATAAAGGTAAGGATATAGTAGTTTCTTATAAGGATTTCAATAAAGAGAATCCTGATATGGTTAAGAAGAATATGAATCTAGGAGAGGTATTTGATGCTATTAAAGGTACTGATTATGAGATAGCTATTACTTCATACAGATCTCCTAGAACAAGACCTGGAGATATAATTGTATCAGGACTTAAAGGTTTTATGGATGGTGAAGTTGGTAATCAAGCTCGTATAAATGCACATGATTTAAAGATGCGTATGGAAGGTGACTTTGATGTGGACAAGGTTAACTATTGGTGGGATACTCCTGAAACTTTATTTAATAAATGGGATGCATTACAAGGAGAGGTGGGAGCTGTTAATCCTGGTAAGAATCCTACATCACTTAAAGGTCTTGACTTCCTGAAGCCTGGTATGATAGAGAAGTTTGCTGCTGATCAAGCTAATGCTGGTTACATGCGTGGACAGGTTGTTAAGATGAGTAGGATGCTACAATTCTTTGATAACTATGCTGAAGTTAGTAAAGGTATTGTTAGTCGTGAAGGTGATATAGCTAAGCTGGGTGATAAAAAGGTTATATTTAGAGCAGGTGATGAGACTGGCCGTATCACACTTGATCCAGATAAATTAAAGAAAGCAAAAATAAAACTTGCAGAAGATATACAAACTATAGTTGACTCAAAGAACGGTTACGATACAGAATTATTTAAAGATAATGTATGGCAAGATAAGTTCTTATATGGTGAGAAGAATAGTGATTATGAAGGTGTCTTTACGTGGCAAACATATGATGCTAAAGAGAAAATGTGGCTAGATGTTCCTGGTGAAATGAGTGGTAATAGTCATGCTGTTATAGCTAAGACTGCCATTAATGAGTTGTTATCTCCATATAGAGGTCTTCTTCAAGTTGGGGCTGGTGTTTTTGAAGGTGGCAAGAGAAGAAGTACTACATATGAAGATCTTATTGATGCTAGCAGTAGGTTTGAGACTAGGATGAGATTTGCTCATATAAATGCTCGTAGAAAACTAGAGAAACAAGGCATAGATAAGTCTGTGCTTGATAAAATATTTATGAGGAACAAGCAAGTACACAATCCATTTGGTCAGATAATGCCTAATATAACAGGGGAGCTATTACCATTTGAAAGAACTATTAGAGAGATAGGTAGGAATGATGACATGCAAATCTCTGCTCCAAAGAAAATGTTTGGTGACCAATTAAATCAGTTCAACAAATGGAGTGCAGAGTATCTAGAGCTCGGAGAAGGTGTTCATCAAGATCAAATTAAGAACATTATTGAACAGATAGGGAGTGACTCAAAGAATTATGGATACCTTAACTTTTTAAACTGGCGTATAAAGAAACAAAGTAATACTATGTGGGAAGCAAGAAAGAATAATAATACTAATCTTGCAGAGAGCATAGAGTATGAACTTAAGAGTCTTACTGACAAAAGGAATGATCTTGAGAAGCAATTGATGACTAATCCAGAGACAATGAAAATGATTCTTAATCAAGCACAGAGAAGGATTAGTTATGAGATTACTAGTAACTGGAGGTATAATAAATATACTAGGAATAAAAAGTTTAATAATTATCAAGAAGCTCTTGACTGGGTAACTAATAATCAGCTAGAGATTTCCAAGATGGCTAAGAAAGAACCCTTAAGAATTAAGGGTATTAATACTTCAGAGCAGTTAGATATGATAATTTGGAATGAACAACTTAGTAAGTATAAAGATATTTATATAGCCCCAGACTTTGATAAATTGCAAGGGAAAGCTTCCTTTGAATTTGAAGGAGATTTGTTTACTTTTAAAAAGAATTTTGGTAAACTATGGAGTCAGCTCTTTGATGATAAAAAGCGTAGAGACAATAAAAGAGAACCATGGCTTAGTGAGAATATGATTATGGAGCAGGCTAAGGGTATGTTTGATGAGATATATACTAAATGGGAGAGCCACCAAGAAGGTCTAGGTAGGCTCGCCCTTCTTAAACTAATGGCTCCTACTAAAGATATCGGCTCTATGACATACTTTAATGGTAAGTTTGTTGAAAGCTTTAGATCTGATAGCCCTACATATATTAAGTTTGGTCTTAGATGGCTGTCTAATACAGATAAAGTATCAGAGATGGTTAAAGATAGTATGTTTAAAAGTTTTGCTGATGGGTACAGTAGTTTATATAAAACATTTAGAGGCATCCAAGCTCCAGCTGAAAACTTTGGGCATGCATTGTATGAAGAAACTGTACGATATAATAGGGAGAATATGTATGAAGCTCCTGTACCTCTTTTAGATGCAGATCTAACAATGAAATGGAAGACTACTGATGAATATAATGATGTATTAAATAAGATAAACCCTGATATAGCAGCTACATTTGGTTACAACCCACAGTTTACCACAGGATATTTATTAAGTTCAAGATTAGTAGGGCCTGAGTGGGTTAAGTATGCTAAACAGGCATCAGCTTATTCATATTCTCCTACTGGATTTTTACCTCATGACTATAGTGGAGGTAAATTACCTACAATAACTGGATGGGACTCGTTTAATAATGCAAGACATCAAGAGGCAAAGATGTTCCTGGGAGATGCACTGGGTAAAAATATATTGTATGCTAAGTTTAACCCTAGAGTTAGAGCTTTATTTGAAGAGTATCAGGGTACTGGTGCAGAAACCTTTGAGAATACAAGGAAAGTTATAGAGAACAGAAAGAATGATGGCTGTTAGGCAAAATGAAAAGTAACGAAAAAGTTATGTCATATATACCAAAGTTTCAACTTTCTTTTAAAAAGTCGCCCCTCCCAGCGTATCAATTTTTGAAACCTTTGGTATTGTATATAAGGTCACTATGGGAGTGCAAAAGGGGTGCAGGGTGCGTTTTACGGACGTTTCTCAACTTTTCCGACCTTGAGTACCACTTTAACATAAAAGGAGCTTAAATGGCAGGTTGCCCCCCAGATAAGGAAAAGCGTATAGATAAATTACTAGATATACATGATATGTGGTTTGGCATAGGACAGCATGAAAAGAGTGAGGTAGCTAGTAATATAAAGAAGGTAACAGGTACTGATACCAAGTATTGGAAGAAGTTCTATGACGCAGAGATGAAGGCTGACTTTGATTATGGTGATCTGCCTAGTATGAAAGAATTAAAGAGATTAGAGCGTAAAGTAAAGAAGTTTTCTAAACAAATGGGTAGAAAGCCTGGTAACTTTGCTAAATGGTTCTATCTTCCTGAGAATGTAATGTCTAAGAATCCTGTTACGAAAGAATACTTTAATAGTGTTGTTATTGCTGGCAACTTTTATAGAGGCAATATGGATAAGGTTACGTCTAATCTTGATAGGATAGTGGAACTAGTTAATATGTCTACTCAAGAAGGCAGCCTGATGAATAGGTTTAATATATCAAGAAGTCAAGCTCAAAAGAAAATGGCTTCAATTCAGCAAGAATACCAGTCTCTATTAGCTAAGGGCAAGAAAGATGAAGCTTTAAAATTTCATGATGAGAATATAGCAAAGATATCTTCTGACAATCATGTAGCTACAATGCAAAAGTTACATGAGCTGATGACTGATCCTAATATTATCTTTAAAGGTAATAAGGTAGAGAATGCTAGTAAATATGGTACAAATCTAGTTCAAGCAGCACATTTATGGCATAATGATATGGCCCCACAGCTATGGAAAGTATTAAATCATGGCATTCACGATTATATAACAGTATTAGAAAGTGGTCAGACAGCTCTTGGTATTGAGAAGCCTATGATAGATAGTATAAAAGAGAAACTGCTTGTGAAGAATAAAAAAACAGGCAAATGGGAGATGGCAAAACAAGAGAACTATTTTCCAACACAAGTACTGGATATACTACCTACATTCAATACATTGACTGAAAGTATCTGGTCTGGTGATTATGGCAGTAAGACTAAGGATATGAATGAATATATTAATAAGACTATTGAAGGTATTGCTGATAATTTAAAGCTTGATGGGAATGTATTTGAAAGAGGCCCAGATCAGCCTACCAGAACTTCTAAGGATGTTATAAGTATTATAGATACATATGCTAAGGGTGCTACTAGATTTAATTATACAGCTGAAGTTACTAAACATACTGTAAATGCTCTAAAGAAGTTGCATGAAATGAAGGGCGAGGATATGGATGATCATATCAAATTTCTTGCTGACTATGTAAAAGACACTCATGGATCTGCTGTTGGTATGGATATGAAGCAGTCTAAATTTGGTAAGATAGCTAGAGCTATTACATCATGGCAGTTTATGTCTAAACTTGGATTTAATGTAAGAGGTGCAGCTCGTAATGCTACTCAGTCACTACAAAACTATGTGTACTTTGGCCATAAAGCTATTAGAGAGTATAATAGAACTGGTAAGACTGATAAGATGAAAAAGATTACCGAGAAAGAAATGGAAAGACATGGTGTATTCTTTACCAATCTAGAAGAGCTAGCTATGCCAGCAGAATTCCTTCCAAGTACTAAGATGATTGATGGAAAGATAGTTGAATCTAAACCTGGAGCTGGAGAGAACTTTACACAGTATTTAGAACGTGTAGCGAAGTTTTCTGGTAAGCCTATGCAATGGGTAGAGAATAATATTAATAGATCTTATACCTTTAAACTTGCATTTAATAAGTTTTTTAATGAGCTTAGTAGGAATGATGGTATTCTTAGAAAAGAACTAATGAAACAAGGATATAAGACAGGAAAAGAATTAGATTTAGCTGTTGAGAAAGATATAATAGGAAGAAGCAGCAGGTTCGCAGCTAATATGGTTAAAGAACTGCATTATGAATACTCTCCATTTGCTAAACCTAAAGCTCTTAGGACAGCTCCTGGTTCAATACTTGGACAGTTCAGTACTTATAGTATTAATTTCTTTGAGTATAATCGTAAGATATTAGCCGAGGGTGCTGATTCAGCTATGCATGGAGAATGGAATAATGAACATGCTTGGAGAATGTATAGACTTGGTGCTACTTATATGGCTATTGATGCATTAATATCACCTCTTGTCAGTACAGATATATCTAAACTTGTACAGCATGATACTAAAGAAAGATTAGAACAGTTATATACATGGTTTACAGGTACTGAAGCAGATAGGAAAAAGGTATTCTTTGGTAAAGGACCTGCTATAGGTACATTTGGTGGTCCATTTGTATCAGACCTTATTACTATTGGTCAGTTAACTAACTTTATGAAGATGAAGGAAAATGATTGGATGTCCTATATGGCAGGATACCAGGACTTTGCTGAGCGTACCAAGGATGATAAGGTATTTGAGTATGTAAGACTTTTAAATACCCAGCTTGCTCGTACTATGTATGGTACTATACCTAAGATGGTTAATGGTACTGGCCTTACTACACTAGCAGGCAGTGAACTTGGCTTATATGGATCGTCTAATTTAAAGCGACAACATAATGAACTATTTAAAAATACACGTAAGGTAGCCCCCAGTTTTATGGGAGACTACCTCACGCCACTCAGCGAGAAACAAAGACTTGCGAAAGGATATAGTAAGGCTTTGAGCAACAAACCTAACAAGAATGTGCATCCCGATGATTTAAGAGCTATAATGGATAGTCTTGAGAGAATGAAGAACCAAAGGTGAGTTAGTTATCCTCACCCCTGTGAACTATCATATACATTTTAGAAGCAAGTACATAGATATCATCTACAAACTCGATAAGTCTAGGATCTAATTCGCCTCCTTTATCTTTCCAGTCTGTTATTCTTTTTTGGATCTCTTTTAATTGGTCTTGTTCTAACATTTTACTCCTTAATTAATTCTATAAAGCTATCTAAAGGGATAGCAATATAAGGTTCACGTCTATTTTTTTTCACTACTACAGCTGGTGCTCTATCATCAGAGTTAGACTCTGCTTGCTCAACAGCAGCCCAAAACTGTAGCCTTTCTACATTTTTGCATTCGAAGCTATAAGGTATTAACTTACGAGCAGCAGGGGACAGAACTATATCCTCCCCTGTCATGCCCATAGTTTGAGATTTAATATCATCTTCTTCAAGACTTGGAAATGAATCTCTTAGAATATCGCGAACCATATTTTGAAGCTTTCTACCTTTAGCTTTGTTTGATCTTACGTTCATAACCTAATCTCCTTAAAGCTCTAGTAATTGTGGCATTATCGGGACCTCCAGGAGGAGAGAGGACAAGATCAAGTTTTTCATTGACTTCCTCTCTCTCTTCTTCAGGAATACAATCCCAATAGTCCATAAGAATATTATAAGCAGCTTTATAATCAGGATCCATTCTTAGTTATCTTAGAGTGATAGATTTCCTTTTCACGCTCTAAGAGTTCTTCCTTGCGACATTGCAGCCAGAATTCATAATCTTCATAATGATTATACCTGTCTGGATTTAGCATCATGTCTTGAATTAACGCTTCTTTTACTTTACCCATCTTTATCCTCCATTCTTGTCATTTCATTTAATGGTGTCTTATTTTTTCTACCATGTTCTCTTATAGCACACCTTTTACATATCCGCAGGTCTTTAGAACCTGAGATCTTTTTTCCATCAGGAACCCACAAGTAAGCAGGTGGCTTAAGTTGACGCTCACTACACATTTCACATTCATAGGGCATCTTTCTTCCAGTAGGATGTACTGTCACTACAGACCCAATCTACCTGCTACTTGCTTTAATTTAGTACTTAATTCTTCAACGCTAAGTTCAAGCTCGTTGATTCTGTTTTCCAGCTTGTCTATAAAGCTTTTTACTTGACTTTCTCTTGGCTTTTCTAGATTTACTTCCTTTAGTATTGTTGTTGTTTTGGTTGGCATCTTGAGCCTCCTTATTAAATGGCAATCTACGCCATTGTTCAAGTGTATTTATAAAACCATATATATCATATATAGCTTTCTTTATTTCTGTGAGATCTTTCTCTACAGAATTCTTCCAATCTGCTGCACTGAATTTATCACTCATAGGTATGCTCCACATGTTGTGTGAACTTGGTATGATCACCTTTCCATATCATGTAGCTATCAAAGTACCTAAGTAGTTGATTAAACAAGTGCTTGAGATCATTAACTTCTTCAGTTAATTCTTTTACAGTTTTCTTCTTTCTTGATGTTTTCATTTTACTCCTCTCACATAAGGGTTCTTTACTAGTCTAGTTCCAGGTATGACTTCGCCTGATTTAAGGTCATTGAGAATTCTTTTCTTGTCCAATTTCTTGGTAATAACCTCGACCCAATAGTGGTCAGGAATCTTAGATTCATCAATAACATCCACTGCCCCAGCAGATTCAGATATCTTAATGGGATTAAATATATCATGCTTAGGGAGTTCCCCAGTTGCTTGGTAATTTTCAATAACATATGCTTTCAACCTCTCTTGGCTATTCTTTATAAACTTAATATACAATTTCATCTTATTCATCTGCTTAGTGAATAGCGATAGTTCACCATCCATCTCTCCATATAAATACTGGATACCGTTCTCTTTCTGAGTACGTTCCTTGATAAGATCATTTATTCTTTCTTTTACTGCCTCGTCATCAAATATCTCATAGTCTTCACTTGCAGTTATTAGATTTCGAGTAATTTCTATTAAAGCTCTACTCATTCTAACACTCCTATATTAACGTTGTTTACTGTTAGTTTAACATCTAAGTTCTCACGCTCTCTATTAGCTTCACATTTAATATGTAACATCTTTATTAAACCTTCACTATCTTTGAGTGGTGATACAGATAATACTTTATTAGCATTATATGCAGTTCTGAAAGAACCTTTGGAAGATGCTATATTCATTCCTTCATGGAATGCTTGTTTTGTGATCTCGCTCACAGCAAATATGATTATACTGTATTTAACAGCTATTTCCATAATTGATTGT
>Ga0098035_1000649_pt1 | contig 17201 bp, 30 predicted proteins | sample 3_EtaG_FD_75046 | JGI IMG/M metagenome (GOLD analysis project Ga0098035, IMG submission 75046) | Marine viral communities from the Subarctic Pacific Ocean - 3_ETSP_OMZ_AT15126 metaG | ecosystem: Environmental > Aquatic > Marine > Oceanic | place: Pacific Ocean | collected 2015-01-07
ATTCTTTCAGCTGTTTTATCTGTTCTCTTAGCCATCTATTACCTCAAAATGTGGATAATCTTTAAAAGTAGTTTTATTCCTATCCTTTAGAAACCAATCACTGTCCCAATCACGTCCCCATATTAGATCAATCCCCATAGACTTAGCTACGCCTGATACAAACCCTGCAAAATGAACCATTCTATCTAGATTCTTAAAGCTTACAGGATACGGATATACATCTACTGCAGTACTGGGATCTGAATTATGCTTTCCATTAGGATACTTAACCTTACTACGTCCTTCATCAAAGGCTTTATTCTGATCTTCTTCTCCACGATGTCCACAAACTACTGTACAATCATATGTCTTCACCACTTCATTAAAGACCTTTTGCAATCTTTCATCACAGGTTTCTAAACTCGCTCTTGACTTTCTTCCAAACCTAGGCATCCTCCTCCTCTTCCTCTTCCTTTTCCTTTACGCCCAGGTCTTCTAATTTTATAATATCAGTTGGCATTATTCGTATAATATAGTAACAATAACGCTTCCATTCAGACACTCTGTAACCTCTAAAGCATGCAAGGTAGTTATACCGGCAATAGCTGCCTTTATATTGTATGCTAAAGAATCCTGTACAGAGTCAGCGTCACCATTAGGTTTATTATGCGTAATAACCTTACAACTACTAGCTCCTACTGCCATTTTATTCTCCTATGCTGTAACCCAGCTTTTAGCTCGGGGTTTATGTTTCATATAGCTTCCATCCTTACCTTCAATTAAACTGTTAGGTGGATGTGCATACTTACACGCGTATGCTAAAGCATCTATAGTATCGTCATGTCCCATACGGGGACCAAATGTAATTACTTCGTGTTGCAAATCGTACATGCTTTTCTTAATGTGGATCGAGCCCACTGCGAACCTTTGAGCAAGTATTTCTTGAATCCTGTCGCGTTTCGACATGCGGTTACCTGGTTTTTCAGCAGCGTACTTAACCGTGAAATCATTACGTCGTCGCATTTCTGCCATAATCGCTTGAAACACTGGTCGGGACATAGTAGTGTCTTCAATTGTGAAAAGCGAGGGGTGATAGATTGAATTGTACTCAAAAATGTGATCCACGATTCCCTTCTTGCCATCTCCCGGTATGCCGAGAACAGAGAGGCTACGCTTGCGAATATAGTCAATAACGTAAATATTATTATCAGGACAAACTCCAAGAGCAACAAGCACGCTAAAGTCGCTGTCCCTACGAGTAGAATCTGTAGCGGGGTCCACACCGACGAACACGTTAACCGGCTTAATTCCTTCATCTTTTGAAGATATGAAAGAAATTCCTGTTTCTTCATCATATTTGTAATCACCTTCCCAATACTTAATATGGTTTCGATTGAATATCGAGTCTTCCGCACTCTGGACCTCCATCATATATTCTTGATAGAACTTCTGGGGTTGCCCAGAGTCCGCGTAAAATTTCTTTTTTCTTTCCATCTCTTCGGCTCCGAACCAGCCAGCCCAAAGAGGTGTACCGTTAGGTTGTATGGCTTTGTATGTTATTACTTTCCAACTAAATTCTTTTCCAAGGCCTTCGCTTTCCGCTTTATTATAGCCAGCAAGGATGTTATTAATAAAACTATCATAGTGAACGGGAGTGCCATTAATACGGAGACGACCCGAACCAGGTTCAAGAGCAGGGAAAACGACAGCCGTAACAAGGTTAGAGATTTTAGCACGAGACTCTGGTGTAATGGTATTATTTTCATCTTCAAAATCATCCAGGACGATAAGATCGTATCTTTTATGGAGCTTAGCACCACCCCTAATCCCAGATAAGTTTGATTTACTGATGAGTTTACAGCCGTTTTTAAGTTCGATATCATCTTCTGTCCATTTTTTGCCCTTTAAATCCCCGAAATAATACTGCACTCTATCATTATATTCCAAATGATATTTTATATAATCTAAATTAGGTACTGATATTTTACTAGAAGCAGCAACCCACCCATAAAATAATGGCTCATTTGCAAAGCAAAAATCATGCATTATACCGCATTTAGTTAATACTGTCTTACCGTGTCCCCGTGGTAATATAATAGCTAGCTGTCTTACACTTAAATCATTTATTGCATCTACTACCTGGTAATGAAAAAACGGAGTCTCACTCCGCATAAAGTCATCCTTAAGAAACAACTTTCCAAAAGCGATTAGGTCATTTTTGGCAAGTTGTAACTCTTCTTCGGCCTGGCTTACGTTCCTAGAATTTATATTAGGAGCCGAAAAGCTCTTTTTCGTCGCCTTTGACTTTGTCAAATATATAGTCCTCTACGTTCTTATTTTTATTAGCAGCTTTTTTTCTCAGCTTCATTTGATGAGGTACCTTGTTCTGGAAGATCCTAATACCCTTCATAAGTCTATCACTAGGTTCACCATCTGGGACTACCTGATGCCCGTCACCATAACGTTGTAACCAAGGCATTAAAGCCTTTTCTAGAATGGTAACCTCATAACGGGACTTCATATCAGTTCTCGCAAGTTTATTGCTGATAGCATCTAGCCATTCCATCTCTCCTGCAAGACTATCTGGATATACCTTACCATCTACCGCCTTCTTTAATTTAGCTCCCGTATTCGCTGGAGGAGGTGCAGGTGCTTGTTCTTGAGGTTGTTGTGGAAGTCCGGAAGCTTGTTCCATAATTTCCCCTGCACCTGTAGCATCATTTTGTTCTAGTTGTTCTGTAGCCTCTTGGTATTGATCTTCCATTATTTATCCTTTCCTTCTGTTAATTCAGGCCTTTCTACTTCCTCTAACATATCATTAGAGAATCCTTGAAACAATGCACCTGTAACATTGGTAACCTTCGTTGATTGCTTATCCTCTAAATCGAGGATATCAGATAATTTAAACAGAGCCCTTAAACGGACATCTTCCTTTTCGGAGTTTTTAGAGGCATCCTGTATATCACTTAATACAGACTTAGGTTCGATACCTAATTCCTCACATATTGGCTTTAGTTCTTCTTTCATAGCTGTATTGATCCTTTCAGTTTTTAACAGTCTCCCCGCCCTTTGACAGGCATACCGCCTATTCTCTGTAGGGAATGCTTGTAAATATGCATCCTCCGGACGCATGCCACTGGCCATATAAGTGACAAAGAGCTTTTCGTACTTCGAGGTTGTGGTCCGATCCAAGAGAATGTCATCAGAAGATTTATTACCCCCAAACGAGTAAATATTGATTCTTCTACTAGTATCCATTTGTACATTCTTAGCCACCATAAAGGTTCCTGTACAAGTGCCTACATATTCTCTGATCTTATTCCGCCCTTTAGCACGTAGCATCTCGCCTTTCCGGAGTATCTGGATGAAACAGTCATCGTCTGTACGTACCCAGTCTCCCACATGGCTGGTACGCCAATTATCAATTACCAGACTTGCCACATCCGGAGGAAGTTCATCTACCGAATCATATACTTTATGTACTATACCATTAACTCTATATTCTCTCAAGGTAGCTCCTAGCGGGGTGGTAACCCCGCGTTCGGTCACGCATCACCTAAGATGCCTAAACCTTTCATCCTCTCTATATCTTCCTTATCCCAATATTCTGAGTCCAACTCTATACAGTAACAAATCGCTTCAGTGTCTTCCTCATTAACGTATTCAACATCTCTGTCATACATCTCCTCAGACACAAATTCAATTACTTCAGTCGTATCATCATATTCGATAACTAACTTATATATCTTCATAGTGTCCTTTCTGCATACGATCATGCACATATATTACATGGTTTATTTTAAAGATACAAGAACTTTTTTAACTTTTAAGTAGCTGTTTTTTATAGACTTCTTAAATACAGACCAGCGGGTCGGAATCCCAGCATCGGATCCTAAACCGTATTTCTTATTAGTGTACTTTCTGAAGGCATCTGACTTACCACACATCTCCGAGTAGTCACTGAAGATCTGTGCTATATCATATACCGACTGCTGATTGTTCTTTAGTTGTATCTCTAGTTGCGATATGTAATCCATCAACTGCTTGTATGTAACTTTCTTTGATTTCATAGTTATGTTTATGATCTACACCACAGTAGTCTGGGCATAGATATCCTTTATCTAATGTTTTTCCGAGCTCTGATAACCCTACGTAAAGTAAGGCATATATTACTTTTCCCCAAGAACTTTCTGGCGTGTCATTGCCCACACCCCTACGTTCAGGCATGCTATCCCCATAAGGGGCCAGCCAGCACCAAGAGCATAGTAATATATATTTAACAGACCTACCGCCAGATTTAACCAGCGTACTAATTCGAAACCTTCGGTCCTGTTCCACATCTGTAGTATCCTTATTTAGCCTTTGATTGTATACGTAAGAATACATATACAAGTCAAGTCTTTTTGTGAGTTATCTCAAAAAACTTTAAAAATTATAGGATTTTGTCGTATGGTCACATTTACTTGGTATACCCCTTGCAATCCGGATTTCGAAATATGAATTTTCGTTATCTTTCATTTCAATTACAAACCATATAGGAGAAACAAATGTTTACATACATCTTAGCATACCTTACTGAACTTCCAAACGCTGCCAAATCTTTGTGCTACTCAACTCAATTCAGAGTTACAGGTGCAGGCTGTTTAGCAGGCATCTCGACTGGTGTTACAACCTTCAGCCCGGGTCAAGCCCAAAGCAAGACTCACTATGCTTGGCTTGACAAGACCAAAGTTACTTACGATGGTCTCTCTGCTACCAATCCAGAGATCTATCTTCAGATCAACACAGCCACCAACAAACCAACCGGTGTTGGTTACCTTCCGGCTGATTATGTACTGCTCCAACAGGGGACACTTGATGAGAAAGCTGTTCAACCTCTTGTTACTACTGAAACTGCTACCGTTGACGCTCCCGCACCTGAATCCGCAGACATATAGATACGAAACTTACACCTCACAGCACCCTGTCATCCGGCAGGGTGTAGGGGCTTGACATATAAAACGCAATGTGCCCTAACTCAGGGAGTAGAACCAGACTAATGATGCAGGAGTTATTGTTAGTAGTTCGAGGGTTAGGGCCATCACTATTAATGAAAGGATTGAATGATGAACTGTAACATATGTAATGAAGAAAAGGCTCGTCAATACTCATCTATGTGTCAGTCTTGCATTGATAATGGTTGGAGATGGGCAGGCTATCCTGATGATAATTATTATCAAGAGAAGCCCATAAAGAAACATAAGCATATCATAACACCTCACAAACAATAAGGAGTACACCAATGCCAAGTAAACAAGCAAAGCAACGCAAACAAGACCGCAAAAGAACTAATAAAGACCTAAAGGTAGGTAAAACATATCTGCAACGCAAACAGCGTCTTGCAAACAAAGTAAAGCGTGATGCAATTCATGCTATTGACCCTGATCTTAAAGTAACTATCATTAATGGTAAGTCATACATTGGTGATGATGTAATGATTGAGATCAAGGTAGTAGATGGTATGATTGAAGGCGTACCAACATTTAATGATGACATACCAATTGATGGTGATCCATCTAATGCTGTAGCTGTCCCTGATTATGGTGATGATGGAATTTATGAATGTGTACATGGTAATGATCTATCATCTAGCTGTTCTGATTGTTTTAATGAACAATTCAAAGAAGCTGAGTCATATAAAGATGACCTTGATCCTGATCATCTTAATACTGCAATGCAACATACTCAACTACATGCTGAAGAAACAATGCCTGAACATAAAAGTATGTGGGACAAACTAAAGAATAAATGGGAGAAAATATAATGGTACAACCACTCGCATTTGGCAAGGCCTTACATTTACTATTAATGATAACATCAACACCAGTAGGTGGTGAGAAATATGAGCACTTGGTGAAGGATGCAAGTAACCTCATACATCAACATAACAATGCTCTTAACAGATATCTTGAGTATAAACATGAGAACACACCTGAAGATAAGACGGTATTCAGCACCAAACCTTCATGTGTTAAATGTACTCATGACATTGAAGATATATACATTACACATCATGCAGGTGATGATGGTAAGTTGGACAGTCCATTGTATTGTTCTACTTGTGGCTTCTATCAAGCAATATGTTACAGGGAGGTTGATAAATGAAGATATTACTCCTAATATATCATTATGTAACACATTATGTTGAAGAACTACTATATCTACTAGCTAAGCGTGACATGAACAACCAAAAGAATGTAGTAAGGTGGGGTAAGTTCTGCATTCATAGAGTAAATATAGAAATGCAAATTACTTCCTTGGATTGTAATAGAATAGATAACAAATTATCTAGACTAAAACGTGAGGAGGGAGTATAACCATGAACTCAGACAGACACAGACACATATATTACCTTATAATAGCGTTCTGTGGTGCTTGTTGGGTTGCAGTGGTGTGCTCGATGATGGGCAGGGTCCTAGTGGCTCTGCTCATTGTCATAATAGCACTAATCCCAATGATTTGGGCTATCTACCCAAGAGGTAGAGATAAGTGATTAGTTAGGTAGATAACTTGAAGCTAACAGCCTTGATGGGGTTTAATGAGCGTTAAAGCCTAGGTAAGTTAAATCTTTCTTTTACCTAATTGAGCGGGAATGGGGGATAGTCGCTATAATAAAAGTATCCCCTCTAATATAGGTTGGCTCACCTGGGCTGGATGTGAATTCATCCCCTCAAAGCAGCACTTATGCTTAGTTATCTCACGATAGCTCAGCTACTCTAGGGGGAGTTGTTAATTGAGGCAATTCCCCCGCAAACTTGATAAAACGGGTGAGCACGCTTCTCAATCTTGATGAATAGCACTTAGGACGGAGGTTCCGCATAGCTGTTCACCCACCAATTTATAAACACCAGCACACCGCTGGATTAACCATAACAACAAGGAGATAACAATGACACCAGAACCATACATACAGTCGGTAGAAGATAACCCTAAACGTAAACGATCAGTCTACTCTCTATCTAAGAAGGTAGAAGTCGTGAAAGCTTATAAGACTGGTAATCATACTATGGATGAAGTGAAAGATATCCATGGTATAAAACATGCATCTTTAATCCATAGATGGGTAAAAGAGTATAATCAAGGTAGATTACATGCTACTAAGCGTGGTGCAAAGCGTAATACTAAAGGCACAAAGCCTTATAAAGCTTATGCTAACCGAGCAAATGGTACTAGTAAATATACAAAGGATACTACATTGTATAGTGATGAACCATTACAGGCAAAAGACAGCCTAAGACGACCTAATCCTCCTATCACACCATTTAGTTTACCTAATGGTACTCAGCTTGTATCACGAGTAAATGGTAAAGAGCCAGGATTCGGTGACGCTCATGTACATGTAACACTTGAAGCAATAATATTACCAATACAAGGTGAAAGCCTGGTAATAAACAGAGGAATGGCTAATGAAATAGCAGAGCTGTTCGAAACACCCAACCTAATCACTACCTTAAAAGGGAGAGCAAAATAATGGCAGAAGACGTGCTAGAAGCAACTAAAACCATCTGGTTAATGGATGGTGGCTCATCTTATGATGAGAAGGAAGTATCATGTGAGACAGTTAAATGTCTACGTGAGCAACAATCAATACCTGATAACGCAGTTATTCGTGTGAATAAGCGTAAAGCAGATGATAATACCCTTCTTGAAGAAGGAGATTTTGTATCTGTAGCCAGAACTAACAAGTCTGGAGGGAAACAGTAAACTAACAACCGGGAGGGCGGAGCAATCTGCCCTCTCACTTACTCGGGAGATAATAATGGCACTAATACCACTAAAAGATCTAAAGATAGACATAAAGAAACACGCCCAAGACATAATATTGGGCCCACAAGGAGAACTATTTGAATCATTAAAGGATTTCAATTTTAGATATAGGCTTAATTTAAAATTAAAGAATAACTTCTCATGGAATAGAGGCACATACAAAGCTGTAGAAGATAAAGCTAAAGAAATATTTATAAGTAAACGGTATAGATCAAGGCATATAATGGGTATTTTCAGTAATACTTTTGGCTCTGAGTATAGAATGCGTGATTTTAAGATGACTTTAAGCTCAATAAATCAGAGAATGTCTCAAATGAGATACAGAGGCCTTAAAGTAATGGATGCTAACATAGATATTGAACCATTATGGGAACAATTCCTTGAACATATCGAGTTAAGACTAGCTTTAGCCAATAAACTGTTCCCTTCTGTTATAATATCAGTAGCAATAAAGGAAGGAGTTGATCATTATAGTGTAGATAAGATAGTGAAACAACATCTTGCACTTAAAATCAGATTTACAGAGAATAATATCATAAAATGCTATGATGATAAGGGTAAAGAAGTATTGGACGTAGTTGAACTCTACCCATTTACATTAATATATAGTAATGATCTATTCTCAGCATTTAATGGTTGGGCTTCCTTTTATGAAAAGAATGAAGATGAGAAATATAAACTTATCCAAGCTGCTAGAAGAAGAAGTAGTAGATATCAACAACATGCAAGAGGTTGGCAAGCTCAATATCATCCTAAATATAAAGCTCTGCGACATCCTTACATAGGATCTCCTCGTGCTGATGGAAATATTTGGACAAATGTATGTTTTGGTGACTTTGTAAGTGATATATCTCTCACTACTGAAATGCTTGACTTCCCATCATTAATACACATATTGGAAGAATGGACCAGCATGTATCATGTTGGATTAACTAACCCATTACAAAATATGCAATACTGGAGACTTGGTGTTCCTAAAAGTCTAACAATGAAACAAGCTAATTTCTCTGGTATGGATCCTCAATGGTGTTATCAAGCTCAAGCTGGAGAAGGTAAAAGTATAGACTTCTTAATAGCATGTGATGACTGTCAATTAAATCCAATAAATATGATTGACAGGGACGATAACAGAGATGAATGTGAGTATTATGCAAGACATCAACAAATAACAAATAAGGAATCTTTAAATGAAGAATCCATTGATATTCTTGCTGAAATGCTTATGAAATGGACTAAAGATGTAATACTCAGAGATAGAATACTCAATAATGTCCCTCATACAGAGGAAGATATGGCTGAAGTATGTGATAAGGTTGATGGTTTAAAATCAGATTATATACATGTATTATTAAACAGGATACAAACTCGTTTCAGAGATCTATTAACAAATCAGCTTGGATATAGGAGATACAGGGCATTAGGTGCTGCTTATCCTATTAATGAAGCTGTGTTATTACAAGCAAGAACTATGGAAAATACCATATCTACATGTAAAAGTGAATGGTTTCAAGAACATCACAATGGATATGATAGGCTAGTAAATGAAATAGATCTATGGAATAAATCATTTTCTAAAATGCGTCAAAATACAACTGAACTTGACCCATCTGATGAAAATAAGGAAAAAGAAGCATGGCTTGCTATGCTTAAACGAACAGAACAAGAAGTTACACCAATAGGGAGATAATAAAATGGAAAAAGTATTTTACATGGACGTAAAACACTGGAATAAGGTCATTGATTATGCTCGTGCAGCTAATAAACTATATGACACAGAGATAGGTGGTATGTTAGTAGCATTACAGGATAAAGAAGGTGACTGGGAATTAATGGATCCAACAATACTGAAGCAGGATGTAACAGCTGCAAGTACAGTATTAGACAAGGATGAATTGGCTGAATATTATAATAGTATTGCTATGAATAAGAAATATGGACCTAAAACACAGTTTGTGTGGTGGCATAGTCATAATAATATGAAAGCTTATTGGTCTGGTACTGATACTAATACAATGCTAGAGTATAAAGGTGGCAAGTTCAGTATGTCCTTGGTAGTAAATACCAAGGAAGAGTATAAATTCAGAGTATGTGTGTGGGATCCAATTGAAGCTCATGAAGATATTGAACTTGATATAATAGGACGAGAACGCTCTGTGTCTAAGAGTATACTCAAAGAAGTTGAGGCTAAATGTACAAAACCTACAGCTAATATTACTACATATAAAGGTGGTAAGAAAATTGTCTACACTCAACATTATAGTGGATATAAATCACCTGATCAGCTAGAATTAGCTCAATGGAATGGGTCATTTAATGCTGATCATCGAGAAGCTGTTGATACTGATACATATAATGCTTTGTTTGAAGCTATGGACGATTACAATAGTGAATATGTTAGTGGTACTATACTATACGGTGAATGGCTTAAAAAAGTTAAGCTAATAAATGCACAGTTGAAGCAAAGAACCTCTATATATAGTGTCCGTGAAATGAGTAAAGAGGAATTGGATACAAAAGTACTCTATGCTCATCCATACGAATTCATAAAAGGTCACCCTTATGATCATGAGGGATACTATTTATGATTAATGCACGCTCTGAAGGGATTATAAATCTTGAAGGATTGTGCTTTCATGTTGTAGGTTGTGGGGCTATTGGTAGCTCCACAGCCTTACAGCTATTAAGAATGGGTGCAACTAATTTTCATTTATATGATTTTGATAAAGTTGAGATGCATAACCTAGGAGTCTCTGAATATATTATTGATGATGTCAATAAATATAAAGTAGAAGCCTTAAATCTCAGAATGAGGTCTATAAATGAAGGTATATTTGTCAATACATTCAATAAAAAGCTAGAGGAATACTATCCGGACTACTCTGTTGATAAGAATATAGTTATCCTTGGAGTAGATTCAATGTCAGCCAGGTTAGAAATAATGGAAACAATATGTTCTCATGTAGATAAACCTGATCTTGTCATTGATGGAAGGATGGGATCTGAACAGTTTCAGCAATATGTGTTTAAAAATATTTCTATGAAGAAGTATAAAAAGACATGGTATTCTGATGAAAGTTCAGATACAGAACCCTGTAACATGAAAGCAACATCCTATTGTAGTAATATGTCTGGATCATTCATATGTAATGCAGTCCGGAAATATGTAACAAAACAACCCTACGAGAAGGAATTAATATTCAACTTTCCAGGAATGATACTTGATTTTAAGTAGTGGATAGTCGTATATTTACCCTTACGTAGTAACCCAACAAACAGGTGAAGCCTCTGGTTAATTCTGGGGGCTTTACTGCTCAATAATAAACAACAAGGAGAGAATAATGCCAATAAAAATCCATGGTAAAGATTATCGGACCGTTGCAGAACGTGTTCATGATGTTCATACCGATTTTAAAACTAAAAAGCTAAGTGTAATAACAGAGCTGGTATCCTGGAATGCTGGTATAGTAATAATGAAGGCTACTGTAACAACTACACAAGGTGTGTTTACTGGTCATGCATATGAACGTGAAGACCAAGGTAACATCAATAGAACCAGTGCTTTAGAGAACTGTGAAACTTCATGTATAGGTCGTGCTTTAGCTAGTGCTGGCTATGCTGGAGCAGAATTTGCATCAGCTAATGAAGTACAAACTGCTATTAAACAGCAAAAAACTCCCAATCTTAAGCCAGTGGGAACTGTAAAACTAAATGGCTTAGCAAAAGAGCTGAAAGCTCTGCTCAATCATGCAGGACTTAAAGCTGACAAGGCAGCATCTAAAGCAATCAAAGAAATACTTGCAACTGATGCTGGTAATGACAAGTTAACCAAATATCATGTTAGAGCATTAGAAATATGTGAAGCATGGGATGATAAGGAGACCAAATAATGAGAACCTATACGATTAAATCTGGTGGTTTTGATAAAACACCTGGTTGGAAAACTATAAAGATCTCTGGTGCTGAATATGGTACCTATTCTGGTGGTGATGGTGATAGTAAATTCTTACAAATAAAGTTTGAGGGATATCCTGATACGCTTGATATGAGAGTTTATGAAACCATAGGTTCAGATGGTGAGGAGTTCGCTATTGGACAGATATTTAGATTTGCTAATGCAGGTCTAACTGATGTTCTTGAAGGACAGAATGGAGAAAAGGTAGTAAAACTTGATGATGATCCTAGCCATTTGATAGGAAAGGAAATAAATGTACTTTTCTACCAAGATGGAGATTATTCAAGAATCTTCAAACAAGCTGCACCTACAGCATTCACCAATGAAGTAGAAACATTCACTGATAATGATGTAACGTACTGGCAAAAGAAAGCTGAAAAATATTATGATAAAGTTCACGGAACTGACAGCTCTCCCGAGACAGGTACCACAGTAACACTTGAAAAGAATGGGACACCAACCGATACGGCTGACATTCCCTTCTAATTCACTGCACCAAGCAAGTAAGTAAAAGGAACTAGGCCCAGGTCAAACTGGGCTTAGTTGTCTAAAATCATAAATTAATAAGGAGAGTAAATATGAATCATGGTAGAATATATAATAAGAAGCTTATAACTGATTTTTATATGTCACAGCTTAATAAATTTGACAAACTGGGTATGGGAAAACGTACTGAAAATAATATAATTATCACAAAAAAACTTGTGGATACAACTAAAAAAAGACTCTATCAGTTAAAACCAATTCTGAAAATAGTAAAGGAGAATAAATGATAAAAGAATTTGCATTGTCATTAAGCAAACGACATTATTTCCAAGATAACAGTAAATTGCCTGACTGGCAAGGTTTAAATAGCGATACATATATGTCATTGTATGATTATGATGATGATGTCAAAGATTTCTATGCTAAACATAACTCATTATCTGGATTTGATGGTAACATATATATCCCAGATGAGTTTATTCTGGATATTGATGGAGCAAATGTTGAAAGTGCAAGAGATAAAACTGTAGGTTTGTTGTTGTTTTTAAACGACTTAGATGTACCATACAGAGTTTATTTTTCTGGTACTGGATTTCATGTAGGAATACCACCTGATGCATTTAGATGGAAGCCATCAGCTAATCTACACACATATGTAAAGGATGCATTAACTAAAGCTGGTGTATTTGAGTATGCTGATCCTTCTGTAACAGATAAAACAAGGCTTATACGTATAGTAAATACTAAAAATCTTAAGTCTGGACTATATAAGGTACAGATAACAGAACCAATGTTACAGGATGTTCCAGCTATTTTGAAATATGCTGTAATGCCAAAGAAGTTAGTAGATAATATAATGGAATGCAATCCTGTATTTGATGCTCTTGTAGAAGAAAAACCTAAAGAAAAGGTTACTACACTTGTTATAAAGAATGATGGAAGGCAACCGGATCCAGTAAACTATCCATGTATATCAGCTATGCTTGAATCTAATCCTGTAGGAGAAAGACATGGTGTTGCATTGAGGCTTGCTGCTTGGCTTAGATGGCTATATCCTGAAGAATATGTTATAGCTGTAATGGAGCATTGGAGACAGAAGGTTGATACGCCTAATAATAAATTCTCTGTGACAGAAATGGAAAGTATTATTAAAAGTTCATATGAAGGACATGGTGGGCAAGGTAATAGATGGGGATGTAATGATGCTATAATGGATAAATACTGTAAAAATACCTGTAGGTTATTTAAAGCAAAGAAATCTACTACAGTAATGAACCCTAATGAAATGGATAATGTTTTGACTGAATTTTATAACCAGCAAGAATCTAATCCAATAGATATAGGTAAATTATATGGTAAAGAGTTCCCAATACATCCTGGTGAAGTAGTATTGCTTCAAGCCCCTCCTGCATCAATGAAAACTATGTTAATGCAGAATTGGATGACAGGGTTCAAAAGACCTACATATTTCATTGAAATGGAAATGAGTCCAAGACAAGTATGGTCTAGATTTGTAATGATGGAGAACCATTGGAATGAAGAAAGCCTGGTAAACCATTATTCTAATCGTAAGAATGGAATGGCTACTAAATTTGACTGGTTAACAGTTGATTTCAGTCCATGCTATGCTTATGAGCTTGAGAAACGCATTCAAATGCTACCACGTAAACCTGAAGTAGTGTTTGTGGACCATATAGGACTATTTAGATCAAAGCAAAAGGATCCTAATGCTAAAGTGGAAGAAGCATCACAGGCATTGATGGAGCTGGCTATAAATAGCAATATTGTAGTCATAGCTGTAACAGAGATCACAAAATCAGCTTATTATGAAGGAACTAATATGGCATCTGCTAAAGGTTCATTCAGATTAGCATACAATGCGAATAAGATTCTATCATTAAAGCCATTCACCAATAAATCTACTGGACTTATTGAAATGCTTGACTTAAAATGTGATAAGAATAGGGAGAAAGAAACTCTGCATGTACAACTTGCAGTTAATAATACAAATATAGGACTAATGTAATGGCAAGTACACTATTATGTGATGGAGATTGTGGTAATGTATACTACGAAATAGACCTAAATGAAACCTGCTATAAAGAAATGATGTGCAATAATTGCATGTGTACCTTTATAGCCGAACAAGAAGAAGGGAGAGAGAATGATTCAAATAGACCACTTGAGCCCTAGTTCAATAGGGCAATATATGAAATGTTCAGTTCAATGGTTCTATAGACGAACGATTGGACCTAAACCACCAACCATAGCCTTATTATATGGCTCATCTGTTGATGATGCTATAAATGTGGATATGGAACAGAAGGTTGAAAGCCATAAGGACCTGAAATCTAACGATGTTATGGATGCATTTGTATCATCTTGGGATAAACGTAAGGAAGATACTAAATTCTTCCCTTCTGATAAACCAGATGAACTCAGAGAAACTGGACTTAGATCTGTTGAAAATTGGCTAACAGATGTAGCCCCTACTATACAGCCTAAAGCTGTACAGGAAGAGCTGTCATTTGAAGCTGAAGACAGTAAAATTGTACAATATGCTGATCTTATAACTGAAGACGGTACTATTATAGACAATAAAACTGCAGGAAGAAGCCCTGGTGAACATATATCTCATGATCATAGGATTCAATTAACTATGTATGGTATGGGATATGAGCATAAAAATGTCTTTGCACCAAAGGAATTGGGTTTAGATTATATGATCAAAACTAAAACTCCTAAAGTTCAGAGAGTTAGGTGGAAACCTAACGGTTCTGATGTGAATCTTGCAAATTCTATGATTGGACAGGTAAAGAAAAGCATTGAAAAAGGTGTTTTTATACCTAATAGAGGTAACTTTATGTGTACTAAACGTTTTTGTGGGTATTGGAGAGAATGTCAACAGGAATTTGGAGGTACAGTAAAGCCATGATAGATAAAAAATACAAAAGGCTAACAATAAGAACCCCTATATGGAAGACTAAGAGCATAGGAATTGCTGAATATCGACTAAATACGGATATATTGTTAGATATATCATACAAGAACTCTAAGGGTGATAAAATGTTCCCTGGATATTTCTATATTGACAAAGAAGAAGCTAAAAGCTATCCAATACAGAATGTTCATAACACAGACCTTAGAATAATACCAATAGCAAAGTTAAGGGAGATAGAATATGAAGAGCCTAGAGAATGAACTGGCAGATATTCATAGACAAATGGCTATTTTAAAGAATGAAATGGTCAATGTGATGGATACCATGAGAAAACTGGAAAACTATGTTCAGGAATGGTTTAGTGAAGATAGTAAAATTACCGAATAGACTCAATTGGAAATGCAAAATGTGTGGGAAGATGTCCTTCAAGGGCAACGCTTATGAATGGACGTCTCCTGCATATCACTTAACTAAAACTATAATGGAACCTATTTGTGCTAAATGTGCACGAAGGGAACTTGGAACTAAAAATAAGAAAGGATGGGACAAAATACATGAAAACAGTTAAACTATGCCCAAGGTGTGGGTGTATAGATCCTTCATTAGAGATCGAATATGATCCTGAAAGTAAGGAAGAAACGGTAAATGGTGCACCATTGCACGTAATAACTAAAGTTCTTAATCGACTAAAAGAGGAGTATGATTATGGCATCCCAAGTGAAATCGAGGAAAGCGAAGGGACGGAAATTACAGAACCTTGTGAGAGACCGCCTGAAGCAGATTTTTCCGAAACTCCACGAAACGGACATAAAATCTCAAACAATGGGTATGACGGGGGAAGATATAATCCTCAGCCATGAGGCGACTAAACATATACCGTTCAGTTTTGAATGCAAGAATCAGGAGAGATTAGCTATTTGGCAGCATTTAGAACAAGCTGAAGGAAATAGTGAAGGCAGGGACCCAGTCCTTGTAATAAAACGTAACCGGAGTAAGGTCTACGCTGTAATAGAGTTTGACCTATTCCTTAACCTAATAAATAAGGGAGAGAATAATCGACCAACCAATGTCTGATCGAATGTGGAAGATGCATGTTGATCGTATAGCGAGAGTGAATGATATATTTAATAAACCTATGGACATGATGGCTTTTAATTCATTAAAGCAAGTCTTAGTAGATTCAAGTTCTTTGAAATGCAGAATTGAAGCCTAACGAGCCAATACACGAGCAGATTAGTTCAAGTCCGTTAAATTCATCAATAATAGAAGAAATCTTTATAAATAAGAAGATCACATCGGTAAGTGTTTTACCAGTTGAATTTAATATGGATGATGGGGCAGATTTGAGATTGTACTTAGATGACAATACTGTAGTTAAAATATTTGCTACAGGTTGGGATCGTAAGGGTTTACTTATAGATCAGGTAAATAAATAGGGGGCTTCGGCCCCCTTTTTTTACTCGTCCATTATTGTGCTAGCTTTTTCAGCCCATTTCTTATATAACTGAATCCTACTTCCAGGCCAAAACCCAAAGGTATCAATAATTTTATCACCTGATCTTTTCCTTGCCTCTTCGTTATCTATAGCAAGATATATAAGCCATGTAATCATTTCACCAATAGTAGCCCCTCCAACTCCTACCCATGTATTATGTAATATACCTTTTAGATAGTCAAGCATATCCTCCTCATCATCAACATCTCCATAATATAATGACATAGCTATAATCATAGGCCATGAAACTGTTAGGCTAACAAGGTCTGATTGAAACCCTCCACCAATCTTATACATAGCAGAAGCATTCCTAAAACCTGGCAATAGTTTTGCCATCCACGTCAAAGGCGTCCTTAATACGAAGAATAGATCCAATAAGACGGTAATTGGACCTATAAGCCTAGACCATCTAATCCAGAGTGCAACCTGCGGATTAGTAGCCTGTAGCCTCTTTAAGCTAGAACCACTATCTTGCTTAAGAACAAGCTTTAACAATTTAGCATGAGCCTTAGGATCAAAGGATTTACCAATAATATGGTCTA
>Ga0098035_1000651_pt1 | contig 17192 bp, 19 predicted proteins | sample 3_EtaG_FD_75046 | JGI IMG/M metagenome (GOLD analysis project Ga0098035, IMG submission 75046) | Marine viral communities from the Subarctic Pacific Ocean - 3_ETSP_OMZ_AT15126 metaG | ecosystem: Environmental > Aquatic > Marine > Oceanic | place: Pacific Ocean | collected 2015-01-07
GCATCTTTTCGGCAAGTGCCATGCCAACGGCCATGGCAAGGCCCTGTCCGAGCGGTCCGGTTGTCGTTTCGATGCCGTCTGCATGTCCGAATTCAGGGTGACCTGCGGTTTTCGACCCCAATTGGCGGAAATTCTTGATTTCCTCCAGGGTCATGTCCTTGTAGCCAGTCAGGTACAGCAGCGAATACAGCAGCATGGAACCATGGCCGGCTGACAATATAAAGCGATCACGGTCGGGCCAGTTCGGCTTCGCCGGATCAAACTTCAGGAATTTGGAAAAAAGGACGGTCGCAACATCGGCCATTCCCATCGGCATGCCAGGGTGTCCAGAGTTTGCTGCCTGAACGGCATCCATGGACAGCGCCCGGATGGCGTTTGCCATGTCATCATGCTTGCTTGAGTTCGGTGACGACTTAAGCCCGATCTTGTTCATACTTGGCTCATCTCCATCCACCAGGCGTTCTTTATATCTCCTCACTCCATGCGTTATGCATGATTGAAAGGAGCAAGTGCACAGGGTGCGCTTTCAGATTGCTGGTGCCCGTCTTCGGGTTGGTTTCAAAATGTATCCGTTCGTCAGATCATTCCGGTATTATGCCGAACTTCGCGCAATGACGCGCCGGCGTCCGGAATGCAAAGCCAAAAGGGTTTCCTTTCGGAATCGGGGGGAAGATGCCGCCCAAACATCGGTACGTCAACCGCTTAGTTCAAGGAAATAGTGCGAATCCATTCAAAATGTGCCACAACCAATAAGGTTGACGAGTGTTACGGCATGATCGTATTGTCAAAGGTGAGAGATTTCCGGTAACTGACCATAAACAGTGTGGAATAGTCTGATGGGAAACGAGCAGGACAGCGAATCAAGGATGGAGGCGGCCATTGCCCGGCTGGAGAAAGCCGCCACTACCCTTGCGCGGGAGAAGCAGCAGGGGGAATTTGGCTCGGGCGGCGTTGCCGTCGGATCCGATCTTGCCGCTGAGAATGAAGCGCTGAAAAGCGAGCTTGAAGCATTACGCGGCAAGTATGAGGCACTGAAGAGGAAGACTCAGGCGGTCTCTGGCCGCCTTGATCAATCAATCGATCAGCTCAGCATGATATTGGAGCAGTAACATGGGATCTCTGACAGTCAACGTGAACGGACGGTCATACCCGATCATCTGCGGTGATGGGGAAGAACCGCATCTTGAATATCTGGCGGAATTTGTCGATAAAAAGGTCCACGACCTGATGGAGTCGGTCGGCAATGCGAGCGAGGGCCAGCTATTGTTGATGGCCAGCCTGTTGATTGCCGATGATCTTTCGCAGGCATATGAAACGATCGAGAAACTCCGGGAAGAGATTGAGGCCACCGGGAGCAGCTCCGCGGAGGAGGCCTGGGCAGAAAAAATTGAGTCTATTGCACAAACGCTCGAAAATGCTTAAATGGACGATGTTGCACTGACTTGTGCGTTAGACGAATGATTTCCTGGGGCCAATAACGAAATCCTGGGAGCTGATCCCTGACTGGACCGTGGTCCTACTATATCGGCGCCCACCTGACTTGTCAGGCCACAGCGATTTCCACGCGTCGACGGCTATGCTGGTGCAACAGTTCCATATTTCCGGATCCTGCCGAAAAGCTGCCTGTGACACAAACTTGCAGAAACCAAAAACAGCAACAGCGTGATGCCGCTTTTGCGCGCCGGGCATCAATTGTCGCGGAAGATGCGGGTGCGCGCGCCGCGCGCCGGTTTCTGGATGCATTTCCGGCGCTGGATGACAAGACAATCTCCCTTTACTGGCCGCTTGGCAGCGAGCTGGACACGAGACCGCTTCTGCAGGCTCTCCATGACCTTGGTGTCGCCTGCGCCTTGCCGGTTGTGGAACGTAAGGACCACCCCTTGGCCTTTCGTCGCTGGACACCGGAAACGGTGCTGGAGCCGGGCGCCTTCAACGCGCTGGTCCCGGCCAAGACCGCGGACTATGTCACCCCCGATTTTGTGATTACGCCGATGCTTGCCTTTGACGCGGCAGGCTATAGACTGGGCTATGGCGGCGGGTTTTACGACCGTACCCTGGAAAAACTTCGAGATGGTGTCGAGTGCTGCGCTATCGGTTTTGCCTACGCCGCGCAGGAGGTGGCGAGGGTGGTGACCGACAGTTATGATCAGCGCCTCGACTATATTGTGACAGAAAAAGAACTAAGGAAAATAACGTGAAAATTCTGTATTTCGGGGATGTGGTGGGCCGTTCGGGTCGGGACGTGCTGGTCGCGCAACTGCCGAAAATTCGCGAGCGTCTGTCCCCCGATTTTATTGTCGTCAATGGCGAGAATGCAGCGGGCGGCTTTGGTATCACCGAGAAAATTGCCGAAGAGTTCTATACTGCCGGTACGGACTGCATTGTCCTTGGCAATCACAGCTTCGACCAGAAGGAAATTATGCCCTTCCTCGAGAAGGACGCCCGGATGCTGCGTCCCATCAATTATCCGAAAGATACGCCGGGGCGCGGGGCAAGCGTGTTCAAGACCCGTCGCGGCAAGAGTATTCTGGTTGTGCAGGTGATGGCGCGTCTGTTCATGGATCCGCTCGATGATCCCTTTGCAGCTGTTGATAAAATGCTTGTCGGCAATCCGCTTGGCCGGAAATATGACGCCATTCTGGTTGATATTCACGGGGAGATCACCTCCGAGAAAATGTCCATGGGACATTTTTGCGATGGCCGGGTTTCCATGGTGGTGGGCAGCCATACCCATGTCCCGACCGCGGACGCCCAGATTTTTCCGGGCGGGACCGCCTACCAGACGGATGCCGGCATGTGCGGCGACTATAACTCCGTGATCGGCATGGACAAGGAAGAGCCGCTCCGTCGCTTCACCCGGAAAATTCCGGGCGGGCGCTTTACGCCGGCACTGGGCGAGGGGACAGCTTGCGGAGTTTTTGTCCAGACAGACGATAAAACGGGCCTTGCGAGCTATATTTCGCCCTTGCGCGTCGGTGGTCGCCTGATAGAGATATGGCCAGAGGGTTCCTGAAGCTCTTCGGAGATATAAAAAGGACGTGCCTCTTTTATGCGGATCGGGTACAAACGGCGAAACAGTAACCATTAACCATTGAGACCAAGAGACGGAATATGGCGGGACATTCACAATTTAAGAACATCATGCACCGCAAGGGCGCGCAGGATAAGAAGCGGGCGAAGATTTTCGCCAAGCATATCCGTGAATTGACGGTGGCGGCGAAAACCGGCTTGCCGGACCCGGCCATGAATCCGCGCCTCAGGAGCGCGATATCCGCCGCCCGCAGCGATAATATGCCGAACGACAATATCGATCGTGCGATCAAGCGTGCCTCCGGCGAGGCCGGCGCCGATAATTACGAGGAAATGCGTTATGAGGGCTATGGTCCCGGGGGCGTTGCCATTATCGTCGAGACCTTGACGGATAACCGCAACCGCACCGCCGCTGATGTGCGCGCTGCCTTCGCCAAGGCCGGCGGCGCAATGGGCGAGACGGGCTCCGTTGCCTTCATGTTCGACCGGATCGGGCAGGTTATTTATGCGGCAGACGCAATCGATGCCGATACCATGTTTGAGGCGGCGCTGGAGGCCGGCGCGGAGAATGTCGAGAGTGACGCGCAAATTCATGAAATCACCTGCGCGATGGAGGACTTCAACGACGTGCGCGATGCGCTGGAAGAGAAATTCGGCACACCGCAGGAGGCGGGCATCGTCTGGAAGCCACAGAACTCGATCCCGGTGGAAACGGAGGATCTGGCCAACTCCCTCTTCAAACTAGTGGATGTGCTCGAAGACAATGACGATGTGCAGAAGGTTTCGGCCAATTTTGATATTCCCGAAGAAATCATGGAGAAAATTGGCGGCTAACTCTTAAGTAAGGACAGTATTTTTATCATGCGTTTATTAGGGCTGGATCCGGGACTTCGCCATACCGGCTGGGGGATCATAGAGGCAGAGGGTAATACCCTCCGGCATCTGGCCAATGGCGCAATATCCTCTGATGGCGATCTCAGCCTCTCTGAACGCCTTGTTCAGCTCTATGAGGGAATCAGCAAGGTTATTCTAGACTGGCAGCCCGCCGAGGCGGCGGTTGAGGAAACCTTCGTCAACAAGAACCCGGTCTCGACCCTGAAGCTCGGACAAGCGCGCGGAATTTCCCTGTTGGTTCCGTCGCTCAACGGTCTCCCGGTTGAGGAATATGCCCCCAACAAGATCAAGAAGTCGGTGGTTGGCGCGGGCCATGCCGGAAAAGAGCAGATCCACGCCATGGTCGGCATGCTGCTGCCCGGATGCAATATTGCCAACGAACATGCCGCCGATGCACTTGCTGTGGCCATATGCCATGCCCATTATGCGAGCAGCAACCGCAACCTTCGAAAGGCTACGATGATGGCAGGGCGGGCACCATGATCGCGAAACTGACCGGTAAGCTGGACGAGATCGGCGACGACTGGGTTATCGTTGACGTGGGGGGCGTCGGCTATCTTGTATTCTGTTCCGGGCGATCGCTCCGGAACCTGCCGGAAAAAGGCGGGATCGTCTCCCTGCACATCGAAACACATGTGCGGGAAGATCATATCCATCTCTATGGCTTTGAAAGCGTGGCCGCACGGTCCTGGTTCAACCTGCTGCAGACGGTGCAGGGGGTAGGGGCCAAGGTCGCCCTCGGCATTCTCTCTCTCTATTCCGGGGATGAACTGACGCAGATCGTCGCCGCCGGGGACAAGACGGCGCTCACCCGTGTTTCCGGTGTTGGGCCAAAAGTTGCAGGCCGGATCACGGCTGAGCTGAAAGACAAGGTCGCGAAAATGGACCTCGGACCCGTTGCCTTTAGTGCGGAAGTATCAGCAACGGCATCGAAACCGGCGCAGACCGCCGCCGGGGATGCGGTGTCGGCGCTTGTCAACCTCGGCTATGGCCGGGCGGATGCCTTTGGCGCGGTCGCCGCCGCCGCCCGAACTCTCGGGCCCGAGGCCTCTGTTGAGGCCCTGATCACCGCCGGGTTGAAGGAACTTGCCGCATGAGTGACGAGAGGCTTGTCAGCAGTGCCGCGAATGATCAGGAGGAAATAGAGACCCAGTTCCGCCCGCAAGTGCTGGATGATTTTATCGGCCAGAAGCAGGTCCGTGAAAATTTAAGCGTCTTCATCCAGGCGGCGAAGGCACGCGGCGAAGCTCTTGATCATGTGATGTTTTTTGGACCTCCGGGTCTTGGAAAAACAACCCTCTCTCAGATCGTCGCCCGCGAACTTGGGGTGAATTTCCGGGCAACTGCCGGACCGGTGATCACCAAGGCGGGGGATCTCGCGGCCCTTCTCACCAACCTTGAAAAGAATGATGTGCTCTTTATCGATGAAATTCATCGCCTGAGCCCCGCGGTGGAAGAAATTCTCTATCCGGCGATGGAGGATTTCCATCTGGATCTCATCATCGGCGAGGGGCCGGCAGCGCGTTCCGTCCGCATTGATCTGCCGCCGTTTACGCTTGTCGGGGCAACAACCCGCTCGGGCCTGATCACCACCCCGCTTCGGGAGCGGTTCGGTATTCCACTCCGCATGAATTTCTATGAGCCGGACGAACTCAAGCTTATTGTGGCGCGCGGCGCCCGGGTTCTGGGCCTCAATCTCAGTGAAGATGGCGCGATCGAGATCGCCAGACGCAGTCGCGGTACGCCGCGCGTTGCCGGCCGTCTTCTGCGCCGAGTACGGGATTTCGCCGCTGTTGCCGGGGCTGATCTTGTCGATGCAGTCAAGGCAGATGCCGCCCTAAACCGGCTGGAAGTCGATAAACGCGGGCTCGACAGCATGGATCGGCGTTATCTTGGCCGCATTGCCGAGGACTTCGGCGGCGGCCCGGTCGGTGTGGAGACCCTCTCCGCCGCCTTGTCAGAGCCGCGCGATGCCATCGAGGATATTATCGAGCCGTACCTGATCCAGCAGGGTTTTCTGCAGCGGACTCCGCGCGGACGCATGCTGACGAAGGCGGCATTTGATCATCTGGGTTTGGCCTTTCCAAAGACCATGTCGGAACAGCTGTCCCTGATCGATGAAGAGAGACGGGATGAGTAACGTCAAAATGCTCGGCCGGTTTGAGGCAGGGGATCAAGGGACGCGGCATGTATTTCCGCTTTCCGTCTATTGGGAGGATACAGACGCTGGCGGCATTGTCTATTACGCCAACTACCTCAAATTCACGGAGCGGGCGCGAACGGACATGCTGCGGGGCCTCGGCATCAATCAGCAGGCGATGATGGAGGAAGACGGCGCGAATTTTGTCGTCCGCGCCTGTGAAATCGAATATCTTAAGCCGGCAAGAATGGAAGACGAGCTTGAAATCGTGACCTCGGTGACCGATCTGCGAGGGGCGTCTCTCAGGATGGCGCAGAATATATATCGCGACGGAGAACTCCTCGTGGAGACGAAGGTACGGGTCGCCTGCCTTGACAGAGAAGGAAAACCGCAGCGTCTTTCTTCTGCCATAAATGACAAGTTTAATGCGATTTTGGGCGATTCGGCTTTACATGCGAAGACTTTAGCCAGGGAAGAGTAAATGGAAAATGATGCTATTGTCGTCACCCAGATGGGCGGCGGTGCTCACGATTTATCAATGGTCGGCCTGTTTGTTCAGGCCGATATTGTTGTTCAGATAGTGATGATCGTTCTGGTACTGGCCTCCTTCTGGAGTTGGGCGATCATTATCGACAAGATCCTGCGGTTCCGCCGGATCACGGCCGATGCGGACGAATTCGAGAATGAATTCTGGTCCGGCGGCAATCTGGAGGATCTGCAGCGTCGCGTCGGGTCCAGCCCGGACAATCCGCTGGCCATGCTGTTCGCTGCCGCCATGAAGGAATGGTCCCGCTCGACCGAGAAGGGGATTGGCAAACATTCGCATACGGGTCTACAGGCACGTATCCATCAGGTCATGCGGGTAACCATTGACCGTGAAGTGGAGCGGCTTGAAAAGTATCTCGGATTTCTCGCGACAGTCGGCTCGACAGCAACATTCCTCGGCCTTTTCGGCACGGTATGGGGGATCATGAACAGCTTTCAGTCCATCGCCGCCACCAAGGACACCAGCCTTGCGGTCGTCGCCCCAGGTATCGCAGAGGCGTTGTTTGCGACCGCGCTCGGCCTTGTCGCTGCCATCCCGGCGGTTGTCGCCTATAACAAATTCTCTAATGACCTGCAGCGGATCATTACCCGTCTGGAAGGTTTCGCCGGCGAGTTTTCCGCCATCCTGTCCCGCCAGCTTGACTTGAGCGACTGATCATGGACGCCAATCATTATAAAGCCTTTACCGGCAAAGGCAGACGCCGCCGCCATACCCAGATGTCGGAGATTAACGTTACGCCGTTCGTCGACGTCATGCTGGTGCTGCTGATCGTCTTCATGGTGACCGCACCATTGCTGACCGTTGGCGTGCCGCTGGAACTGCCCAACAGCAAGGCCGCGACCGTACAGGGCAATGACGAACCGCTGGTGATCAGCGTCGACGGGGAAGGGCGACTCTATCTCGAGGATGTCGAGATTGAACTTGTAAACCTGGTACCCAAGCTCCGCGCTGTGACCGGCGCGAAGCAGGATCAGCGTATTTTCGTGCGCGGCGACACCAATGTGAATTATGGGCGCGTCCTTTCGGTGATGGGGGAAATTCATAACGCGGGCTTCAACCGTGTCGCGATGGTCTCCGCCGGTCCCGGCAAGGCGACAACCGGCGCGAACAAAGACAGTAACCAGTAAGGGGTCCTCCGACCGATGAGAGTGCCTGCCCTAGCTTCGGCCGTACTGCATTTGCTGATCCTCGTGATCATGTACACCGGCTTGCCGTTGTTCACGGACCCGAAGCTGTTTGAGCCGCCGGTTGTCATCAATGTGGAAATTGTCGATGTCGCGGAGATCACCAATTTGCCGAAACCCGCACCGGAGCCGGAAAAAGTCGAGAAGCCGGAACCTGAACCCAAGCCGGAACCAAAGCCCGAGCCCGCGCACAAGCCCGAGCCAAAACCGGAACCCAATCCCGAGCCGGTGAAGAAGCCGGACCCGGAACCCGCGCCTGAACCCAAACCGGAGCCTGAACCCAAACCGGAGCCTGAACCCAAGCCCGAACCTGAACCGGAACCAAAACCGGAACCCAAGCCGGAGCCAAAGGTAGAGCCGAAGCCGATTCCCAAGCCACCGGTCTTGCCGAAACCGAAGCCCACGCCCAAACCAAAACCGGAACCCAAGCCCGAGCCGAAAAAGCCCGAGCCCAAGAAGCCGGCCTTTGACATGAACCAGATGAAGGCGTTGCTTGATAAAAAGAAGAAGGAGCAGGCCGCGAAATCGCAGGAAACAGCCGACATAAAAAAGCCCAATTCTGCTGAAAAAGTGCCGAACTCGTCAAGCAAGGCAATGGACAGCTCCCTCCCACTGACTCTGAGCGAAGAGGACGCCCTAAGGCAGCAGGTCCAGAAATGCTGGAACGTGCCGACAGGGGCGGTAGACGCGGAAGAAATGGTTGTTTCTATTGAGATGCAGTTTAATCAGGACGGGACATTGAACGGCTATCCGAAAATTGTAAACGAAGGTAGTTTCAAGAATGACTATGAAAGAGCGGCGGCGGAAAGTGCGCGGCGCGCTGTTCTTCAGTGTCAGCCCTATAAGCTGCCGGTGGCAAAATATGAACGCTGGCGCGAGGTCACGATGAACTTCAACCCGAAGGACATGTTCTAGGTGATAGGAAGAATGATGGTTGGTAGAGTACAGAAAATCTTTGCATTCATGACGGGCTTGATGCTGGTCATGTCGGTCATGAGCGCTGCTCGTGCAGAACTGGTTATTGATATCACGCAAGGCAATATCGAGCCGATGCCGATTGCAGTAACGGATTTCTATGCTGATAACGAGGCAACGGCGAAAATCGGCAAGCAGATGGCCGATGTCATTCGCGCCGACCTCGAACGCTCCGGTCTGTTCACGCCCATTGATCCTCGCGCCTACCTACAACAACCGAAGGATCTGCAGGCGGTTCCGGTTTTCGCCAACTGGCGCAAGATTGCTGCCCAGGCACTTTCAACGGGACTTGTTCAGGCTCTCGGTGACGGCCAGATCAATGTGCAATTCCGCCTTTGGGATGTTTTTGCGGAGCAATATTTGACCGGTATCCAGTATACAACGCCGCCGTCGAACTGGCGTCTGACGGCGCATCTGATTGCCGATGAAATTTACAAACGCCTGACGGGGGAGGATGGATATTTCTCCACGCGCGTCGTTTATGTCTCGGAAAGCGGTCCGGCAGACCGGCGGGTCAAGCGCCTCGCGATCATGGATCAGGATGGCGAGAACCACCAGTTCCTGACCAGCGGGAACGAGCTGGTGTTGACCCCCCGTTATTCGCCGACGCAGCAGGTGCTCACCTATCTGTCCTACTTCAACAGCAAGCCGCGGGTGTATCTCTACAACCTTGATACGGGGCAGCAGGAAATTCTCGGAGAGTTTCCGGGCATGACCTTCGCACCGCGCTTCTCGCCTTCGGGGAACCAGGTGGTGATGAGCATGGCACAGGATGGCAACTCTGAAATATATTTGATGGATTTGCGGACCCGCGAAATGAAGCGTCTGACCAATCATCCGGGGATCGATACCGCGCCGTCCTTCTCGCCTGACGGCACGAAAATTACCTTTGAATCGGATCGCGGTGGGCGCCAGCAGATTTATGTCATGGGCGCGGACGGGTCAGATGTGAAGCGGATCAGCTTCGGTAGTGGCAATTATGGCACACCGGTCTGGTCTCCGCGCGGCGACCTGATCGCCTTCACCAAGCTCACCGGCGGGCAGTTTTCCATCGGCGTTATGCGCACTGATGGCTCGCAGGAACGGATTTTGACCGAAGGCTTTCATAATGAAGGGCCTACTTGGGCGCCTAACGGACGTGTTCTGATGTTTTTCCGCCAGATTCCGGGAAAAAATGATGGCACCGGTGATAAAGTTCGCTTGTGGTCAGTAGACCTTACAGGATATAACGAACGGGAGGTTATTACGCCTGGTGACGGGTCCGATCCGGCGTGGTCGCCACCGTATAACTTGAATAGGTGACATCAAACCACTATAGTTTGCGAGATTACAATTTTAGGGGGACCATCTTTACACGTTTCTCATAGATACATTTCGTATCCATGCTTGACGCGAGATACCCAAAGTTCAGAGATTTCCAGAGGATGGGAGTTAAGTAAATGCGGCTCAATCTAGGCCTTAAAACCTTAAGTATTTTCACAGCGTTGCTGCTGGTTGCAGCTTGTGAAACGGCACCTACGGAAACCGGTGACAGCTCAGGTGGGGGCGCGACTACCCAGACGAGCGGAACCTCCGGTTCCTCAACCACTGTTGTTTCGGGAACAACGACGACTACTGTTAAACCCGGCAGCCAGGAAGACCTGGTTCTTAATGTCGGCGACCGCGTCTTCTTCGGGTTCGATAAGTACGACCTGTCAAACGAAGCGCAGGCCACGTTGCAGCGGCAGGCTGCCTGGTTGAAGGCGAACCCAACGGTTACGCTTGTAATCGAAGGCAACACCGACGAACGCGGTACACGTGAATACAACCTTGCCCTCGGCGAACGTCGGGCGACAGCGGTTAAGAATTACCTGGTAACTCTGGGTATTTCGGCTGACCGTCTGTCCACGATTTCCTATGGTAAGGAACGCCCGGTTGCTCTCGGCCATAACGAGGCTGCCTGGGCTCAGAACAGACGTTCGGTTTCGGTTGTAAATTAATCGCGACCAACATTTCGACGCCCGTTGCCGTGCTAACATGTTTAGTGACGGGAACGGGCGTTTTTTTTGAATATTGCAGTTCGCCCCGATACGGAGCGGTCGGACATTGACCATAAAATTGCCAATATTTCGAACAAGTTTGGTTTCTATGAGAAAAGACCCCACGGATCGAGGAAAGGGCGCGCCGCGATGATTTGGACTGTATCAAAGACCGGGACTGGAAAGTCAGAGCTTTCTGGAAATGGGAAAATTTTGATTTCCTGCCTGATTTTGGCGATGGCAACGTTCCTTTTACCGGCTTTGGCGCAGGCCCAGAGCAGCGGCGAGATCCGCGCCCTGGTCGATCGGATCAATCGGCTGGAGCAAGATATCACCGACATGCAACGCTCGGTCTACAGCGGCGGCGCCCCGGCGCCCCGGCCTGCCGCCCCAACCAGTTCCACACTTCCCGCGACAACTGGTGGCAGCGTCAGCCAGGACGGGCTTGCACTCCTGTTACAGCGTATCAGCGCCCTTGAAGATGAGCAACGCCGCCTGACCGGCGCGCAGGAAGAAGCCAGCTTCAAGATCAATCAGATGACGACGCGGCTCGATAAGCTGGTCAAAGATGTTGATTTCGCCTGACCGATATTGAACGCCGTCTTGGTGGCTCCGGTGCCGCGACCAGTGGCCTTGGGGCGAACGCTACTTCGGGCGCAACCGGGTCTCCCGCTCCGCTAGCCGGGGCAGGGACGTCTGCCTCGGGAACGAGTGGAAACACGGCGACCGGTCCTGTCGTCGTTGGCGGGGAAAGCCTGTCCGAAGGCAGCAAGGTTCTTGGGACGCTCCCGGCAAACAGCAACAACACGGCCGGGACTTCGGCCACGGCGGGTACGGCTGTTGCCGCCACTACGACCGGCGGCGGTTTGCCAGCGGGTTCCGCGTCCGATCAGTATAACTACGCCATTTCCCTTATTCGGGAAGATCGCTATGACGATGCGGAGGCGGCCTTCACCGAGTTTCTCAAGCTTCACAAGGACAGTGATCTTGCCGGAAACGCACAATACTGGCTGGGCGAAACCTTCTATGTTCGCGGCGATTTCCCAAATGCTGCCTCGGCTTTTTTTGAGGGCTACCAGAACTATCCGGACAGCACCAAGGCGGCGGACAACCTTCTGAAGCTTGCCATGACCCTTGGTCGGATGGACCAGAAGGAGGAGGCCTGCGCCACCTTTGCCCAGATGAACAAGCAGTTCAATCAGATACCTGCCAGATTGCGGCAGACTGCGGATCGCGAAAAGCAGAAATTCGGCTGCAAATGATGCACCGCCGTGCCTGATCCGCTGACTGATTCCCGGCTCCCCGACTATTTTAGTGAAACCATGCAGGCGCTGCTGCCAGAGGGCCCGCCGGGCCGGTTGGCAGTGGCGGTTTCCGGCGGATCGGACAGCATGGCGCTCGCGCTGCTGACCAAAGACTGGGCGGATCGAAACGGGATCGCTCTGACCGCTCTGTCGGTCAACCACGGTCTGCGGGCATCGGCCGCCGATGAAGCAAAACAAGTCAAGCAATGGCTCGAGGGGCGAGGCCTGCCGACGCGCATTCTTGACTGGGCGGGCCCTCACCCCAGAACAGGCATTCAGGAGGCCGCCCGAAATGCCCGCTATCACCTGATGGAGGAAGCCTGCGAAGAGGCAGGGATCGGGGACCTATTGCTCGGCCATCAACTGGAATATCAGCTTGAAACATTATTGATGCGACTTTCGAAGGGAAGCGGACTGGACGGCCTTGCCGCCATGCAGGGCGTCGGGGATCTGGGGCGACTTCGGTTGCTTCGGCCGCTGCTCTCGGTTCGCCGGCAGTTATTGCGTGACTATCTTCAGGCGCAGGATCAGGTCTGGATAGACGATCCGAGCAACGAAAACCCCCTCTATACCCGCACCCGCGTAGGCGCGGTGCTGACCGAGATGCAGCAATTGCCCGGAAGCAGCATGGAGGCGATTGCCCTTTCCCTTGCCCGGTTGCAGCGCGCGTCCAATGGCCTTGATGACCTGGCACGACAGAAAATTCAGTCGCTTTGCGAGGTCAACCCGTTTGGTTTTATCAGGATGCGTGATGATGCGCTCGATGACTGCCCGGACGAACTTGCGCTCCGTATTCTGTCTGCGGCCCTGCGCGGCGCTGGTGGCGGACAACGGATCAAGATGACCGCGCTGGAGCAGATTCTTCAGCGGCTTTTCAGGGAGCGGACGGGGAAAAGTGCCACGCTTTCCGGCGCACAAATTCAGAAATCCGGGAAAAACTGGTTGTTTTGCCGGGAGCCGGGGCGAGCGGGTCTTCCGATGCTTGCGCTTGCGCCAGTACAGCGGGAATGGATTTGGGATAACCGCTTTGTTGTGATCGATACAATGCCCGAAACGACCTTGCCTGGCGGATTGTCCGTTGGCGCGCTTGGTGTGGAAGGGGGACGGCAGCTGCGGAAATATGCTGATTCCGAGATCATTTCGGCGCTCCCCGCCAAAGTTCGCCATTGCCTGCCAGCGATCTGGTCTGATGGGAAAATAGTCGCGGCCCCCCTTTTATTGACCGGTGAATCTGCGGATTTCAGCCTTAATCGGCGATTTGCTATGGAATTTCGGGCATTTTACTGGATGAAAGAGTCGAATTTGTGATAATTATCGGCGATTGACTAAATGCCCTATTGGAACTTGATGTTAACAGATTATATCTAGAACTAATCCAAAGTAGCGGTTGCATCTTCAGACGGACGGATCGGACGCATGTCCGAAATGGGAAGGAAATTATTTCGTGAATCTTTTTGGCAAAAACATAGTGCTCTGGGTAATTATTGCATTACTCGTTGTGGCGCTTTTCAATATTTTCAATGATCCTTCCCCGCGCAATGCCGGACTGTCGATGCCTTATTCGACATTTCTCGATGAAGTTGAAAACGGTCGGGTGAAAAATGTCACCATTCAGGGCCCGAATATCAAGGGCGTTACGGATGATGGCCGCGCCTTCACCACATATGCGCCCGAAGACAGCACGTTGGTCAACAAGCTGAGCGAACATGGTGTTGTCATCAATGCCGCGCCACAGGAAGAGGGCAGCATGCTGATGGCAACGCTGCTTTCCTGGTTCCCAATGCTGCTTCTGATCGGTGTCTGGATCTTCTTTATGCGCCAGATGCAAGGCGGTGGCGGCAAGGCCATGGGATTCGGCAAGTCGAAAGCCAAGCTCCTGACCGAGAAGCACGGTCGCGTCACCTTTGAAGACGTTGCCGGAATCGAGGAAGCAAAGGACGAGCTAGAAGAGGTCGTTGACTTCCTCAAAAGCCCGCAGAAATATCAGCGTCTGGGCGGCAAGATCCCGAAAGGTGTTCTGCTGATCGGCCCTCCGGGTACAGGTAAGACGCTGCTGGCCCGCTCCGTGGCCGGTGAGGCGAACGTTCCTTTCTTCACCATTTCAGGTTCCGACTTCGTTGAAATGTTCGTTGGCGTCGGCGCAAGCCGTGTCCGCGATATGTTTGAACAGGGCAAGAAGAACGCCCCCTGCATCATTTTCATTGATGAAATCGATGCGGTTGGCCGTCATCGCGGCGCCGGACTTGGCGGCGGTAATGACGAGCGGGAACAGACCCTCAACCAGATGCTCGTGGAGATGGATGGTTTCGAGACCAACGAAGGCGTGATCCTGCTGGCGGCCACCAACCGTCCGGACGTGCTTGATCCTGCACTTCTGCGTCCCGGTCGTTTCGACCGTCAGGTCGTGGTGCCGAACCCGGATATCGTCGGACGTGAGAAAATCCTGAAGGTGCATATGCGTAAAGTTCCGCTCGCGCAGGACGTAGACGCCCGCACCATCGCCCGTGGCACACCCGGTTTCTCCGGTGCCGACCTTGCCAACCTTGTGAACGAGGCGGCACTTCTCGCCGCGCGTAAGTCTCGCCGGTTGGTCACCCAGCAGGAGTTTGAGGAAGCGAAAGACAAGGTCATGATGGGCACCGAGCGCCGGTCCATGGTGATGTCTGAGGACGAGAAGAAACTCACCGCCTATCATGAAGGTGGCCATGCGCTTGTCGGCATGCATATGAAGGCATCCGACCCGGTGCATAAGGCGACGATTATTCCGCGTGGACGTGCTCTCGGCATGGTCATGCGCCTGCCCGAAAAGGACAGCTATTCCCTGCGCCGTGATCAATGCCTCGCGCATCTTGCTGTCGCTATGGGTGGCCGTGTCGCTGAGGAGATGATCTTCGGTCATGATGCGGTGACAACCGGTGCGTCGGGCGATATCAAGATGGCGACCGACATGGCCCGCAAGATGGTTACTGAATGGGGCCTTTCTGACAAGCTCGGGCCTCTGCTTTACGGCGCGAACCAGGAAGAAGTCTTCCTTGGTCATTCCGTTTCACAGCAGAAAAATATGTCGGATTCGACCGCGCAGCTAATTGATCAGGAAGTGCGCCGTTTCGTCGAGGAAGGCGAGGCAACAGCCCGCAAAATCCTGAACGAGCATGTAGATCAATTGCACCGGATTGCAAAGGGCCTGCTTGAATATGAAACGCTCAGCGGCGACGAGATCAAGATTCTGATGGATGGCGGTGATATTAACCGTCCGGATGATGTTGATGCGCCTGTCGACAAGGGGCCGAGTTCTACCGTACCGGAGGCCGACGGTCACAAGAAACCCGGTGGACCGGGTCTGGAGCCGGAACCTCAACCCGGCTCCTGAAGACGGATTCATGAGCGAGACGATCAAGGGCTCCGCTTCATTGCGGGGCCTTTCTTCTATGACAGGGGGCAGGATGTCAAACTGGGTGCGCCCCAGCATAATGGGGATTGTGAATGTCACGCCGGACAGCTTTTCTGACGGTGGGCGACATGACAATACCAACACGGCGATTGCTCATGCCCGGCAGCTCACGGCGGACGGGGCGGATATCCTCGATATCGGGGGGGAAAGCACCCGCCCGGGCGCGGACGCCATCAGTGTGGATGAGGAATGCGCGCGCGTCGTGCCGGTGATTGAAGGCTGCCGTGATCTTGGCGTGACGATCTCCATTGACAGCCGGAAAAAGGCGGTGATGGCGGCGGCGGTAGCGGCCGGGGCGACCCTGATCAATGATGTCAGCGCCCTTGAATATGATCCCGCCAGCCTCGACTTCGTGGCTGATAGCGGGCTGCCCGTCTGCCTGATGCATAGCCTCGCGGACCCGAAGGTCATGCAGGAAAATCCCGTCTATGAAAATGTGGTCACCGATGTGATGGCTTACCTGCGCGGGCGGATCGACCTGTGTGAGGCGGCGGGGATATCACGCGACAGGATTATCGTCGATCCGGGTATCGGCTTTGGCAAGACCGTGGCGCATAATCTGGCGCTTATCAGGGGCCTTCCGGAGTTTCAGTCGCTTGGCTGTGATATCCTGCTCGGCGCCTCGCGGAAAGCCTTTATCGGCCAGGTTACCCACGAGCCGGAGGCATCGAAACGTGTTGTGGGATCGGTTGCCGTGGCACTTCACGGGGCCCGCTCGGGCGCCCGGATTCTGCGCGTTCATGACGTTAAGGAAACCCGCCAGGCCCTTGAAATGTGGCAGGCAATTGAAACCGCCTCTTTTTAGACATGTTTTAAGGGTTTTCTGTTAGGGTGTTGTCAAATTTTTAGGCAGAGACAGAGCTATGACACGGAAATATTTTGGAACCGACGGTATTCGCGGCACGGCGAACAAGGAGCCGATGACGGCGGAAATCGCCTTGAAAGTAGGCAAATCCGCGGGCAAGAAATTTGCCGGGCGTGGCGATTTTCGCCATCGTGTCGTGATCGGTAAGGATACGCGCCTTTCCGGTTATATGGTCGAGCCCGCATTGACGGCCGGGTTCACCTCGGTCGGGATGGATGTCATTCTGGTTGGGCCGATGCCGACACCGGCCATCGCCATGCTGACCCGCTCGCTCCGGGCTGATCTCGGGGTGATGATTTCCGCGTCCCATAACTCTTTTGAGGACAATGGCATCAAGCTTTTCGGTCCCGACGGCTACAAGCTCTCCGACGAGGTGGAAAAAAGCATCGAGGCCGACCTGATTGACGACAGCAATATTGTACTGGCGGATCCGGCCAAGCTCGGTCGGGCACAGCGCTTGGATGACGCGCGCGGACGCTATATCGAGTTCGCCAAGAGCAGCTTCCCCCGCAATCAGCTCCTGAAAGGGCTGAAAATTGTAGTCGATTGTGCGAATGGTGCGGCCTATAAGGTGGCGCCGACAGTGCTCTGGGAGTTGGAGGCCGAGGTCATCTCCATGGGCGTCTCGCCGAACGGGTTTAATATCAACGATGGCTGCGGGTCCACATCGACAGGCGCCATGTGCGCCCGCGTTGTGGAGGAGGGGGCCGATCTCGGGATTGCCCTCGATGGAGATGCGGACCGGTTGCTGATCTGCGATGAGAAAGGCCGCATGATCGACGGC
>Ga0098035_1000657_pt1 | contig 17111 bp, 16 predicted proteins | sample 3_EtaG_FD_75046 | JGI IMG/M metagenome (GOLD analysis project Ga0098035, IMG submission 75046) | Marine viral communities from the Subarctic Pacific Ocean - 3_ETSP_OMZ_AT15126 metaG | ecosystem: Environmental > Aquatic > Marine > Oceanic | place: Pacific Ocean | collected 2015-01-07
CGATACGGACAAGCAGGTCGGTTTGCGTCATGACGTCATTTCTTTGCTTCGTTTGCGAGAGCAGCGCACCACATGGTGCGCTTTTCCTTGGCATTTTGCACAACCGCCTATAGCGGCGGTCCATGGCCCAATCCAGCGAGCATAGTCCGGCAGGTCGGCCTGCCCTGCTGTCTTCAGATCCGCATGGTATTGCCGAGGCGGCACGCCTGCTGCGCGAGGGGGGCCTTGTCGCGCTGCCGACCGAGACGGTCTACGGGCTCGCGGCCCGCGCAGACCGCGATGAAGCAGTGGCCTCGATCTATCGCGCCAAGGGACGGCCCAGCTTCAACCCGTTGATCGTGCACGTCGCGGATCTGGACTCGGCCCGGCGACTGGCCGTGTTCGACGAGCGTGCCCTGTTGCTGGCCGAGCGATTCTGGCCGGGCGCCCTGACCATGGTGCTGCCGGTGCAGGACGACGCGCCGCTTGCCGCTGCCGTGACCGCCGGCCTGCCGACCGTTGCGCTGCGCTGTCCGGCGCATCCCGTCATGCGTTCGGTGATTGCAGAGACTCGCCTCCCGCTTGCCGCGCCTTCGGCCAATCGCAGTGGCGGGGTCAGCCCGACGACACCTTCTCACGTGGTGGAATCGTTGGGGGGCAGGATCGATGCCGTTCTCGATGGCGGAGCGTGCGAGGCCGGGCTCGAATCGACGATCATCGCCTTGCGCGAAGGTGGGCGTTGGCAGGTACTGCGTCCCGGTCCGATCCCGGAGTCGGAGATTTCCACCGTCCTGGGTTCGAACAGTGACGTCGTGACGTCACATGCAATCGAGGCGCCAGGGCAGCTGGCCAGCCATTATGCGCCGGGCAAGCCGGTGCGGCTCGACGCGCAAGCCGCCGAAGCGGATGAGTTCCATATCGGTTTCGCGGATGTTCCAGGTGAGGTCACGCTATCGGCCGCGGGCGATCTCCTGGAGGCCGCATCGCGGCTTTACGCGCTGCTGCATGAGGGTGCCGCTGCGCCGCAGCCGAGAATTGCCGTGGCGCCGATACCCGAGGATGGAATAGGCAAGGCCATCAACGATCGCCTGCGCCGGGCCGCTGCCTGACGGCCCCTGTTGCGGGAATCAGCGGCGTTCGACCGGGACTGTCGGGAGTATCTGCTGGATCTCCGCATAGTCGTCACGCGCCTTGAGACACGAGCGGCTATCGCCCTCGTTGCATTCGCGCAAGTGGCGATCGTATTCGCGTTGCAGGCTTCCGAGGCGTTCCTCACGCCTGCGTAGTTCGCGGCCGCGTTTCTCGTCGGCTTCGGACTGGCTGGTCGTCATCATGTCCACTCCCTTGCCGGCAACGCGCACGGGGGCGGTTGCCACTTTGGCGACGGTGGACACGCACCCGCCCAGCAGCGGGGCCGTGGCAAGGGTGAGCAGGGCAGAGGGCATGAGGCGCAAGGTCATCGGCGCGGAACCTGTCATGTTCTGCATGTCATCGCAATGAACGCCGCGCGACAAGCGACAGAAATTGCGCCGCGCAACTTTGGAAAGGGGAGGGGTGACCGCGCGACCCGTCATGTGAAAAGGGCCGCCTCCTTGCGGAAGCGGCCCCTTCGTCAGTGTCGAACCACCCGCTCAGGCGGTTTCGGCGCTCTCGTAGTACTTCGGAGCGTACTCGTTGAGGATCGCGAGGATTTTCTGCAGAGCGGCCGGCTCGTCAGTCTTTTCCATGGCCGCGAGTTCGCGGGCCAGACGCGAGGACGCAGCCTCGAAGATCTGACGTTCGGAATAGCTCTGCTCCGGCTGGTCGTCGGCGCGGAACAGGTCGCGCGTGACTTCCGCGATAGAGACGAGATCGCCCGAGTTGATCTTGGCTTCGTATTCCTGGGCACGCCGCGACCACATGGTGCGCTTCACCTTGGGCTTGCCCTTGAGGGTATCGAGTGCTTCGCGCAGGGTCTTGTCCGAAGACAGCTTGCGCATGCCGATCGATTCAACCTTGTTCACGGGAACACGCAGCGTCATGCGTTCCTTTTCGAAACGCAGCACATAAAGCTCGAGCTGCATTCCGGCAATTTCCTGCTTTTGCAACTCGATCACACGGCCTACGCCGTGCTTTGGATAAACGACGTAATCTCCAACATCGAAGGCATCGGCCTTGGTTGCCATGTATCGTCCTTTCACCTGCAGGTCCGAGCGCCATACCTTTGTCGGGAGATAACCGGGGGTGCGACTTGGAAGCGTGTCAGCCGCCTCCGCCGCCCGGTCAGATTACTCCCCCAACCGCTTGCTCTCGAATCCCTGCCTCGCACTGAAACGCCTGCCAAACGGGCAGACGGCCCGGGCAGTTGGCCTATTATATAGCATACATGTGACAAAATTGCCAGAGGGGCGCGAACCATTAGGTTCAGCGAGCCCCCGGCATGCCGATGAACGACGTATCCTCAGGCGGATACGTCTGTTTCCGGGGGCGAACCCCCGGAAAGATCGGGCCTCAGTCGCCCTCGCCGGGCTCGGGCGAGAAGAACTTCTCGAACTTGCCTTCCACGCCCTTGTACTCGTCGGCATCTTCCGGCGAATCTTTCTTGGACGTGAGATTCGGCCATTCGGCCGAGTACTTCGTGTTCAGTTCCATCCACTGCTCGAGACCGCTTTCGGTGTCGGGAAGGATGGCTTCGGCTGGGCATTCCGGTTCGCAGACGCCGCAGTCGATGCATTCACTGGGATTGATGACGAGCATGTTCTCGCCTTCGTAGAAGCAGTCCACAGGGCAGACTTCCACGCAGTCCATGTACTTGCACTTGATGCAGGCGTCGGTGACGACATAGGTCATGGAGGCGGTATCCTCTTCATCAGGCCTCGTTACGGAAGGCCGCTGCTATGGGATTATCTGCCCCGCCGTCAAGCACTCTGTAACAGGCTTGCGCTTCCGGGGCGGGGCCGCGGCGGATCGGCAGGGTCACGATCTCGATCACCCGCACCCCGGAAGGGGTCGCAAGGGTGAGCACATCGCCCGTCGAAACCTTCTGGTGCGCGCGCTCCACGCGCCTGCCGTTAAGGCGCATATGGCCCTCTTCGGCCATTGTCTGGGCGATGGTGCGGGTCTTGGCGAGACGCAGGAACCAGATCAGCTTGTCGATCCTCACGCGGTGGCCTCCATCTCCCCGAATCCCCTCTAGTTGCGCACCATATCCGCAAGAATGGAAAAGGCATTGTCCTTGCGCACCGGCTGAGGTCTTGTTTCCTCGACGTGACGGCGCGGCGGACGCCAGCGCCAGCGCACCGGCGCCGGCGGGCCATGGGCGCCTTCGGCCAGCTGGCGGGGCATGATCGGCTGGAAGCCTGCAAGCCGAAGCAGCCGGGCATAACTTTCGGTGGTCAGGCCCATCGACACCGCCTTGGCCGGGTCGAGCGCGAAGCTGCGTCCGCTTCCCGCGGGCTTACCGCCGCCGCGCGCCTCGTGGGCTTCGCGCAGGAGCTTTTCGGCCATGTCGAGACGGACGAGTTGTTTGCCCAGGCTGCGATAGCCCGGCGTGCGCTGCCGGCGCTTGGCGGGCAGGGCGGGTGGCATCGCGTCTTCGGGAGCCCCATCGCGCGGGGACTTGCCGAAGACCTGCGCGAGTTCGCGCCACAGCACGATCGGGCCCGGGCGAAGCATCGCAGGCAAGAAAACATCGAGCGCACCCACGCGCACGCCGAGCCGCGAGAGCATCGTGCGGCGCTGCTTGTCCAGTTTGTCGACGCCCGAATCCTCGCGTGACGTCATGCCGCCAGCTTCGACGAGAGTGATGAGCAGGGCCCTGAGATCGGGGCCGGCTTCCTCGGAACGGCTGGCTTCGTCGAGCTTGAGCAATGGAGCCAGCGGTTGCAGCGCATTGTCGAGCCATGCCTCAAGCGCCGCCACAAGCACCTTGCGCGCGGGTCCGGGTACCGCATCGAGCGTGCGGTCGGGGACCAGGACAGGCGACAGGAGCGAGCGGCCCGGGGCGAGAGTGCCAAGCGATTCCCCGTCCCATTTGAGTTTGCCGCGATCAAGCGTGATGGCCGCGCTTCCCGCGTGAATCGCCTCGGTCAATTCGTCGGCGCGCTTCTGCAGCAAGGCGGTGAGGTGCTTTTCCGCGGCGGCGAGCAGCAGCTTGCGGTCGGACAGGCGGGCGCCGGGATCGACATGGAAGGCGAATCCGCGCAGCGAGCCGATGTGTTCGCCTTCGACGAGTACTTCCTCGTCTTCCATGCGCACGGAGAGCAGCCCGGCATCGGGCCCCAGTTTCTTCATGAGTACGGCAGTCCGTCGGTTGATGAATCGTTCGGTAAGTTTGCCATGGAGGGCATCGGACAGACGCGCCTCCACCGCGCGGGCCCTTGCGGCCATTTCGTCGCGCGCGAGAACCCAGTCGGGGCGCTGCGCGATATAGGCCCAGGACCGGATCGCGGCGATGCGGCCCTGCAGGGTGTCGATGTCGCCGCCGGTGCGGTCGAGCTGGGCAATGGCATTGGCAACGTAGTCGGCGCCCAGTTCGCCGTGGCGCAGATCCTGCCACAGGCGGGCGACGAAGCGTGAATGGGTCTCTGCCCCTTGCTGGCGAAAATCGGGCAGGCGGCACACGTCCCAGAATCGCTGCACCATCGCCGCGCCGCGAACCGAATCGGCGACCTGCGGATCTTCGGACAGGCGCTTGAGGACGGAAAGGTCGATGGCCTCGGGCGCCGGGACCAGCTCGGGCAGGTCGGGCGGGGTCTCCAGGTCGCCGATCAGGGTGGCGATACTGTCAAAACGCGGCTCCGCATCGCGCCAGAACAGTTTCGTCAGCGGCGGGAAGCGGTGTTCTTCGATGGCGAAGATCTCTTCGGGATCAAATTCGGAATCGTGCGTGCCCGAACCGGTGAGGGTGCCGAACGTGCCGTCCTTCTGGTGACGCCCGGCGCGTCCTGCGATCTGCGCCATTTCCGACGTGGTGAGGCGGCGATGGCGGACGCCGTCGAACTTGGAAAGCCCGGCGAAAGCGACATGCTCGACGTCGAGGTTGAGCCCCATGCCGATGGCGTCGGTGGCGACAAGGTAATCCACTTCGCCAGACTGGTAGAGCGCGACTTGCGCATTGCGCGTCTGCGGGCTGAGCGCGCCCATGACGACGGCCGCCCCGCCCCGGAAGCGCCGCAGCATTTCGGCGATCGCATAGACCTGCTCGGTCGAGAAGGCGACGATGGCGCTGCGCGGCGGAATGCGGCTGAGTTTCTTCGCGCCGGCATGGCTGAGCGTGGAGAAGCGGGGCCGGGTGACGATCTCGGCGCGCGGTACGAGCGCCCTGACCATCGGTTCGAGTGTCGAGGAACCGAGGATCATCGTCTCCTCGCGGCCGCGGGCATGGAGCAGGCGGTCCGTGAAGACGTGGCCGCGTTCGCGGTCCGCCCCCAGTTGCGCTTCGTCGATGGCGACGAAGGCAAGGCTGCGATCGAGCACCGGCATCGCCTCGGCCGTGCACAGCAGGTAGCGAGCGTGCTTCGGCTCGATCCGTTCCTCGCCGGTGATCAGGGCGACGTTCTGTTCACCCTTGATGGCGCAGACCCGGTCGTAAACCTCACGCGCCAGCAGGCGCAGCGGAAAGCCGATCGCGCCGCTGGAATGGGCGCACATCCGCTCGATGGCGAGGTGAGTCTTGCCGGTGTTGGTCGGCCCGAGCACGGCCTTCACCCCTGAAGGAGCGTCACCGCGCGCCGTTACATTCCGGTCCTGAACCATTTCACCAGCGAATGTGGCATCGCCGCTGGCCGCGTACAAGGGTCGACTCGTCCTGTATGGGGGTGGAAATCCACAGAGTTAGGGGGGTCTTAACCTTGAGCAGGCATGGTTTTTGCAGAAAGTGCCCGGGGTGGGCGCCAGGTTCGGCCTGAGCCTGTGGGTTGCGATGAGGAAGGGGCCTTTGTTCAAGGCGCTTGACGAGAACGGCGGAAATTCGGCCGAAGGGGACTATGCAGGCGGTGCGGCATCGGCTGCCTCGCTCTCGCATGCCCAGCTTCTGCCCGAGAGCGCCGAGCCTGCAACTCCGACTCCTTCCGGCGAAACCGCTTTAGACGGTCCGGGCCTGCGAGAGCGCATTCAGGCGTGGAAGCAGGATATCGAATCGTGGTGCGAAAAGGTCGAGCTTGCGCCCGATCTTGCCACCGACATCGGCAGTCCGCGCTGGTATCGCGGTCTTGCCACGCTCTTCGGCCTGAGCGCAGCCGCCATTGCCCTTTCACCGAGCTTTTCGTCAGTAGAGGCGGCGACGCCGATGCCGGTCAACGACCGGGTTCGCGACGAATTCCGCAGCCAGACCATCGCGCCGCTTGCCTTCGGTGCCGACAGCGGCCGCCACATGGGGGCAAGTCCGCTGGTCCGCCCCCTGGCGAAAGTGCCCGAACGGCCAATGATCCAACTGGTCTCCACACTGGGGCAGGGCGACAGCTTCCGCCGCATGCTGGAGCGGGCGGGTGTCGGCAACACCGACATTTCTCAGGTTTCCGATCTCATTTCCGGTGCGGTGCCGCTGTCCGACATCGCTTCGGGTACACAGTTCGACATCACTCTGGGCAAGCGCCCGACCGCAGGCGCCTCGCGACCGCTGGACGAAATGGCCTTTCGCGCGCGTTTCGACCTCGATCTCTCGGTCGAACGCCATGACGGTGCGCTGGCTCTGGTGCGCCATCCCATTGCCGTCGATACGACCCCATTGCGCATTCGCGGCACCGTCGGGTCGAGCCTCTATCGATCGGCGCGCAATGCCGGGGCACCGGTCGCCGCGATCCAGAGCTACCTGCGTGCTGTCGACAAGTATCTCTCGCTCGAAAACGACATTTCGGCGAATGACGAATTCGACCTGATCCTCTCCTACAAGCGTTCGGCCAAGGGCGAACGCCAAGTGGGCGAGCTTCTCTATGCGGGTGTCGAACGCGACGGTAAGCCGCGCCTCCAGCTCATGCGTTGGGGCAAGGACGGGCAGATGTTCTCCGCCTCTGGCCTTGCCGAGACGCGCAGTGCGCCGATCGGGATGCCGGTCGCGGGACGGATCACCTCGCGCTACGGGATGCGCCGTCACCCGATTCTCGGCTACACGCGCATGCATGCCGGCGTCGATTTCGGCGCCGCCTACGGCTCGCCGATCTATGCCGTGAGCGATGGTACGGTCACCTATGCAGGGCGCCATGGCGGCCACGGCAATTACGTGCGGATCAACCACGGCGGCGGCCTCGGCACCGGCTATGGCCACATGAGCCGCATCGCGGTGAAGAACGGTACCCACGTAAAGGCAGGGCAGGTGATCGGTTACGTTGGGTCCACCGGTCTGTCGACTGGGCCGCACCTGCATTTCGAAGCCTATCGCGGCGGCAGGACCGTCAATCCCCTGTCGATCCGTCTCGTCACCCGCCCCCAAATCGACGGCAAGGAACGCGACGAGTTCAGGCAGCGCATGAAGGCGCTGCTGATGGTTGAACCCGGCGCGGCGCTCGACAGCTTCGCAAAGCCCGAAGCGGAGCAGGCTGCGGACACCCGCGAGATCGACCGGCTCGAGCCGAAGAAGGTCGGCTGATCGCACTGCGCCGGTGCTGCGGGACATTTTGCCCAGATTGAACCTTCGGGCATTTTCCGGCAATCACCGGTGATGACTGGATCCTATCCCCACACCCGACTTCGCCGCACCCGCGCCACGGCCTGGAGCCGTGCGATGCACCGCGAGAACGTACTCACTCCGGCCGACCTGATCTGGCCGCTCTTCGTGACCGAAGGGCAGGGCGTGGAAGAACCGATCGCCTCGCTGCCCGGCGTGTCGCGCTGGTCGGTGGACGGCATTGTCGAGCGGGCCAGGGAAGCGGCGGACCTGGGCATTCCCTGCCTTGCCCTGTTCCCCAATACCCAGCGCGAGCGTCGCAGCGACGATGGCAAGGAAGCGCTCAATCCCGACAACCTCATGTGCCGCGCGCTGCGGGCCGTGCGCGATGCGCTGGGCGACCGGGTCGGCCTTCTCACCGACGTTGCGCTTGATCCCTATACCAGCCACGGCCAGGATGGGCTCGTCGATGCAAACGGCTATGTCCTCAACGACGCGACCGTCGAGGTTCTCGTCGGCCAGTCGCTCAACCAGGCGTCGGCGGGTGCCGACATCATCGCGCCGTCGGACATGATGGACGGACGCATCGGCGCGATCCGCGATGCGCTGGAGGACGAAGGGCACGCCAACGTGCAGATCATGTCCTACGCAGCGAAATATGCTTCGGCCTTCTATGGTCCGTTCCGCGATGCAGTGGGTTCGCGCGGCCTGCTCAAGGGCGACAAGAAGACCTACCAGATGGACCCGGCCAACGGCGAGGAAGCGTTGCGCGAGGTCGAACTGGACCTGGCCGAAGGCGCCGACAGCGTGATGGTAAAGCCGGGGCTGCCTTATCTCGATATCGTGCGCCGGGTGAAGGAGGCATTCGAAGTCCCCGTCTTTGCCTACCAGGTCTCGGGCGAGTACGCGATGATCGAGGCCAGCGCGGCAGCCGGGGCGGGCGACCGCGACGCGCTGGTGCTGGAGACGCTCATGGCTTTCAAGCGTGCCGGCTGCTCGGGCGTGCTGACCTATCACGCCGCCCATGCGGCGCGATTGCTCCATGGCTGACTTTCGCCTCGAGACCGGGCGCCTCGTCCTGCGTTCCTGGACGAGACCCGATCTCGCGCGCTTTGCGCAGGTTACCAATACGCCTGCGGTGATGCGCTGGCTGGGAGGACTGCTGTCCGATGAGCGGCTCGAACAGCTTTATGACGCGGTCATCGGCTGCGAAGATGAGCATGGTCACTGCTTCTGGCTGGTCGAGCGCAAGGCCGATGGGGGCCATCTGTCCGGAGAGCTTCTGGGCTTTTGCGGCCTCAAGCGTGGTAATGCCCCCGAGAGTACGTTCCCCGGCGGCTTCGAGATCGGCTGGCGCCTGCGCGAGGAGGCATGGGGCAAGGGCTATGCCAAGGAAGCGGCCGTTGCCTCGCTCGATGCCGGCTTCGAGAGCTTCGGCGCGCAGGAGATCGTGGCGATCACGGTCAGCGAAAACACGGCGAGCTGGGGGCTGATGGAACGCCTGGGGATGCGCCGCCGCGCCGACCTCGATTATGTCGACAGCCGGTTCGACCCGCCCCTTTGCGATACGCTTGCCTGGTCGATCACTTCCGGGGAGTGGCGCGCGCGCCACGATTGAGACGCAGGCCATGGGCAGGTCCGACCGCGCGCTCTTCATCCTGACAATCCTTGTCGGCAGTTTCCTGCTGTTCATGGTCGAGCCGATGGTCGCGCGCATGGCCCTGCCGCGGCTGGGCGGTGCGCCCAATGTCTGGAACAGCGCGATGCTGGTCTATCAGGCGCTCCTTCTTGCCGGATACGGCTATGCGCACTGGCTTTCGCGAAAGCCCTTGTGGCGGCAGGCTGTCATCCACCTGATCGCCCTGTGCATCGCCGCCACGACCCTGCCGATCGCGCTGGCGCAAGTGGCTTCGCCCGAGCCCGGCTGGGAGGCGATCTGGGTGCCCTGGCTGCTCCTGCTGACGGTCGGCCCGGTATTTTTCCTCATCGCCGCACAGGCGCCGCTGATGCAGCGCTGGTTCGCTGCCGATTCCCGCGCCGGGCAGCCCTGGGCGCTCTACGCCGCGTCGAATCTCGGCAGCTTCGCCGGACTGGTCGCCTATCCGCTCGTGGTCGAACCCTTGCTGGCGCTGCACGGCCAGAGCCTCGTCTGGGCCGTGGGATATGGCCTGCTGATCCTCCTGGTCGCTGCCTGCGCATGGTCCCGCCGCAAGACTGTCGACGCCGCAAGACCGAGCGCACCGCTGCTGCGCGCAAGCGAGGTGACGTCATGGCGTCGCAAGCTGCACTGGCTTGCCCTGGCGGCGATCCCCTCGGGACTGATGCTCTCGACGACGACCCATCTGACCACAGACATCTTCGCGTCACCGCTGCTTTGGGTGATTCCGCTTGGGCTCTACCTGCTCAGTTTCGTCGTCGCCTTTGCCGATCGCCGCGCTCTCGCTGGTGTGCTGACATTCGTCGCGCCTGTCGTCCTTCTGTTCACTGGAAGCTATGCGATGCTGGCCGACGGGTCGGGGGCGCTGCTGCTGGCAGGCGGGAGCTGCGTGCTGCTCTTTGTGGTTTCGGTCGCGCTCCATGCCCGGCTCTATGACTTGCGCCCGGATGCAGGGCACCTGACCGGCTTCTACCTGATCATGTCGGCCGGCGGGGCCTTGGGCGGCCTGTTCACGGCTCTTGTCGCGCCGCTCGTATTCGACTGGTCCTGGGAACATCCCCTGCTGATTCTCGGTGCGGCCCTGCTTGTCCCGCTCGATGAAATCCTGCGCTGGCGCCGCATGGAAGGCCTCGACCAGAGGCTGGCCCGGATCGCGCTCGTGCTTCTCCTGCTGCTGGCGCTGTTCCTTTCGGTCCAGCTCTTCGATCTCTTTACCGAATCCGGCACGAAGATGACCGCGATGCTGCTGACGGTCTTCCTCACCGGGACCGGCGTGATGGTCATGGGCTGGCGCTGGGCTTTCGTGGCAGTGCTGCTGCTGGCGATGCTCGGGCAGGGCGGCCTGCTCACGATCATGTCGAGCTACGAGGGCCAGCGTACGCGCAGTTACTTCGGCATCTATACCGTGCGCGACTATCGTTCCTCTGGCCTTCGCATACTCAGCCACGGCACGACGCTGCATGGCCAGCAGTCGCTCGAACCGGACAAGCGGCGCATGCCCCTGACCTATTACGGGCCAAGGTCCGGCGTCGGCCTGGCGCTGGCATCGGCGGATCGGCTGGAGGGTGAATCGGCGCGGATCGGGGTCGTCGGGCTCGGCACCGGGTCGCTGGCCTGTTACGCCAAGCCGGGCCAGGACTGGACCTTCTTCGAGATCGATCCCGTCATCCTGCACTATTCGACCTCGGGCAAGTTCACCTACCTGCGCGACTGCGCGCCGCGGGCGCGGGTGATCCTGGGCGATGCCCGGCTGGAGCTGGAAGCGGTGCCGCCGCGCCGGTTCGACATGCTGGTGATCGATGCCTTTTCGTCCGATGCCATCCCGCTTCACCTGCTTACCCAAGAGGCCCTGCAGGTGTACTTGCGCGCGTTGAGCGAGCGCGGGGTCCTGCTCATGCATATCTCGAACCGCTACGTGGAACTGGAGCCGGTCATCGCGGCCCTGGCCCGCAGCGAAGGGCTGACCGCGCGTGTGCGCCAGGACTGGCCGGAGAACCACGACCTTTATACGCCGTCGCACTGGATCGCCCTGTCGCGCGACAGCTCTTCAATCAACGAGCTTGCGAAGATGCATCCCGATAGCCCATGGAGTCGGCTTCAAGCACCGGCACAGAGGCCCTGGACGGACGACCATGCCTCTATCCTGCCGTTCATCCGCTGGTCCAGGCTGATAGGATACCCATGATCGAGAACCGCAACGACATCACCGTCGCCGCCATCCACGGCAAGGCTCCGAAGATCCACTCCAGCGCCTTCATCGCGCCGGGCTGCCGGATCGTCGGCGATGTCGAAATCGGCCCCGACGTGAGCATCTGGTACAATTGCGTGATCCGCGCGGACGTGAACCGCATCGTCATCGGCGCGCGCACCAATATCCAGGATGGTACCGTCGTTCATTGCGACAGCCCCAAGGCGGGGCGACCCGAAGGCTATCCGACGCTGATCGGAGAGGACGTGCTGATCGGCCACATGGCGATGGTCCATGGCTGCACGCTGGAAGACAGCGCCTTCGTCGGCCTTGGCGCGATCGTGATGGACGGCAGCCATATCGAGACCGACGGCATGCTAGCCGCCGGGGCGCAGTTGACCGGCAAGCGCATCGGCGCCCGCCAGCTTTGGATTGGGCGTCCGGCCAAGTTCATGCGCGATCTGTCCGATGAGGCGATTGCCGCCAATCGCAAGAGCGTCGCCGGTTATGTGATCAATGGCCGCAACCACGCCGAGGCGCTCGGCGTCGCGGGCTGATGGCAAGGCCCAGGCCGGCACTCCCCGATGCACAGGCGCTTCGGGCGCTGGTCGATGCGGAGAATCGCCTGGCGGTCCGTGTTGCTCCCGGCGCAAAGGTCGAAGGGTTGGAAATCGCGGCGGGCAGGCTGCTCGCCAAGGTTCGGGCCAAGCCGCAGGACGGCAAGGCCAACGATGCGGTGCGCGACCTGCTTGCGGGCGCCCTTGGCCTGGCCCCGTCGCGGCTGGAGTTGTTGCGCGGCGCAACTTCTCGCGAGAAGCAGTTCAGGATTCGTTACTGACGCGGGCGATTCGCCAACCCGCAACCGAGAGCAACCCTGCGGCGAGTACGGCGAAGGGCAGGCAGGCGGCACCGACCCGCAGGAACATCGTCGCGCCGAGCGCCGCGCCGCCGGCCAGTGCCAGCCAAAGGGCGAGGAAGCCGGCAATGCCGTTCGCTCCGCGTCCGGTTAGCATGCCGCCCAGGCCCTGACCGATGCGGACCAGCGCTCCGGTGAGGTAAGTCAGCGCCACGGGCGTCTCGTTGCGCTGCATCGTGTTGTTAAGCGCGCCCATGGCGAAGACGAGCATGGCCATCATCGCTTCGAGATATTCCGACAGTGCCAGAAGCGCGGCCAATGCGAGGAGCGCGGTAACGAGCGAGAGGACGGCGGGCTTGCGCCATCGGCCCGCCTTGTGTGCGACTATATTGCCCATCGCCACGCCCAGTACGAACCCGAGGATCAGCAGCGCTGGGACAAGCGCGCGGTGCGGTCCTTCGGCAATGAGGTCGGTGGCCAGGCGCGTCGTGTTGCCTGACATGAACGATACGAAATAGCGATCTGCCGACAGAAACCCCACGGCATCGACGTATCCGGCGAGCGCGGCAAGCGCGGTAGCGAGGGCCTGTCGCGGTGGGTCTAGCGAGTTCACCTGCGCAACCTATCGCGTGCCTGTCCGTCTGGCGAGTGTGATCTGAAAGGAGGCGATGTGCGCAGGCGCGACCTGCAGATTCGGCTCAGCGCCCCATGCCGCGCGCGAGATTGCCGAGAACTTCGCCCATCGCCTTGGCCATGTCCGCCGGTTCGGGTGCGACATCGCAGACGGCCCGGTTCATTGCATCGGCCCATTGCTCGGCAACGGCCCTGTTGATGGCGAAGGGTTTGTGCACGCTCATCATGCAGCGTCCGGGGACGGCCTCGAACCAGTCGCGCGGGCCGCCGGCCCAACCGGCAAGGAACTGGGGCAGGGCCTTGCGCATCGGGCCAAGGTCCTCGGCATGCATCGCGCGCAGCTCGGCATATTGCGGGTCTTCGTCCATCAGGTCGTAGAAGCGGTTGCAGATGGCTTCGAACACCGCCGCGCCGCCGAGGCGATAGAATGGGGTATCGGGAGTTTGGGATTCATCGACGACGGGGGCTTGGCTCGACACTGACATCTTCTCCGCAAGTGGGGGCTATCCTCGTCGCATAGCCGATGCGTTTCACGTGGAACTTGATCGCGGTCAAACCGTGGAGGATCGTCTCGCAGAGCGGGACTGGACGAAATGAGGGGCGCACAGAAAAGGGGCGGGGACCTCTCGGCGCCCGCCCCTTCATATCGCTTGTGCCGTGCGGCCTCAGTCGTCGGTGTTCTCTTCCGGCTGGGGCCCGGTCTTGCGGACCGGCTTCTTGGCAGGTGCCTTCTTCTTCCTGGACTTCGTTTCCTTCGGCGGTGCAGGCGTCAGCTCGAAGTTGAGCGCATCTTCCTTCACCGAGACGTGGACCTCGCCGCCATGGGCGAGCTTGCCGAAGAGCAGCTCCTCCGCCAGCGGCTGCTTGACCCGCTCCTGGATGACCCGTGCCATCGGGCGGGCACCATAGAGGCGGTCGTAGCCGCGGTGGCCGAGCCATTCTCGCGCATCGGAGTCGAACTGGATGTGGACGTTCTGGTCGGCCAGCTGCAGTTCGAGCTGGAGGATGAACTTGTCCACGACCCGGCTGATCGTCTCCTTGGCCAGATAGGCAAAGGGCACGATGGCATCGAGACGGTTGCGGAACTCGGGGCTGAACATCTGCTTTACGGCTTCCTCGCCGGCGTCGGCCTTGGAGGTGTCGCCGAAACCGATGCCCTGCTTCGCCATGTCCGAAGCGCCCGCATTGGTCGTCATGATCAGGACGACGTTGCGGAAGTCGACGGTCTTGCCGTGGTGGTCGGTCAGCTTGCCGTTGTCCATTACCTGCAGGAGGATGTTGAACAGGTCGGGGTGGGCCTTCTCGATTTCGTCGAGCAGCAGGACGCAGTGCGGCTGCTGGTCGATGGCATCGGTGAGTAGACCGCCCTGGTCGAACCCGACATAGCCCGGAGGCGCGCCGATCAGGCGACTGACCGAATGACGCTCCATGTACTCGGACATGTCGAAGCGCTGCATCGGAATGCCCATGATCGTGGCAAGCTGCTTGGCGACTTCGGTCTTGCCCACGCCGGTCGGGCCGGAGAACAGGAACGAACCGATCGGCTTGTCCGGATCGCGCAGGCCGGCGCGGCTCAGCTTCATGGCGGTCGACAGGACTTCGATCGCCTTGTCCTGGCCGAACACCACGCGCTTCAGGTCGCGCTCGAGATTCTCGAGCGCTTTCTTGTCGTCCGAAGAGACCGACTTGGGCGGGATGCGGGCCATCGTTGCGATGACCTGCTCGATCTCGCGGGCGGTGATCGTCTTCTTGCGGCGGCTTGGCGGCACGAGCATCTGCATCGCGCCGACTTCGTCGATCACGTCGATCGCCTTGTCGGGCAGCTTGCGGTCATTGATGTAGCGGGCCGAGAGCTCCACCGCGGTCTTGATCGCGTCGGGCGTGTAGCGCACGCCGTGGTGATCCTCGAACGCCGTGCGAAGGCCCTTGAGGATCTTGACGGTGTCCTCGACCGTGGGCTCGTTCACATCGATCTTCTGGAACCGGCGCAGCAGTGCGCGGTCCTTTTCGAAGTGGTTGCGGAACTCCTTGTAGGTGGTCGAACCGATGCAGCGGATCGTACCGCCCGAAAGTGCCGGCTTGAGCAGGTTCGAGGCGTCCATCGCGCCGCCGCTGGTAGCGCCGGCGCCGATCACCGTGTGGATCTCGTCGATGAACAGGATCGCGTGCGGCATCTTTTCGAGCTCGGCGACCACCTGCTTGAGGCGTTCCTCGAAGTCGCCGCGATAGCGCGTGCCGGCGAGCAGCGAGCCCATGTCGAGCGAATAGATCACCTCTTCGGAAAGGACTTCAGGCACTTCGCCTTCGACGATCTTGCGCGCCAGGCCTTCCGCGATAGCGGTCTTGCCGACGCCGGGATCGCCCACGTAGAGCGGGTTGTTCTTGGAACGGCGGCACAGGATCTGGATCGTGCGATCCACTTCCGGGCCGCGCCCGATCAGCGGGTCGACCTTGCCCGCCAACGCCTTCTCGTTGAGGTTGACGCAGAACTGGTCGAGCGCGGAGTCCTTCTTGTTGGCGGCCTTGGTCTCGGCCTTCTCCTCCGGAGTCGGCGTCTGTTCCTCCGATCCCTTGGGGCTGCGGTCCTCGATTCGCTTGCCGCCCTTGCCGATGCCGTGGCTGATGTAGCTGACTGCGTCGAGACGGCTCATGTCCTGCTGCTGCAGGAAATAGACCGCGTAGGAATCGCGTTCTGAGAAAAGTGCGACAAGGACGTTGGCGCCCGTCACCGTGTCCTTGCCCGACGACTGTACGTGCAGGATCGCGCGCTGGATCACCCGCTGGAATCCGGCGGTCGGGGCCGGGTCGCCCTTTTCCTCGGTTTTCAGCGACTGGTATTCCTGGTCGAGGTACTGCCGCACGACATCGCCCAGATCGCCGAGATCCACGCCACAAGCCTGCATGACCTGGGCCGCGTCCGGATCGTCGATCAGCGCGAGCAGCAAGTGCTCGAGAGTCGCATATTCGTGGCTCCGCTCGGACGCGTGTGACAGCGCGGAGTGCAGGGTCTTTTCTAGGCTTTGCGCGAAACTGGGCATCTAGGACACTTTCATTGCGAAGTGGGACTCTCCTTGCAGGGGAGTTTTTGGACGAAAACTGGTTTCAGGTTCCATATAGGAACACTCAGGGCGCTTGCGAGGTTCACGTTGGGAACCTGCCGCCATCACGATGTCCTTGGCCTGAACAGGGACTCGGCCGCCTGCATGTGCGCCGAGGCTTTCTGGCGGTGCGCCTTTATGCGGTCGATCTCTTCGTGGAGAAGCGCGACACGTGCATCGAGTTCGTCCAGCGAATAACGATCCAGGCTTTCGCTGGCGAGGAGGCTGGCAGCGCCGAGGTTGTCCCCGGACGACCGCCGCCGCGGTCGATCATCATCGTCCATTGCACTGCAGCATCGGACGGGAATTTCTCCATGTCAATGCATCAAAGTGGTTTCCTTGTGGCCAGTGACTGTGCCAACTAGTCAGCCATGTCAGTTAAGCTGCCCAAGATCATGACCGCCATGGGATTTCTCGAACCGGGAGGTCCCGAGGTGCTGCAGCCGCAGGAGCTATCCGTGCCTGTTCCGGGCCCGGGAGAAGTCCTCGTCCAGGTTGCCTTCGCAGGCGTCAACCGACCCGATGTCGTGCAGCGGCAGGGACATTATCCTCCGCCACCGGGCGCCTCGCCGATTCCGGGCCTGGAGGTTTCCGGCACGGTCGTTGCGGTCGGGGAAGGGGTCGTGGAAATCGGCGAGGGGGACCGGGTCTGCGCGCTCGTTTCCGGCGGCGGCTATGCCGAGTTCTGCATCGCCCGCGCCGGACACTGCCTGCCCGTGCCGGCCAGCCTGCCGCTCGACCAGGCTGCGGCCTTGCCCGAGACTCTGTTCACCGTCTGGCACAACGTGTTCGAGCGCGGATACGCCTGCGAGGGGGAAACCCTGCTCGTCCATGGCGGGACCAGCGGCATCGGGACGATGGCGACGATGCTCGGCAAGCTCTTCGGCCTGACCGTCATCGTCACCTGCGGATCGGCGGAGAAATGCGCCGAGGCGCTCAAGATCGGCGCCGATCACGCGATCGACTACAAGGCGTCGGACTTCGTCGCCGAGGTTGCGCGGATCACTGACGGCAAGGGCGTGAATCTCGTGCTCGACATGGTTGCCGGCGATTATGTCGCGCGCAATCTCAAGTGCCTTGCCCCGGATGGGCGGCACGTGACCATTGCGGTTCAGGGC
>Ga0098035_1000666_pt1 | contig 17010 bp, 11 predicted proteins | sample 3_EtaG_FD_75046 | JGI IMG/M metagenome (GOLD analysis project Ga0098035, IMG submission 75046) | Marine viral communities from the Subarctic Pacific Ocean - 3_ETSP_OMZ_AT15126 metaG | ecosystem: Environmental > Aquatic > Marine > Oceanic | place: Pacific Ocean | collected 2015-01-07
AGAGATAAAACCAAATATTCCTTCCGTGTCTGAAATCCAGGCACTATTTTACAAACGTGACAAGCGAACCTATGGCGGTCGCAAGCCGAAATGGAAACCAGGTGAGCAAGTTAGGCTCCAGACCCGTGTCCGGCCAAACACCCTTCTATGCTTGAAGAGCCAGAGCAAGGATGCAAACGAAAGCATCGGCGAGGTAATCGACAAGCTGGTATTGGACTCGCAGGGCTAAATGATTAAATACATAAACATTTTAGGAACTGAATGGAGTGTGTTCTGGTTCGACAATGAGTTGCCTTGCGGATCGGATGACTGGGGACTGTGCTACAAAGACAAACGCCGGATCGAAATTGTTCACAACAGCATTCATGGCTGTGAAGCTGACACATTTTTGCACGAAATAATGCATGCCATTTGGTATGAATATAAGCGATCGAACAGAGAGACCGAGGAAAACGCTGTGGCTGTGTTATCAGCCGGGTTAATAAATATTTTTAAACACAACCCCGAAGTGCTCGCTTACCTCACAACAAATTTAAAAAACGGTGGCCACGATGGCATCACCGATAACCAAAAACAATAATAATAATATGAATAAGCCAAAAGAGTTATTGAGAAAATATGATAACGATGAATACACGTACATGGATCACCCGATCCTGGTCGAAAAAATAACACCGGAAAGGGCGGCGAGAATGCTCTCGTTAGACAAGCGGATGCGAGAGTTAGCCGAGAATAGAAATCGGCCAATTAGTCGCAACTGGGTCAATATCTATTCCTATGAAATGACCGAGGACAGGTGGGTTCTCAACGGAGCATCGATATCAATCACACCCGAAGGAATAGTCATCGACGGCCAACACCGGTTGAATGCGGTGGTGGCAACAGGTGTCACTATCTGGGCGTATGTATATAGAAATGCTAAACTCACTGATCCTGATTCCATCGGGCACCTGAATCCCAGGAGATTGTCTGATGCTTTGGGATCAGGGGAAAATTGGATTTCCAACCCGTCGGATGCGGCAGCGGTTGTTAATGCGTATGTAACTATATTAGATGAGCAGGATGGAAGGCCAAGGAGGAGGATTAAACCTTCTCATATTGAGGGCAAGGCAATGTGGCACAACACTCCTGATCTGTTTGAGAGTATGACTTTTTGTGCTCAATCCGGATATAAAAAATTCCATATCTACAAACCAGCTAAGATGGTTGCATGTCACGTCATGTTTGCACGTGCAGGTGGCCGGGAGATGGCTGATGATTTCATCGAGAAATTAATTTCGGGTTCCGGGATTAAAATCGGTGATCCTGTTTATGCCTTGCGTGAAAAACTGATTAAACTGGATCGAGAAACTATGTATCTGAAACTCAAATACAGAACTGGGGCAACCTTGGACATACTCGACTACAACTACATGATCTACACCTGGAATAAAATGAGGGAAGGTAGTCGAGTTGATTACATCCGGCTCGGTAACGATAAATCAACTAAGATGCTCAAGATAAAATGAACGAAGCCAAGTCTCCACAACAAATCAGGCAAGAACTTTCCCGAAGAATTGACAGCCTGATGTCCGAACTGTTTCCCGCTGCCAAGCGGGAGGCAGGGGGGAAATATAGTATGGGAAATTTTTCGGGTGATAGGGGATACTCCACCTCTGTATTTAAGAATAGAAATAACTCTGTGTATCTGGCCAAAGATCACGAATCTGATGAGAGTATAAACATCTTGGAGTTGGTTCACCGGGTTCTCGGCGGAAGTTTTTCCGAGACAATGAGATGGGCGCACAAGTTTTGTGGGTATGAGCAGATCCGCACCATCAAAGTTGACCTGCCTAAAATCATTGAGGTGACTGATGAGCCGTTAAGGGGCACAGAGGTGGCTCGTTACATGTTACAGGAGCGCAAGCTCAACGAGCGCACTCTCAACCTCTTTAAGGTGTTCCAGAGCGTGAGGAACGGGGCAACGTGGTGGGGAGCACCCTACTACGATGAAGATAATCATTGCCGGATGATGAAATATACCAACCTGGCCCGCACCGGAAATCGTAAGCAGATTTATTCAACTCAGCCAGTGTTCAGTGCCCCATTTGGCAGTCACCTCGTAACCGAAAATGATACCTCTGTTATTATTTGTGAAGGAGAGATTGATGCCATGTCCATTTTCCAAATACAAAAAGATGATAAGATTCCTGTTATAAGTGTACCGTCTGCGTCCAATCATAATTGGATTGAGCATTGCTATTCGACCCTGTCCCAGATGGAGACAATTTACATTGCCAGTGACATGGATGATGCAGGGCAAAACATGTTCATCGTGCTATCAAAACGGCTCGGTGTAGAGAGGTGTAAGCGGCTGGAAATTCCCAGGCCACACAACGACGTTAATGAGTGGTTTTGCAAAGACAACCCGACCGAAGAACAGCTTCTGAAATTACTCGATGAAAGTAAAACGACCCAGTCTGAAAGTTTGGTAAGACCATCGTCATTTGTTCTACAGATGCAGGATTGTGTTACAAGGCAGGAGCAGGAAAAGGAATTTAAAAACTGGATGTTTCAGGATATGGACCTGAGTCTGCGTCCCGGCGAACTTTTTACAATTTGTGGCATCCCAGGATCAGGTAAGAGCCAGCTTGCTTACCAGTTCGCAAATTTCTTGGCAGACAATGGAACCAAGCTGATGTTCCTCTCATTTGAAATTCCAATTGAAGCGATGATGCTACAGCTCGCCCATCAAAAACTCGGTCGTGAATCTAAGCACGAAGAGTGTGCTGAAATTGCAGAAATTTTAGGCGAGCATATGTATTTTGTTGACGACACACTCTTCCGGCATAACAAAACTTGGGAAGGATTGAGGGATGAAATAGTTCTAGCTAAAAAGAAGTATGGAATAGGTGTAGTATTCATAGACAGCTATGCTTATTTGGCCCCTAAGATGGACTTCGAAAACCAGGGTATTATATCAATGGACCTTGCCCGCACTGGGATAAAAAACGAGGTGAGTATAGTTCTCTTGGCCCATGCCGATGCAAAGAGTAAAGACTCTGGTGGCACTCGCTACCCGCCAACCAGTCCAGGTAATATCCTCGGTGCTCAGGAGTTGAGTCAGGCCAGCCATACCATCTGTTCTATGTGGCGCAACGTGGAAAAAGAAATGGCTATGTCCAGTGATTCACAGGACCGAAAAGAAAAGTTTGCAAAGCAGGGAGATGCCATCTTTAGTGTATTCAAACAAAGGAATAGTGGAGCTAATTTTTCAAAAGATTTGTGGTTTAATAAGGAAACAAGAATGTTTCAAACCACACCCATCGAAATTGATGTCAGTCCCGTGAAGGGCGCATGGTATCTCGATGAAAATACTAAATAAAAATAATAATGGAACTGAAAACAATAATCAGCGTAAAACTGAAAAGTAAAAGGCCGTACCGAAATAAATACGGCACCGATCTCTGGGCATTCGACATCTTTTTTGATGACGGAACCGAGGGTATAGCAAACGGAGCATCCACCTCACCCCCATGGGCTGAAGAAGGCACCTTGGTTGAGGCTACGGACTCCACATACAAAGCCAATGGTAAAATCATCTGGCGCATCAAAATTCCCAACGACTATGACGACGGGAAACCCGATGAAGGTGGGTTTGTTGTAACCAAAAGCTCGACCGGAACCTCGACGGGTTTCTCTCGGCAATCGGACCGAGGGAGAGAGATTGCCATACAGGCTTGTATTAATCAGGCATGCAGTGCAACCGCCCGAAGCCCTTACTACCGGGAAAATGGATACAATGAAACCTTCAAGAAGGTTGTATATGAAATGGCTAAGGATCTACTTGAGATTCGAGATGCCATATCAAGCGGGAGTGAGTTGCCAGTGGACGAAGATCCTTATTGACGTATCACAAATTAGTAGGAGAGTGTGGTGCCCCGGCTTAGGTCGGGGTGCCTTTCCCCCTAATTACACCACTATAAAAAACAATGAGACATTTTTACGAAATAACATCTAGGCACTCGGCATTTTTTAGAGAGGACATTCACACCCCTCATCAGGCCAGGAAGGAATGGCTAACCTCCGGGCGCAAATTGGTCGCCTCGGTTACAGAAAAACTAAAGACTTTCCCGTCCGAATTTTTTAATAATTGGCGTGTGTCCGAGGCCATACACCTTGCCCGCAAACACCGGAATGTTGAAACCTCCATCATAACTGAAATGCTCTGGGGCATCAGGGAGCATCCAATTACCGGACAGGAGGTAAGTAGCTCTGAGTGGGGGACCGAGGCCCATAAGCAGCTTGAGCTTGCTTTGAACGGTCAATGGAAGCGCAATGAATGGGAACCGTTTGTTCAGCCATTTGTCGACTGGACTAATGACAGGGATTTCCAGGTGATGGAAACCGAGACTATCATTGCGTCTGATAAACCCTCGTTCAATGTCGCCGGGACAATTGATTTATTAGCCAAACTAAATGGGAAGGTCGCTCTGTTCGACTATAAAACCCGGATGGTGGGTGAAGGTCAGGATATAAAAAGGAAAGCATATGCAAAGGATTGTATGCAACTGGCATCGGAGAGTCATATGGTGCGGGAGATGATGCACCTGGACTACAACCCGAAGATATTTTCAGTGATAATTAACACCAAAGATGGAGACACTCACGTTAAGGAATGGACCGACAAAGCTTTTGACAAATCGTTAAGCGATGCCATTAGTTGTTTTGTTTTTTACGACGAGATAAATGGACTGTGAAACCTTGGACTGAAGCACGCCTACGATCATTCGTTATGAGCGGTATGCGGAGAATGACATCTCGGTGGGGACCAAAATATTCAGTGTTGAATAAAGCTTTTGTTGAAGATCAAATTAATCCGAAGACTAACAGAAAAAGAAAAATGTATAGGTGTGCTATTACTCAAGATTTGTTCCCGGCATCCGAGATGCAGATCGATCATATTGATCCTGTGATCCCTGACAGGTGGGGACGTAGAACAAAATGGCTCGGCTACAATTGGAACGAACTTTTACCGAGATTATTTTGTAGTGAAAAAAATTTACAAGCCGTGAGCAAAGCAGCTCACAAAATTAAAACCAAAGAAGAAAATGAAAAACGAACCGATAATCAAAAAGGATAGAGATAAACATCAATTGAATATATTCAATTTTTGCAAAAGTGTTTCCGAGGACTTCGCCAAATTGTGTGGTGTGGAAATGGAAACGATGGTTAGCAAAAATCGACAGCGCATACCCACGACGGCCAGGCAGCTAACTATGTATGCATTAACCAAACTAGGAATCTCCGGTAAATACATTTGCTGGTTCTTCAACCGGGACCGCACTTGCATTTATCACAGCCTAAGATGTGCAAATAGTATCCTCGACACCGAGGAAGGAATTATGGAATATACAAACAACATTATAAAAACTCATGACCAAAGAAGAATATCTAAAGACTCAAGCTGACATTATTTTAAATGAAGTGACACTAGCCATGACGGTGGGTGTCATGCAGAAGGTGGCCACGGAAACTGCTTTGAAGCGGTTTAAATCCTTGACCGCCAAAGAAAAAAAGAAAGCTCTTTCTGGAGAGGCAGGTAAATCCAGTAAGTAATTGCGGATGGGGTTATTCTTTTGTCCCTTTTTAATTCCTGCTGGGCCGGAGAAATCCGGCCCTTTCTTTTGGTATCTTTCTGGAAGTGCTCCTTCCGAATAGGTCATCAAATTGGTTGGTGGACCTTATCTACCAATATGTGGTTTTATCTACAGGTTGGTGGATTGCAATAAGTAGACAACAGTGTCATTGTATGGGTGATGCATACATACGTATGCTATAGCCAGTCAGATATCTTACACCGTTATATCCAGTACGCTATCACGTACACCTTCTCCTTTTAACAGGTTTAATACCGAGGCTGCATCTCACGCAGGCGTATAGCCTTGAGCACATCGTCGGTGATAATACCTTTTCTCCGGTATTCCCTAATCAGGGCCATGTTACTTGTGGTGACACCGAGAACATTCATTAGAGTCTCGGCTCGTTCTGATACACCCAGACCCAGGAGTTGCCTGTCAAACATGGTGACACCACGGCGGTCATACAGTTGTTCCTTCTTGAGCTTGTTTAATAAACTCTTCTTGAGCATCGGGTTTTCTCTGGTATTTTCAATAATGTTTTCCCTTGTTTCCCGGAAAGTGTCGCCAGAGAGTTCTTCATATTTGTCAGACAAACTATCTTCCCTAGACAATTCCAAGTCTTGGATGTTGTTCTGGGAAAGCTGAATGATGTCAGAGCTTCTCACTCGGTTGTCCTTCATAATACCAATAGCATTGTCCTCAGACATGCCCAGCACCTTTAAGGAATCGTAAATCGTTTGCATCTTTTCCATAGAGGCAAGCCTGACACTGTTTGCTTCTTGGTATTCCTGGGCTTTACGTTCAGGAGACATGTCGGTTTGCCTCTGGGCATGAAAGTAGCGACCCTCGGCCATCGTAAGCCGCTCCTTGGATGGTCTTATTTTCCACTTAGGATCTTCCTCCAGGTTGAAAGAGGTTTTACGAATGCCCAACATCCGATGAACCAAATCTTTGGTTTCGTTGTCGCCCACATTATTTAAAGCATCCACCCATTTATCCAATTCCCTCCACGCTCCAGGTTTCAATAGTTCTCCAAAGAAATATTTAGCGAGGTCGGCTGCTTTTCCAACTCCATCTTCCTTGAGGGTAATGGGGTTATCATACTCATCTGAATTTCTTACCAAACTTCCTAATTCGTGGAACACAAAATTCCCTCGTCCGGTAAATTCATTGCTAATCACTTTAGCTACTCCAGATAAAGATCCGATGGTATTAGTGCCATCCTGGTAGGCTCGAACAAAACTATTAAAAAACGCAAAAGGATTAATGTATGAAGCATTGATGTAGTGGCCAGACTTACCATCTGGGTTCATTTCAATAATCAACTCCTTGTCTCGGTCATATTCTGGAATGACAGTGTTCTTCAGGGCATTCATTGTTTCTCGGTCAACACCCCCTTCTTCATTAATATAATTAACTGCCTTATATGTCCCATAGGTTAATGCCCCTATCATTGTCAACCTCGTAATCCCTTCTTTAAACATTTCACCTCGGTTGGCATTCGCTAAAACAGAAGAACTTAATCCCAAATCCCTACCGAATTTACCGAACATCATATATGTAGCTGCTTTGGTGTTATTAAAAAGATTGCGGGTAAGCTCTGCACTAAAGGCCACAAAAGGAGGCATTAATCCCACCTTCGCAAATACACGGATAGGCTTGGCCAGCTTGTCATAATTCTGATAAGTTGCGTTGGTTAGAAATGCAGCACCTCTTTCGATTTCATCATTGTATTTAACGAGTTCCATTCCCTCTGGGCGACTGAACATCTTTTTCAATTTAGTAGTATTACCCTTCCAAACCACATACCGAAGGGCATTGTCTGAAACCTGGTAAGCCTTTGAAAACGGATCTAACCCCTTTTGAATAAATCGTCCCACCGAACCATCCTCTAATGCCCTCATGGTATCTCCGACGGTAACATCCTTATTCATCATACCATATCGTTGCATCTTACCGATGTCGGAACGCATTTCCTGGACTGCCTTACTACTCATTCCTAGTCTGCTTGTTTTGGAAACCGCCCTTCCAATTGGCTCGGCCCATCCCTCGATTGAACCAAATTCATCAAAGGAGGCTCTTATCCCACGAAATACATCTTTACCAAGAAGGTTAAAATTACCAGAAGCTAACGCAGCAATTTCAGCACCAAGCAGGTTTGTCGCATAACTGGCCGGATTTAATACTACCTTGGTGGCCTTGGATAACCCGACCAATGGTTGGTATATTTCTGCAAGAACTTTCCTTATGCCAGTGACTTGCTTATCAATTACCTCCCCCATAAAGTTGGTTTCTTTCAGGTTTTCTAATGCCTTTGCTACAACTTCAGGAGCCTCAATAGAAATTCTTCCATCAACCAAATGGACATTTTTAGGATTTTCAAAATTCAACTTAGGGGAACGCATGTCCACGAACTTGTCATTAAGCTTAATTGAATCTATTCTAATTAAATTACGTTGAGCCAAATCCCGGACAAGCAATTCTTCCGCTTGAAACTTAGCTAGTGTCTTTGCGATGCGAACACCTGTTCCAAAAATTTTCTCTCCTGTATCTTTAATCTCCCCACCAAGGAAATCAATTAATACATCCGGTAATGAATTTTGCCTATCTAATATGTCAACATTACCCAAGGTTGATTGTCCAGAATCAGGAGGAGCCGGCACCCCTGGACGATTATTAATGTTTTTTGAGCGAGACAAATATCGTTTTTCAATAAACTCTTTTGCTTGTTTCTGTTGGGCACGTAACAAGGCTCGCCCTTCTAACGGTTTTTGTTCTCCGGTTCTAGCATCTTTGCGATGAGATCTAGCCCAATCTGGATAATGCTCAGGCTGTTTCTTTCTGAGGCTAATTTTTTTGTCCTCTTTGATAAAGTGGTTAATTAATTTTCTATATTGTTCTTTAGTAGGTTCGTATGTAGCATCGGTAAATAAACGATATTCAGTAGTGAAGTAATTCTGCATTTTAACAGAATCTTTTACGGTGTCAGCTAAAGGCTGAAAGACCTCGGCAAAAGCCAGTTGGTCATCTATTCCAACAAACGATCTAACTGCATCCGGTTCCAGAAACGGAATTAATTCCTGCTGATATTTTGTTCTCAGCTCCCGCCAAGTATCCAGGTCACCACGGAATGACTCAAGGTGTGTTGGCAATTTTGCTCTACTAATAAACCGACCATTAACCTTGTCTCTCACCTGATCTATTCCATAAGCCTCCACCCCTGGATCTCCAGGACGAGGCTTCGTTACATATTCAGCAAGCTGATCCATTGCACCTGGGTCATTTGGATTTTTTTCCATATAGTGCGTAATGTTGCTGCGGATTCTGCTGCCCAAATTCTCCATTTCATTCACCTTACCTTGGATAGCATCCAGTTTATTGTGTAATTCTGTGCCAAAGATTCGTCCCGGTGAAAGATAACTTTTTAATTTGGCAAATTGTATTTTCCCAGCCTCGGTGGTTGGATCTTGGTTATATAAAAAGGCTTTAACTAAATTTAGTTGAACAAAAGAATCTTTAGCTTTCTCGGTTAAAGAATTAAATTCTTTGTCCAGCACCTTCTCCATCTGCCTTGTCAAATGAAATGGCAACCGATCTAAGATGTTTGGGTTTTTCTCTACTTCTCCCGGTCCTAGATTTGGTAGGTTTCTCTTCACAAATGCGCTGATGTCCTCCGGCATTTTAATGTCTAAGTCTAAGGCAGTTTCAACTTTATCTCTAAAATTTTTATTATCCCAAGAATCAACAAGATCGACAATGAGATCATGCTCGGTTTCATTAATTGATTTACCCAAACTCCGTTGTCCAATAGAACTTAGAGTTCCCCCTAAAGCACCCCCCAAGACAAAGCCAGTTCCCATATACATAGTGAGTTCATCTGGGGTCGGAAGCCTGTCCTCATCAATAATCTTTTCTATGATAATTTCAGAGGTTCCAAAACCTGCGCCTTTCACTGCTTCACGAAATACCCTATGTGGGATTGTTTTTCCTTGGTAATTATTCAACCCCTGTGCGGCATTTGCTAATAATTTTTTTACCTTTGAGGCGTTTTTTCCTGCTTTAATACCAGCACTACCGGGAACAAGATTAATAATCCCAGCAGCTATGGCTCGTCCGAGGCTAATGGGTTCGTTATTGATTTTCTGATTAGCAATGCTACCTGCCATCCCACCGCCAAAAGCTAGGGCCAGATACCCAATGCCGCCGGTGGCAGCACCTAAGAGTTGAGAAGCTCCGGCAATACCAATTTCAGAACCGAGACCGGCAACAAGAGTGCCTGCACCTCCCCCTCCCCTTGCCGGAAGTTCATTCACCCAATTACCATATTCGTCAACGGGCATTACTTGTCTTGGTCAGGGGTGAGCCAGCGACGAATATCTTGACCAATTTGAGTTTCTCCAATGGTGGGTGCTCCGAGGTAGGGAACCCCTTCCTTGCGGAACCATGGCCAGATATAATTACCTGGATAAGTTGTATTTCCAGACGCAGATGTTTGAGTTACTGGTGCTGGAGGAGGGTTACCACCATTTAGGCCCAGTGATTTCCTTGCTGCAGCTTTGTTCCTTACGTCTTGATTCAAAAGAGTATATAGTTTTTCAAGCTTTTCGGTCTTGATATTTGGATCCTCCAATAAGGTTAGCATTGTTGCTAAGAGTGCTTGCGGATCATCTGCTCGCTTTTGATCAAAAAGCTCAACTTGAGTTGTATCTGCATAAAAGGCATTGGCCGCCGCATTGATTTGATCGTCGAGGTCTAACTTCTCGTCCATTATCAATTCGCCCGTCGCCTCCAACTGCGCCATCGCAAGAGTTTCTTGACTTGTTGCTAGGCCGTAGGTGTTAAGGAGGGATCTCAAATCTGTTTGAACCTTTGCGTAATCTTCTTGGGTAGACTCTGGATTGTTAATTATAGCTCTACCTCTTTCTAATTGAATTCTAAATTTATCAAACATTTTTTCTTCCGCCTTCCTGCCTTCGGCAGTTGCTGTTCTTTCGGCTGTGCCTGCGGCTAATTCGGCTACCGCTGCCTCAGTCTCTATAATTTGTTGGTCGAGGAGCTTCTGCTGAGTGTCTCTGGTCTGTCTTATAACACCCATTCGTTCTTCCTGATACCCTTTATCTCTTAAAATGCCAGCTTCAACTTCAGCTTGGCGAGTGGTCTCTTTCTCTTCGGCTAACTGTCTGTTAGCCCTATTTGTTTCTTGTTGATCCTCTAAAGCGGCTAAAGATATTTGAGTGGTGTTGTTAGAATTTATGGAATCCCTTTCTTGTTTCAAAAATGAAGCAATGCGTTTCTCGGAAATATTTCTACCAAAAACTTTTTTATCAGACAGAAAACGACGGATAGCTTTTTCGTCTAATTGAGAATAGGTGGTTGGTTTGCCTTCAGAATCCAACACTGGGGTGTAAGGCTGATGGCCGGTTCCTTCAATTGGCTTTCGCTGCATATCGGCAGGAGATGTAAATTCCCCTATAACCGAGGGAGTGGTCTGCATCTCAGGCTCCTGTGGCATAAGTGCCTCGTTCAAAATTTCATCTATGCGACTTTCTTCAATCTGGTGCATTATAGATGTTATAGCTTTACCGAGACCGGCACCAACAGCGGAATACCCGGCTCCCATTGAAGCACCGCCTTGCAGTATAGCACTAGTTGCGTAGGGACTTATCCGTGAAAGTCTTGCGTCTACTGATGATCCTAATTTAGCCATAATGTTTTCTCCTTAAATTATAAAGTTGTTTTTTAATTATCAAAAAGCCCTCCAACGAACCCTCCCATTTTGGCTCCTGCTGGACCACCAAAGATGGCTCCTGCTGCCGAGCCAATACCACCCATTAAACCACCCTTTGCTGATCCACTTGCACCAATGGCTGCTGCATCCAGTTCTGCCTGATTAGCTTGTTGAGCCATTGCCATGTTAAGACCAACACCATAATCAGCTCCTTGTGGAGTGGCTCCGTATTGAGCTTGTTGTTGACCCATTCCAAGAACACCCAGTCCTTCCGATTGACTTGCCGGACGACCGAAGAAAGCACCAACATCCGGGGCTACAGCTTTAGACATTCCGAACGCACCACCAAGTGCGCCCATTGCTTGCTGTTCCCTCGCTACATTTTGAGCCATTCTTCGTTCTTCAGCTTGTTGTTCCTGACCGAGAAGTCCAGACATCAATGTCTGCTGTTGTCTTTGTTGAGCAGCTAAATCCCCGGCAACACCTGCGCCCATTCCAAATTGCTGCATTTTCAGTTCTCTGCCAGCAGCCAATTGTCCAAATTCTTGTTGGGCTATACCGCCAGCTAAACCAACACCTTGTAGTCGTTGAGCCTCTCGTTGTGCCTGTTGTTGACCAGCGGATTGCAATGCACCCAACTGTTGTGCTCCCCCTTGTAAACCGAAACCAGCAGCTTGACCCAAAGCTTGCGCTCCCATGCCCCTCTGGGCTTGTAGGGATGCCATTCGTTGCGCTTCTAAATCTCCGGCATATTCTAAAGCAGATAGCTGTTGTTGTTGTCCCTGTAAACCGAGCGAACCTGCCTGACCTGCTGCCTGCATTCCCATGCCCTGTTGAGCCTGCATCTCGGCAAAGCGTTGCGCTTCCATTTGCCCTGCTGCACCCGCCATTCCAGCACCAGCTTGTTGCTCTGCCATAAATTGTTGAAACCGAGATTGTTGTAAAGCATCGGCTCCAGAAACCAACCCTGCCCCTGCTTGAGTGGCAGCAATTCCTTGTTGTTGTCTGGCAAGCTCCATCTGCTCTGCTGTCATTCCGGCCTGCAACCCTTGCGCTTGTCTGCGTAACTGTTCTTGCTGTCTTGCCGTTTCCTGACCCATTGTTTGAGCAGCAGCCTGTTGAGCAATTCCCTGACGCTGTAAGCCTTCTTGTATTCTAGCTTGTTGCAGGCTTTCAGCTTCTCCTAAAAATCCAGCTCCTGCTTGCCTTTCTGATGCCAGTTGTTGCGCTCTGGCAAGGTCCATTTGTTGTGCCGATACACCCGCCTGTTGACCTAAAGCTTGTTGTCTGAACATCTCATCTTGTCTGCCTGCTTCCAATCCGGCTGCGCCCAGAACTCCCTGTTGACCCAGTGCTTGCTGCCGGAGCATTTCATCTTGCCTGCCTGCTTCGAGACCAGCGACACTGGTAGCACCAGCTTGCCCTAAAGCCCTTTGTCTCATCATCTCATCCTGTCTCGCAGACTCCAGTCCAGCAGCACCAAGGGCACCCTGTTGTCCTAATGCTTGCGCTTGCATCTGCTCTTGAATTGCAGCTTGTGTCAAAGCATCTTGTTGACCAAGAAGGCTAGAAGCTAGACCCAAATCCTGACCAAGATCAGCCCGTCGAGCCTCAGCCATGCGACCAGTAACAGCAGCGGCAGCACCAGTATCTCTGGCTCTACCCTGACGTTGTTGTAATGCCAACATCTCCTGATCCACCTGACGTTGTTCCATATCGGAAAGTCTTCCGGCTCCACCTATGAGTTCTCCAATTCGTGCCTGCATTGCAATCTGTTCGGGAGAAGCTGCACGTTGTTGAGCATCCATACCACGCATGGCTGACAACCCTAAAGCTCTTTCCACTTCAGAAGCAGCCCTGACATCGGCACCCATGCCACGCATCGCTGAAGCACTAAGGGCTTGTTCAATATCAGAAGCTCCTCTAGCTTGAGCATTCAGACCACGCATTCCTGATACGCCTAAAGCGGTTTCAAGAGGAGAAGCTCCCCTGGCTCCAGCTCCCATATCTCTTATGGCAGCATCAGCCATTGCGCTTTGAACGCCAGATGGTCCACCTGCCTGTTGTTGCAACAATCGTAGTCCTTCCGCCGTTAAAGCCTGCTCTCTGGCCCCTTCAGTCCTTTGAGTTGCTCCCAAACCTGTTTCAGCAGCTTGCCTTAACGCTTGTTCTGTTGTGGATGCACCACGAACACCTGCGTCAATATCAAGCAATGCTTGCGTTTGAACATCTTGTTGAACAGCAGAAGGACCACCTGCTGCTCGTCCCAACAAGGCTTGTGCCGCCGTTCTTATATCGGTTTCTCCCGTTCCAGCTCGCCGTTGTTCGGCACCTAGACGATCCGCCGCAGCGGCTCCCAATGCTGATTCTAGGGGTGAAACCGTTCTACCAGTAGCAGCCATTTGGTCTGCTCCAAATTGTGCTAAACCCGTTGCTTCTGTTGGTCTTTGAGCGGCTGCTAATAAAGCAATTTCAGCAGCTCCAGCCGGTCTCGCTGTCGCAGCCAATTGTTCTGCTCCAAATCGTGATAGTGCCTCTGCTTGTGCTGCCCCGCCGGGTTCTGCTCCACCTGCTGCTAAAAGGGCTGTTTCCGCTGCCGACGCTGCTGGTCCACCTAACAGGCTTCCAATAGCTTGGACAACACTCTGGGTGGCGGTAGTTGGACCAAGCTCATCCTTCCCCAACATCGCTTTTGTTTCTCTCTCTACATCCGCTCCCAATGGTCCTCCAACTGGAGCTAACCCAACGTCTTCTCTCAACTGCTTCATCGCAGTTTGCTGTTCTGAATATCCCGCCTCCGGGCGATCAATCATTTGCTGTGCTCTCTTGGATGCTAAATCAGCTAATTCAACAGAACCCGGATCAGCCTCCCTATACATTTCTACCAGCTCAGGGGCTAATTCCTGAATGGTATGAAACTCATTTGCAGCAGCAGCTTTCTTAAGTTTTTCACCAACGGCAGCTTGTCTCTCAACGGCCTCTTCCGCCAGATCAAGCATACCCGGACTACCAGTAAGAACAGCATCGCTGGCTTCTTGAAGCTCATCCTGCAACCGTTCAATATCGGCAGCCTCAAAATTTCCACTCTTAGCCAACTCGGTTATCCTATCGTTTTCCGCAGTAACCAACATCTTTGTGGCGGCCTCATGTTCTTCTTTTTTATACTCACGGATATCGGCATCGGAAGCAGCCAGCTCGTTGGTAACGGTCTCTAAAGACTTGTCATAGCCTTTAACAGTCTCTCTAAGATAGGTCGTTACGCTTTGATCTTTGTCTTCTGCCTGTTTTTTGAGCCAGTCATATTCCTTTCCCGAATCCCAAGCATCGAGTTTTTTTTCAGTGTCCAAAGCATCTTTAAGATCCTGTTTCCACTGCCCCCCAGATCTTTCGCCTAATCGATTATACTCTTCAATTGAAACTTCGTTTTCTTTTTTAAGTTTACCCGTTGATTTATCGTATAATTCGCTATATTTACTTTTAAACTTGTTTAATTCTCCAGTATTAGATCTAGCTGCAAAACTTGCCTGAAGAAAATTGCCCAGAGTTTTCTCTGTTTTCTCTTTTTCACCCGCATAAAATTCCTGGTTCTCCTTCCACTCAGCTTTTTGGGCTTCTACATCAAACTTCCTATTCTTAATCTCAGCTATATTAGTTTGAATCTCTGACTCGGCTTTACTTTTCGCAGCCGTTTGAGCATCGACAGCTGCTTGTGCTGCATCTCTTTCCCTTCTAAGTTCAGGAGTGGCTCCCTGTAAAGCCATTTTGGCATCAGCCAAAGCCAGCTTCTGCATTTCTGGGCGCAATTTTTTTTCGGCTGCAATTATATCACCTGCCGCATCCTTATATCCCCGAGCACTATCTATAAGCGATTGGGCTATATCAACGTCTTTTATAATCGGTGCTTCAACTTTAGTACTTCCCATAACAATTCTCCTTAAAAATCTCTATAATAAATGTTAGTTTCCCACATGAATTTGTTACCAAGACGTTCGATGTATGGGAAAAAGTTGGACCCCTTATCGCAAACTATGAACGCCCGGTGTATACCATTAGAACGATATACATCTTCCAGCTTTTTAATGGAACGAACACTATCAAGAGCTTTAGCTTTTTTACTATTCATCCACCACCAAACCAACGGAGCTGCTCCAACGCTGGCAGATCCAATGATGTCACCACCTTTCTTGAATACATGTGTAGGCATTACCACATTGTGGTCGTCAGCCAACATTTGCTCCTCAAGTGCCGGTAGTTGTTCCGGTGTCATTTGGACTACGCTAATATCACTCATCGTCTTCTTCTTCTTCCTCTGGCTCTGGAATTAAAGGCTCAACAATAGCTTTTCCGTTTTCATCGGTCCACCCAGTGTTCATCATATGATCGTCCTGTCGCTCGCCAACTACCATCCAGCTAATTGAGTCTGTGCATGTAGCGTCTTGTGCCTCAATTGTCAGGATGTTACCCGACACACTGGACCTGACAGCAGTCCAACCTGATTCATTGGTCGTGAAAGATTGAACGTCTCGGCATAACGCAACAAACGTGCCCTCGGTCATTCCGCTTTCAATATCTATATTCACTGTCGCATCTCCACCAATCAAATCCACTTTCCCTCTATAAATTAAATCAGCCTGTGGTCCCTCGATAAATGAATGAACCAATCGGTGGGTTTCCTTCTTAGATTCTAATGGATGCTCGATATTAAACGATCCACTTCCCTTTGAAACAGCTCCTGAAAATGATGCGCTTCCATCTCCAGATATATCAATAGTTTTTACATCACCGTTAGAATAGACATAAATGTAACCGTCATCAGATGAATCAACTCCCATCTGAACTCTTTCATCTTCGCTCTCATCGTCCTTGGAATTGTACAATTTAAAAATTGCACCCCTTGAATCACAATAAAAACGGCCAGCGGCGTCACCATGCTCGTTGTATACCCAAAGATATCCCCTATCAGATACAATTTGTTGCCGCACCTTATGTGTTCCATCAGCCAGACTACAGTCAATTAGTCCCCCGTCTACCGACAGATTCCCAGTCGATGTAATTGTTCCAGCAACGGTTAAAGCGGTGAGTGTTCCAAGACTGGTAATATTAGACTGTGCAGCAGTAGTTACTGTGGCTGCTGTTCCTGAAACATTACCTGTTACGTCTCCTGTTATATCTCCTACAAAGGCTGTGGATGTAATGCTTGTTGCACCTGTAACTACTCCTGCATCCACACTAATTGTTCCGTCTAAAAGAATTGCGGAACCACTGGCTGGTTCAATGTTGATTGCTGCTCCAGAGTCTAAAGTTAAGACTCCAGCCGAATCAATGTCTACTGTGCCATCTGCTGTAATTTGAATGTTAGCTGCTGCTGCTGCATCATCGGTAGTTACAATGCTTAAGGTTCCATTGGTTCCAACGGTTAAGACAGCAGTGTCGCTGGTGGACCCAGTCATTGTAATCACTTTGCCGTTAATCGCTACATCATCTACTGTGAGGGCTGTAAGTGTCCCTAAACTGGTTACGCTGGTCTGTGCAGCGGTGGACAAGGTTCCAGCTACTTCTCCGCTTGATCCGTAAATTACAGCTTTTGAATTAACTACAGTGTCGGCAGAAGAACCATCCAGCAGATTGAGTTCGGCTGCCGTTGATGAAACAGTTGTTCCA
>Ga0098035_1000671_pt1 | contig 16988 bp, 25 predicted proteins | sample 3_EtaG_FD_75046 | JGI IMG/M metagenome (GOLD analysis project Ga0098035, IMG submission 75046) | Marine viral communities from the Subarctic Pacific Ocean - 3_ETSP_OMZ_AT15126 metaG | ecosystem: Environmental > Aquatic > Marine > Oceanic | place: Pacific Ocean | collected 2015-01-07
ATATTATTAGCAGCACTAATAGTCTGCTTAGGCCCACTCCTTCCATCCCATTCAGGGGCTAAACCATTGTACGAATCACTTCCAATAGAGTTGGAAATATAGTAACTCGTTTGTGCATTAGCCCCAGCGACCATCACCACCATAACAACAATCAACAAAAGTAATTTTTTCATGCTTAACATCTTTCTTTAGAGAATCTCTTTTGTATTGGTCGGAGTGAAAGGATTCGAACCTTCGACCCCCTGCTCCCAAAGCAGGTGCGCTACCAAACTGCGCCACACTCCGCTGGTAGGCCAGGGTGGACTTGAACCACCGACACCAGCCTTATAAGGACTGCGCTCTAACCGACTGAGCTACTGGCCTATCAAACTATTATAGTGGAAAGGGGGAGATAAATTAGAGGGAACCACCTATAATATAAGTGGTTCCCAAAGTTGCGAAGTTCAAACCGCAGAAGGGCGCAAACCTCCCCTGCCGCTGATCTACTTATCCTTCTTCTTGAAGAATGATTTTCGCTTGCGAGTTTTACGAGGCTTAGGAGCAGGGGTGGGATCACCTCCAGTCACGGGTTTCACAGGGGCAGTCTGGGCTGCACCGCTTTGCGTTCTCCTTGCTTCCTTAACCTTACTTCGTTCCGCTCGTCTGCGGTGAATCACATTGTTCGGATTCATCTTCTGTCTCCTTATAGGGTATAGTATCGACAATAATTAATTCACCGTTCTTAATTTTGGGGCTATACATTGTTCCTTCCTTCTTGGGAACTCTCTTTTCTAATATAGCCTCCGCTACCTTAACAGTAATATTGCTTTTAATAAACCTCTTAACATTACGCGCACCATACTCTTTAGAGTACCCGCCCTTGACCACATAATCAAGGAGAGATTTGGTTTTCTTAATTGGAACTCCTTGTAGTTCCAAAGAAACGATCTTTCGTATGTCCCTCTCCGATAACTCATTGAATAAAATATATTCATCTATTCTGTTTAGGAATTCGGAGGGGAAGTGTTTCTTCACAGACTCTTTAATTTGGTCCTTAGCACCTTCATAGGTATTTTCTTCATTTCCAAACCCCAAGGTCTTCCCTAGCTTTAGGTCGGAGGTTCCTTGGTTGGAGGTGAAAATGAAGATGGAATCAGAGAAATCCAACTCGCGTCCCATATTGTCTGTAACAGTTCCATCATCTAGTAACGACAACAGGAAATCATAGAATTTGTGGTGAGCTTTCTCAATCTCATCAAAGAGAAATACCCATCTACTAGACTCTTCTGCTTTCTCAGCTAAAACACTTCTATCAGTATGGCCCACATACCCAGGAGGAGAACCAATCAACTTAGAGTACTCATGTCCTGACGAGTACTCACCACAGTTGATCTTAAAGAAATTTCCTCCTATGCACTTACCCAGGATCCTACCTAGCTGCGTTTTTCCTACTCCTGTGGGACCAATAAAGAAGAAGGAGCTAAAGCTACTCAAACCAGCAGCGATAACCTTTAAAGAATTAACTACACGCTCGGTAGCATCATCCTGTCCTATTAAATTAGTCTTTATTGTCTTATGTATTAGCTCTAGTTTTTCCTTATCTAGAATCATCACTCCCAAAGATTCGGGGATGGGAGAATCATCTTGCATCTGTCCTCGCATCTGTTCAAGGAAAAAGCTTCTGAAATTCTCTCCGAACAGATGGGAATTGAGTTCGTTACATATCCACTCCAGTTGGAAGATCGGGTATAGGGTGATTACGCTGGTGTATGCAGCAGTAACAACCACTAGCCTATCATCCTCATCCAGAGAAGTAAAGAAAGAGTCTGGGTCCGCAAGGAAGCATTTAAGAATTGCTTCCATGTACTCCTCAATTTGGATAGGTTCAGTAGCCCCGCTGATCTTCTTTCGTAATTTATCCCAAAGCTTCTTCTCTTGCGGTAGAGAAAATTTCTTAATAAGGAGAACTACATTGAGAGGGGGACATACGACTTTGTAAGTCTTATCAGTCATGTAAAATAGTGCTTAACTTATCAAAAAGGTTTTCGGATGAACCGTTAACCTCGCCTTTCGTAAAAGTATTCTCCAATTTAATTAATAGATCTAGAGTCCTGTGAACATTCACTTTAGATGATTGAGCTAATTTCAAGCAATCAATCATTAGATTCTTAGCTACAGCATCCTGGGGGTTCTCCTCAACCATCTGCCTAAAAAATCTGTGCATCTCCAATGCAGTTTCTCTATCCTCTTTGGCATCCTCTAATGTTTGCTTACAAGTCTTTTGTAAACGGTTGTAATCCAGAACTGGTTTCTTCAATGTGTAAGTAGTTGGCACGGTCATTCCTCCATTTTTGTACGAAATAGGTTACTAAGTCCTCATATTCAGATAAGAGCATCTTCCCAGGAAAAGGGAGATAGTCCACAGTCATATCTAGTGTATTTAGCTCGTTACTTTCTTCTTCGATTATCGAATTTCTCAACATATTTCTCTTCCTCAAACTTAGAGTAGGAAGAGGATTCCTCAGTTCTGTCTGAGAAATTCTCTTTAAATCGTGTTTTCTTATTCCGTTTATAAGCAGACTTTTTCTGTCCGTCATTCTTATTTCGTCTATAAGTTTTACCCATTCAACGCATCCTTTGCTTCTTCCATGTGTCTATCACCTTTAGACTCTAACTCACTCCTTCTCTCTGCTGTACCACCAAGTACGGCAGCTACTTTTCTCAATTCCAAGAAAACTAAAAAAGAAGAAGCGGTATCTACCCTAGGATAAACTCCTATGATAGAGGCTGAAAAATTGATAAGACTATCAAAAATAGTCAGGGCATAGTACCCCAGACTCTTAATGTAATTTCTCATTATCTTCGTTAATCAATCCTAGCTCCGTAAAAGTATCAGCTACTATCCCATCTATGGGAAAGCTGAACGCAGGAGCTTCTCTCTTATCATCCCAATACATAAAAGCACACTCAGGATCATCATCCATGAGTTCGCTAAGTAAGTTGTAGGTCCTACAGGAATGATAATACTTAAAAAACTCAGACGAACCAGACTTAAATAACCTCTTTCCACCTCTACGGTTCAGCCAGTATTGCATCTGACCTATTGTTATGTACAGTCCATCATCATCAATTAAAAGGGGATCTTCGGGAAGAGGGCCTCCATCATCTTCTGACCATTGTTTATTCATTTGATAAAAAATAAGGGGAGAGGTCAATAACCCCTCCCCTCCTTCGTCAAGGGTTAGTTCAGGGAAACTGCCTCACTATATGTACTAGCCAAGTCCCACAGTTCAGAATTATATTTCACATCTTTCTGGATGGAAGTGATGGGGCGAACATTCCTACGAGTGGTGCTATTAACAAAACCACCCCTAATCAGGTTCTCCTGGGCCACATTAAAGGTGCGCCACAGGTCGTTACCTCTATCAGCTTCTCGTCGCACGGTAGACACATCCCGCACAACACCCTCATCAGGATTCTCGAAACGGATCTTAGCAGCATCCGTAAAGAAGTCCTGGCGAGAGCGAGGGGACATCTGGATTTCCTTCCAAGTGTTAACCTTGTCGGAAAGCCTACTCGCGTTCATCACAAGCTTACGAGAAGCATCAATAACTTGCTCTGGCTCAAAGCCAATGTGACGAATGTGAATCTTACCGAAGTCCGACTCAGACACAACCATTCCGTTAGTGCAGATCAGACGAAAGATGCCAGCCATAAGATCGTAAGCCCCCAAGCCATTGTGAGCATTCATAAGAAGCATCTCAGGGAAGGAGTCGCCTACACCAAAAGCTTGAGGGTCCAAATCCTCATGGCGCAAACGGATAATGTGCTTGGCATGGTCCTTACTCCATGTACGGGCTCTTACCTGTTGAGCCTTCCATGCCGTCCAGCCTTCGTCCTGAAGGATCTCAAGGATATCAGTAGTAGGAAGGAAAGAGTATCGTCCAGACACTCTACCCTCTTCGGGAGCCTCTGCGAAGGCAGCAGGGGCGTATTGACGCAGTAGTTCTTCGTTCTTGATTACCATTTTTCAGTTCTCCATAAGTTAGTGATTTCTCAATCGTGTGGCACTATTATAGCATACTCGGAGATTACTTTCAAGACTTTTCATGTATTTCTTTAAAAGCTTCTTCCCTGGTCAAGCCCCTGTCCTTCTGATCTCGCTTCATACGAAATCGCTTGCCTGTCTTTTCTTTATAGTCTTCAATGCTTTCGTACAGCACATCAGGACTATTTTTGGAAGTTTTTTCTTTACCCCCCACTTTTACCCAGGACTGCTTGAATGCTCTGTCGATCACATCTTCTAAAATTTTGTAAAATCTTGATTGCTCGTCTGTTTCTACCATTTTCATATTCCTATTAAGCTATAAATAGATTCAAAACCTTCTTCTTTAGCTAGAAGAAAATCCGTAAAGTCCTTGGACTGAAACTTCTTTCCACTCTCTTCTACCGAGTACCAAGCACCCGATCTAGTGACCAAACCATCCATTTCCAAGAGTTTAAGTAACCCTGCGTAGGGGTCCAGTCCCTCGTTATACTTTAGCTCAAATTCACACTCTCTATGAGGCAAGGAAACTTTATTCTTAGTGTTGCGTACCTTTCCTACAATACCTATAACATTCTTACGATCATCCCTAATCAGATCACTTGTTTTATTGGAGATACACTTAAGATTCACCCCTAAGTAATATTCTAACGACTTCCCTCCTGCTGCCATAGTATCAGGACTCCCATACATTACCCCTACCTTATTCCTAATTTGATTGATAAGTACTAGAGAAACCTTCTTCATTCGTAGAAGTGGGTTGATCCTACGCAAGCAAGCCCCCGTAGCCTTAGCCCTTACGGCACCCACCATATTATTACCATCAAAGTTCTCAGCCTCAAACTCAGCTTTTGAGGGGGACACAGCGATGCTATCATACGCAATAACTATAGGAGTATCCTTGTCTGTCTCTCTGATCTCCATAACAGTATTCTTAATAACATCAAAAGACTGCTCCAATGTTTCAGGCGCAGAATAGATAAGCTTTGTGGGATCAATTCCTAAATGAGCAGCAAACTCAGGGTTATAGGCATTTTCTGAATCCACCAGCATAGAATAGTATCCTGCTGCCTGTGCTTCTTTCAAGATATGTGTAGCAAACACAGTCTTTGCAGTCGAGGACTCCCCGTGGAATTGCGTAATCATTCCAATAGGCACCCCATTAGTGTAGTCACCAGAAATGACCTTATTTAACGCATAGTTACCCGTAGAAACAAATCCCAGGTTGAGGGGTTGGTCCGATAACAAGCCAGCATTCTTAAGACGCTCTAAAACTCCTGAATCCATGATCTATTATAGAAGAGGTGGGGGATTAAAGGAGACAATTAAAGCTTAAATTATTATCCCGTTAGATCTCCTAGAGGTCTTATTCTGCATATTTCTCCATTCCTCTTTAGTCTTGTATACATATGAAATCTCTCCCGTCTCTTTATTCTCCACCCTTACTTTAATCTTCTTATCAACACAGGACCCACATCCTTTTGACTTTCTCTTAGTTGGTTTAGGAGCGTTCTGAACAATGAAAGGCTGCTTCTCAAACTGTAAATCATCTTCTCTATATGCTGGCACATCAGTATAAGTACTCATCATTCTGTATGCAGTTCCCTCCACCAGGGCAGTTTCCCACTCCTCGGACGCTGGAAATAGTATCAAGCTTCCCATGCGAGGAGTAACATAAATATCTTTATCTCTAAAGCGAACTTCCCCATTTTCATAGTTATCATTCAAAAATAAGATTGATTTATAATAGGTCCACCAGGATACTCTTGAGTCACTCATAGTTGAGTCGATGATTCCATCTAAATAAGTATGAGTAGGAAATAATTGAGGGTAATAATAATCATGTACAAATTGCTCCGCTATTCTATCACGAATTGAGTAGATATAAGGGGCTGCTTTTGTCTCTTTATCCTGTAACCACGAAGTTAACTTACGAGGGAAATGCTTATCTCCTTCTTTGACTTCCTCCCACAACACAGGAGTACCATCATACTCGAAAGCCCAAACCATATAATTACACTCCTCCATAGATAACCAATCATCAATTACCTTGATTTCGGATTCTACGCCTGACGCTTGTAGATCTCTAAGTTCTTTCATCCCACCCCTCGGCAACACCAAAGATAGGCTCTAACTTTTCTCTATATTGCCCTAACCAACTTTTACGGAGGTCTATGATATATTTAGAAGCGAGTGGAACATTCAAATCCTCAAAAGCTTTGTCTAACAAAGAAGCCTGGGTTATTATAGACCCAAAGAATGCAGCAGCCTCTATTCTATTATCATGATGTATTGTAATGCTAGGGATACCATAGTTTGCAGCCCAACCAGCACCATGAATCCTGGTTCCTACCACCACATCAAACTCAGAATAAAAATCAAAATAGTCTTCCATTCTAGCTGAATAAAAAGGATCCCATCCACGGCTTACAGCCTCTACATAATCGGGAAAGCTATGGCAACACACAGTAGGCTTATATTCATTTATAAACTTTATAGAAGCTTGGTGGACATCTTCGTTAGGAGAGCAAATATACTTCAACCCACTCTGGAAACAAAAAGCTATTTTCTCTTTGTTAACTCGGGGTTTAATGTTCAAATCTTTAACAGCAAAAATAGAAGGGCATGGAGCTAAAATGGCATTCGGCATAGTTGCAGCCAGCCTGTCTCGCGTAAAACATACACTCGCCTTTTCATATGGACGAGGACTGAGTGGAGGACCCCCTACACCAATATAAGAAAAGGGGGTGTCTTTAGCATCTATGAGGGCATATAAATCACTATTGGGTATATCATGATATTCTGGGGAGCCAGCAAAGATTACATGGTCAACTAATTCGTCTCCCATTCCTAAATACCAACTATTATCTCCCACTCGGCCACTTTTCTCATAGAGTTTCCCTGCATTATTTAGAATGTGTGGGTGACGATTGTACATTATGTATGTGTGATCTCCTAACAAATTTCGTATCCCAGTTAAGATTAACTCATCTCCTGGATTCCATTGTTTTGTAGTAGAGAAAACTATGTTCATTTTTTTGTTACCCATACTTGTCCTCCTTTGTGTAAAATATCTAAAAATCTAGCATACAAAAAAAGAAAAGCATCTATTGCTATTTGGGGCCTTCTATCATCGTCCTGCCTATTCTCAGGTTTTTCTTGTGATCCCCCCCACATATAATCATCAAAACCCATTACCCCTCCAGACTTTAAGAGAGGCCAAGCTAGAATCGCATCACTTATTACATCCCAAGCTTCATGAGAGCCATCTATGTATATAAAATCGAAGGATTGCCTATGTTTCTCATATAACTGTTGAAGTTCATCATAGCTGTTTCCCTTACATATTTTGACTTTTGCTAAATGATCTTGGAGGTTATTTTTAAATCGTCTCTCTACCTCGTTCATATCTTGAGCGTGTTCCTGTCCCCCCTCCCAAGTATCAATGCAATAAATAGTATCCCCCTCTTTAGTTAAAATATTTTCTAACAGCCAAGTAGTAGATAAACCTTCAAAACTACCCACCTCTAAGTATTTTAAGTTAGGAAGGTTTTTCTGTTCATTTAGTAATGCACTAAAAACAGGAATATTCCCGCTAAACCAGTCTTCCGTAAATTCTCTCATTAGTATTCCAAATAGGGAGAAAGCGTTTCCTCGTATTGAAGGTGGTGTCCAAGAGTAGGAAGGGGGGAAAAACAAGGCCACTTATTATACACTAAATTTATACTATGATCTTCGGTCATTCGGGGGTCTATACCATACTGAGTAAATTTCATATAGTTCTCCCATTGATCCTCTAATATAGCTTTAGTGATGAAGAAAGTTCCTGTCGTATGTTGAATAGTTCTAAAGTGTCTACTCTTACCGAGTAACACCATGCAAGCATACATCTTTTTGTAACGATCAATGTAGTCCACAGGATGTATACACACATCATTCCCTGTACTACTTCTCCCTCTCTCAAACATATCTTCACACTCATCGAGCATTGTTTCAACAAAAAGATAATCATCCTCACAAAAGAATATTAGCCCATCACAATTTTTTTTGGCATAATCATAACAGAAGCTTAGGCTGGCTCCGTTCCCTGTTTTCTCATCTAAACCAAGGAAAATTGCCTCTTCCCCATATTCATCGACCAAGGACTTCATCTGGTTTAGTGTTTCTGTAGAAGAATGATCATCAACGATGGTTAATGTTAAAGGCTGCGCCCTTTCGTAACGGTTGTAGTCCACCATAGACTTAAGTAACGACTCAAAACATCTAAGAATTACTTCCGCTTTTGTCCCAAACGGTCTATCCATATACCCACCACTAACGGAGGGAGAAAAGGCTTGAACCCTATCACAACTTCTATAAATTATATTCATGTTTATCAGGCAAGCTGGCTTGTTAAATCTTGATACTTACCACCAGAAAACATCATGGTGTTTTCTCTAAAAAAGATAGTATTAGGAACATAGGAACAGATCTCCAACCAGCTAGTAGCTCCAACCCCCATCGCAATAGCAAACAATAGACTTTGATTCCCAAAAAATCGAGTGGAGTGTAGTATTAGCTGGGCTGCCTTTAGCGCATCATCCACTTCAATTCTATCTAAGTTTACCGCATACAAAGTATTAAATACTTGATGCTCTAAAGAAGTTCCTAAGAAAATTCCTCTTCGGATACCATCAAAGTTATTCCATATTAGATGATCCCAGAGATCTCCCTGGGAGTGGTAATTATGGCTCCTGTTAATAACAGCTTTTTTCTCTATACCCCCAAAGCTCTTAAACATATAGTCTGGGTCTGTTGGAACCTTTAACCAAGGAGGCATGTGTGATGCTACCGTCTTCTCTTCATACGGACGCTCAGAAACATTAAAAGCCTTCAAATGTTGCTCTGCAATATTCATAGGATGATGAGTAGCAAACAATTCTCTGTGCTTATTTAAATTATAATCAACTATTTCTCCGTTCCAAAGAAGAACATCCTCTAAGTAGTCCTGTTCTTTCAATAAGGGCAGCAGAAACTTGCAACCAGACTCATTAAGTTTAGTTACCTGCTTCTCACCCCTACTCCTATTCTTGCCACAATGCTTTTCACAAAATTCATCACCCTCTCCCCCCGTAGGATCAATGTATAAAACTCCTCCCCCCAGTTTCTGGACAGTAGGGAGGCTATAGATTATATCTCCCAGGTCCCCGCTATGTTTAAAGGTCTTCGACATCTGAGAACATATTGTCTGTAGGATCTAAATTATCTCTAGCTCCTTCTCTTACGCCCTTATCGTATGCTTCTTTTACCTGCTGTGAAAAGAACACACTACAAACAGCATAAATCTCTAGTAGAGCAAAGAGAGCCCAATCATACCAATAGACAGGTAGATCAATTTTGTAACAAATCAAGATATAGAGTAGGACTAAAATAGGCATAGATCACACATACTTCGCATCTTCACGATGGAATACAGCAGCAGGATAAGGACGGAAAACCTCATTAAGCATAGGCTTCTTGAGAGCCTCTGCAATCGCGTGTGGCAGACCCTGATTACCTACGAACAGATCTGCCCCTTGGATCACTTGGGCCATTTCTAGGAGCGTCTGGACCTCTCTGAGAGGAACCTCTGCCATATGGGGGTAGGTGTACTTGAAGAACTCATACTCCTCCTTAAAACCTAGGAAAAAAGCTTTGTCTACTAAATCTCGATTAATAGTTTCCCAAAAGCTATAATTCCCATGATACCTTGCGCTCCTAGCAAAGACTACATCTCTGTCTAGATTGTCAACAATCGAGGTAGCCACAGTCAACCAAGGCTCATCTCTTTCTTCAAAAGAAATTCCAAACGCAGCTAAGTGGGAATCAGATAAATTGTTATAACGAATATGCATCCTAAACATATCCAAATTAAAGTCTACCTCTTCTCCACTCCATAGCTTTACTTCATGAATGTAGTCCTGGCATTCCAGAAGCTCTCTCACACTTTCGATGCCTTTCTCCGTAAGCTTAGTCTTGTTGTAGAGCCCATTAGCCCAAGAAACCAAAGGCTCCTCTTCTCCTCCCTTTGGGTCTAGGTATAGAATACCACCACCCAGAGCTTTAACAGTAGGGAGCGAGAAGATTATATCTCCCAGATCTCCGCTATGCTTGAAAGTTTTCAGTTCCTGTTTCTTATTTTTCTTTTTAGACATTCATGCACTCCTTATACATCAGTAATCGAAAATGTACCACCTTATTTAAATCATAGTACTCATCCACAACATTCTTCAAGTTTTGTCCCATTTCTTTTATGTGTTTCTTATCTTTGAACACTTTTGTTAGTAGAGTGACCCAATCCTTTGAGGGTGCCCCTGGGGGCAGTAGATATCCAGTCTCTCCATCCTTAATTGTCTCACTATAGCAACCTACATCAGAAGCTATAAGAGGCAAGCCGTAGCGTCCACACTCTGCCACTTTAATATCGGACTTACTATCATTGAAAGCATTCATTTGCAGAGGAGCTATGGCTACATCATTAGCAGAATATAATCGCCCATATTCGTGTGCTGGCATAGCGGAGAAGATGTTCCAGTTTTTTCCTCCCTTAAAGCCTCTCATTAAAATAGATTTATAGTTAGCCCAAACATCTGTTTGCCAATCCTTTTCAGCCTGGGGAGGAGGAGCCCCATAGAAGTTCCATTGAATGTTCTCCCTACCAACCCTACCGTTTACAAAATGGGGAACTCCCGAAAACTCCTTTACATCTTCTTCGTGGTGAATGCCTCCTGCCCAAGCCACTCTCACCAATTTCTTTTTAGGAGGATTTATGAGAGGAGCATTCCACCCTGGCAGTCTATAATCAATTGCATTCTTTACCACAGCTAGTTTCTTTTGACAGAAGGGAGCTACTCTCTCAGCAAACTTCTCCTGAGTAACGCTCACTAGATCTGAGTGGGAGTAGATAAACTTCGTCATTTCACTAAGCCCCTTCTCCTTATAAACCTCAGACAACCTGTGCCCTTCATATAATTCTGTGAGGAGATCGTCTGTATCCATGTGAAAGAACTTCCCAAGCTCCTTAGTCATTCCACAGATGCGAGTAGTATAGGGTCCTCCGAAGTTAGAGATATTGTTACCTACAACTACATCTGCCCACTTAATATTTTCATGTTCGAAGTCTGGGTCCAGCATCCTCTTTTCCTCGTCTAAGCCCAGAGGATTTTTATCGAATCTAATATCTACTATATTAGGATATAGTTCTTGAAGTTTCTGGTAGGGGGACCATGCTCTGTAGTATGCACACCCTCCATCATTAGCAGGAACTACCAGTATGTTTAACTTTCTTCCATCAGGAAAAAAGCCATTCCAGGTCTTTAATGTTTCGGGGGTTTGTTGTTTCATAAAAAATAAGACGAGGGGATACCTCGTCTTATTATAGTGCTTTAGCGCAAGTTATTTTACACTAAATCTTCTTCTTCATCCTCTTCAAAGGCAGCAGCCGAGTTCTCGGACGAGTGAGACCAGCCCAAAGCGGCAGCCACACTTCCCACGGCTCCACCGAGGTCCACATTCTTATCCATAGGAAGCGCAGCCTTGACAGCTTTCACATAATGCTTCCGCTTGCGTCTACTGAACATGGTAACAATCCCTTCCCAAGCAGCTAGGCCAGGGAGGAAAGTACTAGCAATACCAAAACCAGCGTCAATAATGCCCCCTAAAGCATTCCCGTCTAGTTCTCCACCAGCAGGAATGTAAGCAGCGTCAGCGACTAACTGATCTTTATTTGCCATGACAAGAGCAGTCCCCTCGGGGATCTTATCTTTAAGAGCATCAGGCAACTGGTCCCAGGGAATAATAGCACCCTCTTCCCCTTCTTGCAGTTGATCCTGCGTAGTAAACACCGTACCTTCTCCGAAAAAGCTTTCAAGAGCAGCGCAAGACCCTAAACCAACGCCAATGAAAACTGTGAATAACAGGGTTAGAATAATATTTCTCATATGTAATTAACTTTGCAATTTAGTAAGGTAATCGCCTTCCCCTTCTTCTTCCTTTTGGGGACTGCTACCTTGGCGAGTGTTCAGAATGTTGTCAGCGTACTGCTTAACCTCTTCGTAATCCTCGATCTTAACAAGATCATGAATATCATGAAGTTGTTCCATGTATGTAGCCACTTCTTTCGGCGTACCTGTTTTCTCCGACTTCGGACGGGGTTGCGACTGATCGTACTTCGGCCATTGTCCTTCCATGATCTTAACGATCTTGAAATCATGACCCTCAGTAAGATCCGTAATATCCCCAAAGTCCTCATCCAGCATAGCAGCTACCACCTTCTTAAAGAGAATGACCCCGACAGAAAGGATTTTAACACCCCCACTCTCACGATCAACCACATTCATATAGTACCTAGCTCGGGGCTTAATTTGTCGAGCCATTGTCTCATTTTCTTTAGCCCCCTCGTTCACACGCTTCCAAAGAGCGTAGTACGCATCGCAGAGAGGACATTTTTCCCCCTGCATTTTTCTACAATGGACATTTTTAATCTGTCCCTCACCGTTAGGAATGCGGTGAATTTTCGTCTCTGCGTAGAAGAGAGTGTCATCATCTTTTCCAGGCAGGATTCGCACAAGGTTGGTCCCCTCATTCAGTTGAAGGAAGTTAGAGAGGAAATCAGAGTTGCTTCCTCCTCCTGCGGGTTTAGTAAGTTCTTCGTGTTTTGCTCTAAGAGCATCAAGGTCGATAGCCATAGTTTTTCTCCGTTGTTTTTGGTTAGTTAGTCAGCTTCGTGAGGTCTATTATAGACGGTGCCGCTTGTTTTTCAGTTATATAATTTCATTTCTGCTTTTTTTGCGCTGCACAGTTGTACGAGGGAACTCATACGCTGGTCCAAGGCAGAGACTAAGCCCTTAATCATCAAATACTTCTGATTACTCAAGGAAACTCTCGTACAGTATATAGCATAGTCGGAAGAGGACTCTACCATAGAATCAAGGTCTTTAGCTGTTTTCTTCTTCCCTGAGCTAAAAGCCTCTTCCTGAATATCTCTAGTAGTCCTAGCGACATATTGTGTCAGATTAAGGTTAGCCGCATCTAACTCTGTCTTGGCTCGGGCCAAAAGCCCAGCCCAATGAGAGTAATTTACAGGTTGTTCCGTTAGCTCGTCTTCCAGCCTAGACTGGTCGATAGTTACTATGGCATCACAAATCAAGACATAGTTTTCCCAGGTCATATCTTCATACGCCAGCATTAATTTATCAGCTTTGTTCATTCCAAATAATTCTCCATAATTCAGGGTTTAAGTTCTTAAGCATTAGCATTCCTCTTGCCATGCTCTCGGCAAGATATTCGTTAGTATTTTCCACCCAATCCTCCTTAGTTTCATGGTGCCCCCCTAGCCCCATAGTTTCCAGAAGAACATGGGAAATTTCGTGAAGCAGAGTGTGCCTGCCTGTATCATTATCCACACCTGGGTCCAGCGAGATAATACACTTATCAAAGTCTGCTTCTCCGTAACAGGCAACTCCACTAGACTTTAAACCTTTCACAAACTTAAATTTGTATACCCTCCACCCTGCATTAAAGGTTATATTCTTCTCTTTTATAGTAGCGTAAACATTATCACTCATCCAAGGCATCCTCCGACATTCTCAAGGTAGAATAATCTACGGTCATAGGAACAACAAAACGGGGGCGACCATTCCTAGATTTCATTACATACGCTCTCATGAGCCCCTCATCGAACTCCTCCTCCTTCTGATTGAGAGAGATAGCGAAGTCGCAAGTACGGATCTTTCCATAGGAATCACCAAGCTCTGCGTCTGTGATAACCTTTACCATGCGTCCCATTCTGTTCGTCTGAGTCGCAGTCCAGACTAGGTTAGCGTTCTCCATAGCCAACCCTCGTAGCTCCTCTGCAATTCTCTGTTGAGCTAAGTACTCATGCTGAATCTCTCTAGTAGGACGCAGAAGCTCAAGGTAGTCCACTATGATTACATCAGGCTGAAACTCCTCGTAATTAGCAAGTTGAGTAAGGAGAGCCCTGACCGTGTTTACAGTTGCAGTACTTGTGGGGAACTCTTTAATAACAAGCCTACCATCAAATTCCTTTTGGAAAATAGCAAGACGCTCATGGAGATCTAGCTGCCCTGTAGGCTCCTTTAGCTTTCTTTGGGGAATTAGACTCATAATAGAGTCGAACCTCTGAGCAATCTTGTCCTCTGCCATTTCCAGCGAAATGTAAAGAACATTATTACCTTCCATAATAGACCTAACAGCCTGATTGACCAAGTAAAGAGATTTACCTGTTCCTGGGGGAGCCACTACCATAGCCAACTCTTTGATGCCTAGCCCACCCTCCAAAGACCTATCCAGAGAGGGAAGGACAGTTGCAAACTTTTTCTCTTCCTTCCTATTAATGATGCGGTCCCACCTGTCCGCAACACAGGAGAAGTAGTCCTGTCCGTTATCAACAAACCTACTTACGGTAAGAGCCTTTCGAACAATCCCCTCAATGTCCCCGATCTTATCTTCTTTGAGAAGGATCACGCTCTCGGTGATAGCACTCTTCATAGCCTCGCGTTTTGCAAAGTCCTCCACGATATCCATGAAGTATTCTTGGTTGCTTAGGCAGGAAGTGTCTAAGGTGTTTACATACTCAAGCTCGTCAACATAATCGGCAAGATCCTCTCTTGCAGATTTGATAGCCTTTACTTCCTGAAGGATGAAATCATCCGTAGGAAGCTGTCGGTACTCGGTGTAATACTTCTGTACAGTCTTAAAGATGTTAGCATGAATATCGTACTCAAAGTATTCAGGCTTTACGAGGTTGGTAATTTGTGAATAGAAATCAGGGTCACTCTTCAAGAGGAAAAGCATTCCTCGTTGAATGTTATCAGAAAAATCGTATTTCATTGTTGCTTGATTCTAGGATCGTTGGGGCCAACGGTTTTATCGGGAAGGTGTTTATTATAGGCATCCCCAGTCATATTTTTCACGGTTCTCTGCTTTTCTTGTTTGCGTTTGTCGCTGATGGGTTTAAAATACCCAGCCTTGTCTTTCTCCTTTCCACTTAATTTATTAGCTGCCTCGTTCCAGCCTTCGGGATTAAAGTTTACCCTCTGATACATGGCATTACCATGTTGCATAGCTCTATCACAGTCGTTAATTAGGGACTTTGCCATCTCATCCGAGTCTCCTGCCACATGGCCTCCTGTCTTAGCTAATTTTCTATCTCTATCTGGGAACCCCTTCACATTAAAGTGAACTGCTGGGATACTGTTCAGCCAGTACCTGTGGGATAGTTTCTCACACTTAGGACACTTAGTTCGATTAGGAGCTTTTCCCATCCTATATTCTTTCTCCCAATAGAGATTACACTCCTTACAAGCCCATTCATACCGTGACATTATCTCTTCCCCTCTTTCAAACTTCGCAAATCTGTTTGAGCAGCCGAGAACCCCTCGTCAGGATGAGTATTGGCATAAATAGGGATAAGATTGGTTTCTTCTTTAAAGAATAAGATAATAAGATCCTGAATACTCCCCCTGATCTCCTGTAGCTCTGCATCCTGCCTGATATGTATACTTTTATCCTCTTCTAAAGCACTCAGCCTCTGGGCTTGAGAGTAAGTCTCGGCAGCAAACCATCCTGCTACTCCTAAACATACAGTAGTGATTATCTGACCCTTATTTATCTTAATTTCCATTATGCTCCACAGTCTCCTCCAGCTACGCTGCACCTTTCCCCTGTCTGAATCTCTTCCTCAAAGTCCACCCTCTTCATGTACTTGGTGATGTTCTCCTCAGTTAAAGCAATAGCTTCAAGTGGTTCCCCGCTCTTAGCTCCTGCTCTATAAACCGTAAGTCCTTTGAGGTAGGGAGCATAATCCAATGCCGCTTGAGAGAAGTCTTCGGGCTCTGTACCTTTGGGGAGATTTATTGTCTTAGAGATACAAGAATCAATATACTTTTGAATGGTAGCTTGCACCTTGATGTGATCCTCGGGAGATACATCATAAGCTCCTACAAAATGATCTAAAGGAAGGCCAAACTCAAAATACTCTTTAAAAAGAGGATCTACAACTAATTGTTCTTTCCAAATATTGTTATGACGATACCGACGATTGTACATAGCAGCAAAGATAGGCTCAATACCACTAGATACACCGTGGAGCATAGATATAGTGCCACAAGGTGGAATGGTAAGCATAACAGCATTGCGTATGCCGTACCTCTTAATAAGCATTCTAATTCTTGCTGGGAGGGTGCGGGCGAATTCTTCATTTAAATATTTCTTGTAATCAAATTCGGGGAAGGGTTTCTTATCTCTAGCAAGGTAGATAGACATTTTGTATGCCTCATCCCTAATGGTAGCAAACAATCTTTCCAAAAATTCCAAACACTTTTCACTCCCATAGGTAATACCTAGCTTAATAAGCATGTAATGTAATCCTGTTACTCCTAGACCCACTCTACGGGATCTCTCCCCCACTCTCTTACAAGTATCTGTAGGAAACTTATTAACTGTTAAAACATTGTCTAGAAATCTAATCCCCGTCCTCACAGTCTTGGCGAGGCGTTTCCAATCTACATCCAGTCCATCATCCAACACCATGTTAGATAGATTAACATTGCCGAGACAGCAATTACCGTAGGATGGAAGAGAGATCTCTCCACAAGGGTTCGTTGAATCCAAGCTCTCAAAGTATGAAACATTTGTATACCTATTCGCTAAATCAATATTATAAATGCCTGGGTCTCCAGACTCTACTGAGTTTTTCCAAATAATATCCCACAATTCTCTAGCTTTGATATCATCAACACACATCACCTCAAAGGTATCCTCAAAGTGATCCTTATGAAAATTCTCAGCGCGGGAGATAGCATCTTCTTCGTCTTGAGCAACCACCTTCAGGCTGCTCTGCCCATTACGCACTAAATGGTAAGTGTGATACTCTTTATTATCAAAGGTGAAGTACCAATTTTCCTCTAACTCTACAGCCTCAAGG
>Ga0098035_1000672_pt1 | contig 16978 bp, 22 predicted proteins | sample 3_EtaG_FD_75046 | JGI IMG/M metagenome (GOLD analysis project Ga0098035, IMG submission 75046) | Marine viral communities from the Subarctic Pacific Ocean - 3_ETSP_OMZ_AT15126 metaG | ecosystem: Environmental > Aquatic > Marine > Oceanic | place: Pacific Ocean | collected 2015-01-07
GCTGATGCTTTCCCCTAGGCTGCTAAAAGGTGCAGTGATGGCCGTCTCAAGCTCACCTAGATAATTACGGTTAAAGTTTTCATCGAAAGCTGCGCGTATTTCGCCAGCCATGCCTTCAAGCGGCGCTTGAATCGCTGCTGTCATGGCATTTTTAAAGTTCGAGAAAGAAAGATCGCCGTCAAAAATGGCCTGTAAATCCTGCCAGAATCCTCCAGCAATCCTCAGCGTATTACTGAAAGCATCTCTAAACTGTTGCCAGATAGAGCTTCCTACGATGGCCATCACATCGCCGATGGTATGGAAGTAAGCAATGATGCTATTCACAGAGCTATGGGTGATGGATGCCATGTTGCCCATAAGAGCACGATGGGTCTCCCAAACCCCATCCGAGACAGCTACAGCCTGGCCTAAAAATGAACTGGAAGCATCACCAGATTCTTCATAGGCGGCCAGCATTGCGCCAGACACCTGCCCCGCCGTCTCTTGCCAAGAAGCGCGCAGCCAGTCTTGTACTCTGGCGTTGGTATCGCCCATTTCAATCGTGGCGTCTCTCGAGGCATACAGCGCCCCCGCCAAGCCCGCTACCGCCGTGGCTGCCAGAATAAATGGGTTGGCCGCCATTGCCCGGTTTACCGCCACCTGCGCGGCGTGCGCAGCCCAAGCGGCCACACTGTAACCACCATAAGCGACCGCTGCAGTGCCCACAGCAGCGGCCACCCCAGTGGCGGCACCGGCGGTTGTGCGTAGCACACGTTCTGTATCCTCAAGCTCTCCAGAGCGGAGGGCAGAAATAAACCTGTTGGTCGCTTGAAGACCACTGGTAAGCGAAGGTATTAACGCGCCAGCAATGGTTTGACTAACCCCTTGAGCCGCAAACTTTAGGCGATCAACCTCATCATTATACCCCGCCATGGCGTTAGCCGTTTGCTGGGTAATCGTCAGGCCAAGGGCATCCGCCTCTCCACGCATAGCTTCAATAGCTTCGGTGCCGCTATTAACAATCTGCACCAACTTGACGCCTTCACTATCCCAAAGCTGCTGGGCTAGGCGCACGCGTTCGCTACTGCTTTCGACACCCTGCATGGCCTCAGCGATGCGTTCGAACTGGTCTTCTGGGGCCAGCTGGTTTAGCTCTTGGGCGCTAAGGTTGAGGCGATCCAGCGCCGCAACCGCAACACCAGTGCCTGCAGCGGCTTCGGCAATGCGGCGGGTTTGGCGCTGCCATGCCGTCGTCAGCTGGTTGAACTCGACGCCGGAAAGGCTGGCGACGTAGTTGTACTGGCTCAACGCTTCTGTGCTGGCTCCAATGCGCAGGTTGGTTTTCTGCAGCTGGTCGGCCCAGTTGATTTGTCCCTGGAGCGTATTAGCAGCAAACATACCTGCTATAGCACCTGCAATCGGTGCTGCGGCGCGCCGTAAGGCAGCAAGCCCCTGGCTAGTAGCATTCACGCTTTGATTAAACTGTTTACTGCGGCGCGAGCCACGGTCAAAGCGTTGATTTAACTTTCCTAGCTCGTCATCCGTGGCCTTAATGGCCCGAATGCCACCACTGGCATCCCCGGTGATGATTAAGCCAGTTTTATAGGTTTGAGCCATGGGGCCACCTCAAATTGCGGGCATAAAAAAGCCCGCTCTAGGCGGGCCATTAGAATGGTTTGGAGCTACTTTATTTCATTACCATCTGCGTCGTAGGCTCGGGTGATAGTTATTTTTACCTTCACCTCATGCTCGCTGGCTCTAATAAGCTCTGCTGGGCCGCTCCCTCGGAGCAAATAGGTCTCGCCCGGCTCAATACCCCCTGGGATCGGGGCAACGTAATGCCCTTCAGACCAAGGCACCGACCTGCCAGGAGTGGAGGTTAAAAGCACAAAATCAACTTTTGAGATCGCTGTGTCGTAGTTGTTGGTCAACTCGGCACTATAGCTTCCGGACAAGGCGTCATGCTCGTACTGTTCATTATCGACAACCACCTCAGCCAGCGAAAGGACTGGCACGCATAGCATCGCTAGCGAGATCAAGATAACTCGAACTTTAAGCATGTCATTTGATTCCCATAAAGATTAAAAAGCCTATCAAAATCACTGCCGCCAATATCCATTCAGACTTTGGATAATTTAAAATCCTATCATCTTTTGAATTCTCGGCTTACAGCCGAGCACCGCAGTTATCACACGTTGAGCGCTGGTCAGACACTTCAGCTTGGCAGCTTTTGCACGCGACCCTGCCGCCCGTTATGGGCGCGGCCTCTTTGCTGGCTTCCTTCGAGTCACGAGCCGCAGAGATCAAAAATAGGCATGACGCAACAGCGACCACTACGGCCATTAAACTGCCAAATATAACAATATGCAGCCCATAAAGGGCGGCCAGTGCTGCCGCAACGCCAATCAGCCACGGTGCCAAGATGACAGCGATGATTATCAAAACTACTAATATTAAAATCTGAACCATTTTGCCCACCATGATTGCTTGTTAGTTGCAGCAAGGTCGCTCAGGCATGACGGCTCATCTACCCGCCTACCCTCGTGATCAACTTCGACAATGTCGCCGCACCCTTCACAAAGCATTGTGGTGGTTTCGCCCTTTCTGCATAACCCGCCTGCGTACTTGGCTGTTTCTGGCCCTAAGTAGCTTATTGAGCACTCTCTGCAATATTCAGCCACAACGAATTCCCCGTTGAGTCACCCCAACAGGGAACGTAGCGCATTTAGTTAAGCTTGGCTAGGCTGAGCTACTCAAACTTACTTACACTTAATCGGTCTAAAATGATGTCGGCAATAGCATCGAAGAGCTGCGTTTGATGTCGCTCGTTGAATTCTTCTGGCACCGCTAGCTGCCGTAAGCTCCCTCGCTCCCCCATCTCAAGCTTTAGCTCGCCATCTTCCTTACTCATTTCAACGGGAATCACGATCCCGACTTTCGTAATTGAGCTAGTCGATTTTTCGACTATGACTCTAATGGCGAAGTCTAGTGTGGTGTCAAAGGCAGGCAGTTTGCTAGGCGAGCTAATTGGCTGGAAGTCGTCGCCGATTATCTCACCCAGCGCCACATAGGGAACAACACTGTCTTGAAACTTTGTTACTTCTCCGCTTTTGCCAAGATAGCGCTCAAGGCCCTCAAGGATTTGTCGCGCTTTGCGCTCTAAATCTAACCAATATTTTTCTTGTGCATTGCCGAAACGGGCTAATGCCTCTTGTAGGTCTTCATAAGATGCCATCGGCTTTACTCCTGCTCTCAAGGTATGAGCATTCATAGTAAGGCTCCCGTTATGATTTCTAAAGCCAACTTTAGGTTTGGCTACTGCGCCAGCGTGCTTTGCAGGCAGCCAGTGGTTTTGGCCAGCGACCCGACGAAGTTTTCAATATGCGCCAGCTTTTCCTCTGCTTTGCGCTTCTGAATGCCGCGTGTTTGGCAGAGGTGCGTGAGCGCTTTTAGCTCTTCTTGGATGCCTGCCACGCTACCCACTTGCAGGGTGGCCCCGGTGCGGGCGGCTTCCAGCAGTTGCTTAATCAGGCGGCGAATGTCGGAGTAGTACATGGCATCCATGCCTACCAAGTGGTGCTCTTGCCATTCGTTCCAGGGCCGCGTGATCGGGTAGTCGATGCTTTCTACCGTAGGTGCAGGCAGCGCTTGCTTGCCCAGGTACTCGCCTTCCAGCGCCATGCGATGAATGTACTCGACGGCTTCCTGCAGTTGCTCGGGGGTTAGCTCGTCAATGTGTTCGACGTTGAAGCGGTGGTGCACCAGGGAGTAGGCGGCGCTGTGCATTAGGCCGCGCTTGGTGGTCAACATGGTGACCGCTGCCCGAAGGCCCGCACGCTCGTCAGGTGTGACGGTGCGCGGGTTGACCGCTTGGCCCTTCTGCCAGTAATCGCTGAGAACATCGAAGCACTCTGACTGGTACTCGACCAACTTGTCGCGCAGTTCAGGCTTAACTCGGGTGGTGTCCACCCCGAACAGCCAACCATTGAGCTTGTTCATGGGCAGCGTAAGCATTTTGCGACGCTGACGTTCCCCGGGTAGCTGCGTCGTCATCATGACGACGCAGGTTGAGAGAACCGGATGGCGCTGCATGCGGTTGTACTGTGACCGCCAGTTGAGGCCGATGGCATCGCAAATTGGTTTCACGGCGACGCGAACAATCCCTGCAACGCTGAACGTAGGGATGATTGAGCCGTGAAAGTTGATAGAAACAGGTGAAGCAGTGAGAACTGTCATGGTGTAGCTCCTTGCACTTTATCAAGAAACCGCCACCATCTGTCGCCATTCAGAATGGGGGCGGACTGCGCAGGGTTGGCGAACCGGTGTACAAGGGAACCGGCATACCCGAAGGTATCCCCACGCAGCCCGCCATAACAGGCATAAAAAAAGCGCTGATATAAGCGCCCTGCTGCGCCTTGTACTCTTGCCGGGTCGCCAAACCCGAGCCACTGATTTTGCAGCGGCAAGGGAATGTTGGCCCAACTCGGCGCAGGCGTCAAGCTGCCTGTTCATTATGGCGGCGTTGCGGGTGCTTCCCAAGGGGTGCGGTGGGCCTGTTTGGAATTACAGGGGTTTAGCGAGCGCCCATTAAAAACCCCGCCGGGGCGGGGTATTGGAATACTGTTTGGCTCTTACTTGCGACGACTGTCCATGTTTACGACTTCGCCGGGGCTGCTTTCTTCCTTAAGCTCCATCTGGCTCATATTGGAAGCCACATCGGCTAGCGACTTCACTACGATGCCAACCGCTTCGGCCTTCATCAGCATTTTTTTATCATGTGTCCAAAGCTCGTCACCGCCGTGCGCTTGAGTCATGGCAATAATTTGCCTATCGAAGTTGATCTTTTTCTTGTCATCTTCGACGCCTTTCAACTGCTTGAGTTCTGCATTGTTGACGAGCTGTGCGCAGTTTATGGCGCTGATCGCATCAAAGCTGATTAGGTCAAAACATGCCATGCTGTTGATCAACGATAGATACTCACGATGCAGCTCATGGTCCTCTACCCTGACAAGAATTTCAGACAATGCTGGAGTCGGTATCAATATGCGATCGGCTTTGGTGTTCATCAGATCGAGCAAGGCCTCGGCTCTGCCTTCTGGATTATCCACTATCTTGCCCGTGCGGGGGCACGGTAAGTCGTTGCGACCACCTACTTTGAGGATCTGCATCAATACATTGGCATCAACGACTAGCCGCACGTTAGCTCCTATTATCCAGAATGTCGGAGTGAACTCCCTTCTCTCTTGGAAGCTTAATGCCACCCAACGCCCTTAGCTTGTTGAAGGCGCTTTTAGGGTCAAGGTTCTCGATGACTTCATAGCTACTGATCACAATCCTGCGAAGCTGCCAGCTACCGCCAACTTCTGACTGCTCCCATTCGCCTTCACCGTGCGCATGTATGTGCTTGAAAAGATCCTTGCCCAATGCAGTGGCCAGAGTTTGATTTGTTTCACCCATTACGACCTTACCTTCCAGATCCTCTATGCGGATAGGAATGGTGTCGTCTTTACCACCTACTGAATAAAGGCGCCCTTTGACGGAGCAATCCATCTTTTGGGTCAGCGCCTCGCTTCGGGGGCTTCTTTTCTTGGTGGGCAAGCGCACTATCCGAACCTTACCCGCGTAGAACTCGCCCTCGTAGCCATCTTTTTCAATTTGGCCTAGGAGCTGGTTGTACGGGTCCATGTATCTCTTGGCGGCCTTGCCCTCAGAAGCCTGCCTAATGTGCTGTAAGGCTTCATCATAATCAGCATCATCAACAGCGATTTTCAGGCACGCACAGCCCTGCTCCACGTCAGCAAGAGACTTGATCTCTTTGCCGCCGTAAAGCTTGTCTAGGCAACTCAGATACTTCGACAAGCTTGCCAGCGGCAGCGTGTCTGGATCTGTGCCATGTAACTTGAGCGTTAGGTGCTTCATCGCCTGTGGCTTCTACCGTATGAGTACACTTATGGTGACTGCAAAATAGCGCATCCATGCGCCAGACTCAAAAAAAAATCACACCTACGTCATGCGTAAGCCTTTTCGCTTTGCGGTTAGCCGCGCCCTACTCTGGTCGAAGTCTTCGCCGGTTTCGCAAGAGGCCATGAATACTTCAAACATGGAATGACCGTGCTGCGCTTCGTAGGCTTTAGAGCCTGACAACATCACCCGCAAGCCAATAGCGCTCAGCGCTTTCATTGCTGCGCCTGCATGCGGGTGTTGGGCTTTCCAATCGGGTTGAATATCCGCATCTACGTTTACACCTAGCAGCTTGGCAATCGCTTCTTCCCAGTCGGCGTAGTGCAGGTAGACCATTGTGGGGTAGATCAGGTGGCGGTCTGGGTCGCCTGCACTATTGCCGGTTCTCTCTTCGTAGTCGTTGATGGGGTCGATAAATATGTCAGTCAACGTGCTGAACTCAACGTGGCAGCCGTCTTGCTCTAGCGCCTTGCTGAACAGCGCCAGCAGCTTACCGCAATGTACTAGGCCCTTCGTTACGTCTTGGCTGCCCATTATCCAATCAATGACACTTTCTTTGCTGTTTAAGTCTAGGCTCATGACTGACCCCCAAAGTTAATCGCTATCTGAGCTTGATCAAGCAAAGTGTCACGATGCTTTATAAGAGGGGGCATTCGGTAGCGGTGCAAGGCTAACTCACGGCCTGCGTTGCTGCCCTTCTCGTTTTGTTTCTCAGCCGCCAGAATAGCGGCATCGATCTGCTGCCTGAAGCTTTCTTCACCTCGCAGCAGGCGGTCAATCTGCATGTCACACCAGATTTCAAAATCGACCGATAGCCAGCGGGCAAAGCGAACCGCCATCTTAGGGTGAAACCAGGTGCCGCCGTTGCGGCCAGCCGCCACTTGCACCAGCCCTGTGGCCTTGGCCAGCTTAAGTGCCCGCGTCTTAAATGCTCGTGAACCTGTATCTAACTCTTTGAAATTACTTAATTCTGTCTGAGGGACAGAATTTATTCCCAAAACCTCTGCCAGCTTTACCAGGTATTCAACAGTCGTTGATTGGCGTAGCCACTGGGTTGGCTCTTTGCCGAAGACTTTTGCAATGTCGGTGGCGTTGATCCATCCATCCAGATTGAAGCGAACAGAATGCCCTTGATAATCAAGCGGAATAACAGCGTTCATATTTAGTACCTTCTAGGGTGATAAGTCCACGTTCACACGGGTACTGACAGCCCACAGAGTTTTGGCACTAGCTGCCGACCCCGTAGACTTATCCCGTAGAACTCTGTGCTTGTGCGCCGTGTGAAGGGCGCATAAAAAACCCCAGCGGGCGCTAGGGCGTGGTGTTCGTTTCGTAATGGGCCAGCAGTGCGGTTACCTGCAGATCGTGCTGTGCTGCGATAGCGTCGCTTATGCGGCGCTGGTCTTCGCTTTCGTCTATCGGGTTGTCGTTCAGGGCGTCGAGCGCACCCGCTTCGATGTGCTGGATTTGCGCCAGCAGCGCGTCTTGCTCGTCAAACCCGAGCCGTGCAAATTTGGGGTGGCCGTACAGGGCGGTGTAATCAATTCCCTGGTGGTGGGCTCCACCCATGCCCGCGACCACGCGCCACTGGGTGCGCATCGCTAAAAACAGTTCCAGCGCTGGCCAGTGTTCCTCCCATACGCCGTAGGTTTCCGGCGCGGGAGCGCGGGGCTTGTTGCGCTGGATGCCCCACGCCTTGGCGTCTTCCTCGGTGTGGTCTTTGATCGACCGGGCACCCGCCCACCACTGGCCAGCGCCGCTTAGTTTTTTGCAGCGGCCTGGCTGCGGCCTTCTTGGGCAGCGAACCAGGAGAGGATCAGCGGGCGGCGAATGTAGGTGGCCTGCATGAGCTGCTCGACCAGCTCTTTGTTGAACGGCATGTCGTTGCCGTTTTCGTCCTTGATGCCGCTCACGCCTTCCAGATCGTCGAGCAGCTCTTCGTCGTTTTTCTTGCCTGCCTGCTGCGCCTCGACCGTAGCGCGGTAGGTATCCCAATCGTGCAGCTTCCAGGTGGCGTGAATGGTGGCGGGCTTCTCTTCTCCCGGCACTTGAACAGGAACATCAACGGTGGTGGTGGGAATCTTTTTCAGCACTAATGACATGGTGGCTTCCTTTGATTGATGCAAATAAGAACGCCGCTCAACGAGCGGCGTGGTTGCGGGCTGAGTGGTTAGCGGAAGATCAACGAGAAGTCGCCGTCATCGTTGCCATTAGGCAGCAGGCGCAGATCCATTTGGTAGTGCGTAATGCCATCGGAGTCACTTTCTTGCGGCGCTGATAACTGAGCGCGCGGGAACACCATTTCGACGATGTTGCCCTCTTCGGTGCCGTGGATGAACGACATGGCCGATAGCTCAATTTTCTCGTGCGATTCGATCTTCGGGAAAATGTTGTATTCATCGATGCGCGGCGCTTCGATGTTGATCTGGCCACTTGCCCGGCGATCCGTTACATGGATGCCTTCATAATTCACTAGGTGGCGATGCACGACAGTGTTGCCAATATCAAACGAACACGACTGCATGCGCGCCAAGAAGCCATCCATAGTAAACGAGCTGTTCATCTTGTTGACCGGCACTTCCTTGGCTTGCGGCGCCAGCGTGCCAGCCGTGGCCGGGGCAGTGGTAGGCCGCTGATACAAGCCCATCACATCAAACTGGATGTAGGGGTAGGCCTTGGCATCGCTTGAGCGGGTCCATGTGCCACGCACACCGGGCATGACTTGCAGCTCACCATCTGCCCACCAGAGCAACGAGACCGATTCCATGCTTTCGGATACCGGTTCATACACCACTTTTTCGTCGCCAACCGTTTCGTCGATGGTTTCGCTCATCGCACAGCAACGCAGGAGCAGGCTAAATGAGGGCGGCACGCCTTTGGTGCCTGAGCCTGAATACGGCACGCGGATCTGGCGAGAGGTACGCGGCGCGGTATTGGTCTGTTCAAAGGCACCAAAGCCTTGGCGGACGCGTTCTCGTTCTACGGTGTCACCTTCGTAGAAGCCTGCCGCTTCACGCGTGACCACTTCAATCAGTGTGGCCTCAGAGAGATCGGTTGGTGTTACGCCATACTCGGCTTCAGCAACAACCGCGACGATCAGGCGGCGCCATAATTTCCCTTCACTCATTGCCGGTTACCTCTTGCTTGGCCGCTGCCTTAGCGGGCTTGGGTGCTGCCGTTTCCGTTTTCGCCGGGGTGGCGGGTGTTGGTTCGGGCGCTTTCGCGTACTCAGTGGGCGTTGGCTTGGTGCGGTGCTCTAACACTCGCTTGCCGTTACGGATGACGTAGCGGCCTCCTGCATTGGGCATGGGGTTTCCTCCAGACGTAAAAAAACCCGCACGCGGCGGGGTATGGGGTGGTGGTTGGGTTAGCTACGAATGAGGCGGTCGTAGCGGTAGAGCTCGCGCCAGTAGACGTGGCTGCCGGAGACCGCCACGCGCTGCCCGCCTGCGTATTCCAGCGGGGCGACGGCATCCGCCGGGTTCTCTAAGCCCAGCAGGGCCGCTTCAATGGCGCGGCGCTGCGCATCCACTTCGGCCTGCTCGGCCACCAGCACCACGGCGATGTGCTCGGTCACGGTTTGTCGCACGTTCATGGTGCCTAGCCCGTTGGGCGTGGCGGCGGCTTGTACCGGATGGACAAACGCGGCGGGCAACACCGGAGCGGCCATCGCCATGCTGGTGGCTTGCAGCTCGAAGTGGGCGCGGTATTGGTTTTGGTCGAACTCGTAGTCGGTGGCCGCGTCGGTGATCTCCCACGCGTCGCTGCCGCTTTGTGCCGCAACGCGCTCGATGAGCTGGGTGCTCATTGTGCGCAGTGGGTCAAACGTGGGTGAACGCAGGCTTAACACGTAGGTATCCACACGCCCCAGGCGGTAACCGTCGACTTCAATGCTGCTCTGCCCTGCCAGGTTGTAGACGCCGTTGGTGGCCGGTGCATCCGCTGGTAGGTTGAGCGGCCATAGGTGGCTGTTCACTACCGGGTCCACCAGCGTAACCAGCCCGGGCACGGTATCCGCACGGCTGGGGTCGGCATCGCTACTTGGGGCGGCGGTGATGCCTGCGCCCGTCAGTGCGGTGATAATGCTGTCTATCATGCGATGGTCCCTTTGCTACGCTGCCGGTCTAGGTATTTGGAAAGCCCTTGGTAAAACCGCCCAGGCACACCGCTTTGGTACTGTTGCATGGCGGGCAGTAGGAACGGATTAGCGTCCATGCGATTGGTACCACGCTCTTGCCACATGCCTTTGCGCCCTTGCCAGCGGCCGTTAATGCGGCGGTTGGTGCCTACCAGAATGCCAACTTCGCCCGCTTTGAATCCCAAACGGCTGCGCTGGCGTTTGTTGATGTTGCGGTGACCAATCGCCCGGGCCATGTCGCCGCTGTCTGCCGGGGCGAGGCTTTTAGCGGTGCGCTTGACGGGCGCGACGACCGACACCAAGCCCGCCCGGATGGCGCGCTCTTTGATGTTGTCTTCTAGCGCCTTTAGCTCACGCTGCATGTCTTGCAGGTGAACACCTCTTACCTGCCAATCAAACGAGTTCATGACACATCAACTCCAGTTCGACGCGCTTGCCGCCTAGATCGATTGGCCTGCCTTCCAGCTCATAGGTAGTATCGCCATGGCGTAGGCGTAGGGTTTTGCCGGTGGCAGCGGCTATGTCTGCTCGGTACCGCATGCGGATGCGGGCGGTGGTTTCGGCGTTGGCTTCCTGCGCGGCGAAGAGCGTGCGGCCGCGCAGCTGTTCGACCTCTGCCCAACGGGGTTTTGGCTCAGGCTGCCACCCTTCTGGGGTCGCGCCTGAGTCGGTGCGTTGCCCTTTTTGCCACCACTCCAAAGTGACGCGGTGGCAGAGTTTTCCGGCTTGCATTTACTCCACCCGGCCGTATTTCTTCAGGCGTTCATAGGTGCCGCGTGTAAGGCGCATTTGCTCGCCCGCATCCTTGCACACGCCGCCGTCACAGTGGCGGGTTTTCAGCGTGGCCATTACCCAACCAGCGGTGCCCTTCTTCGATTCAGTTGCTTTAGCAGGTGGCGTTGGCGTTTTCGGCGGCTGGGTTTGTGCTGCCGTTTCCGCTGGGTTAGCGGCGGCCTGCTCTGGCGGCTGTTCCTGAGCAGGCGGGGTTTTCTTGGTAGCCATGGGAACTCCTAAAAGAAGTAGTGGCGGTACGGCTGAATGAGCTCGCTGACGGCCATGGGAAGCTCTGACATAGCGCCTTCCACCACGCTTTCGCGGTGGGCGTACCAGTTGCCGATCAACAGCAGCATGGCGGTCACTACATCATCGTTAAGCACTAGGGCATGCTCATCGGTTACGTTGCCGTCCGTGTCCGCAGGTACGGCACCCGCCGTAGCGTAAAGCGTGCGGCCAGTGTGGTTTTCAACGTACCGCGCGGCGGCGGTTGCGTACGTGTCCAGCAGCGCATCGTCTTCGGTATCGTCCGGCTCGAGCCGGACGTGTTGCTTGATAATGTCCAGCTCGAGCATGAACGGCTCCGTTAAGTGGCAGAACCACGCAGGGCTTTAATAGCGGCCACGTCTTGCAGCACACAGTCAAAGCGGTGGAAGGCGAGGAAGCCGGTTTGGTCGAACTCGGCGTAACGCTCTACCAGGCGCTTGAGCACCATGTAGCGAACGCGGCGAATAACGAATTGCTGGAAGTCACCGGCGTACATGAACTTGGCGCTAGCTCCTAAATCGGCAATGGCCTGATCCACGAAGTAGGCTTGGTTCAGGATGGTGGCAGGTGCAGCGCCAGCCACGGCAGGCAGCCAAAGCGGACGACCCTGCAGGTCTTCCATTTCCGTGACCATTTTCAGCGTGTTGTCATTCATGCCGATACGGAAACCTGGGGCGCGGCGATACGCCGGGTCAACGGAGTGAATCAGGCCGTTGATCTCTTTCCAGGTGAACTCGGTGTTGGCTGCCGCATCCGTGACCCGAGTGACTGACGCCTCAAGGCCTTTTGGCTGCGTGGGGGTTCCTGCGCCGGTTCCCTTGACGAGGTAACGGGCCTCACCACGACCGAGGCGAGAGCCGATTCGTGCAGCGAGAAACGCTTCAATGTCGATGCCGCTATCTTGCAGCAGTTCGTTGGATACGCGAATCACCTGCGAGGTCAGCTTCTTGGCTCCTAAGGTTTCCATGCCGAATTCGACATCTTGCTCAGTGGCCTCTTGGTTCTCACCCAGCAGCACGCCTTCTTCTGCGGTGCCATCGCTGGTGGGCCATTCGATGTCGTTACCGCTATCGGTGCTCATGATCTGCGAAACACCTGCAAGGCCGCCATAATCCTTCATGGCTTCGTAAATGCGGCTTAACATTTCCGTTGGAACGGTGTAACCACCCTTCTCGTTCGGGTTGGTGGCCTGAGCGCGCATTTCTTTCAACACCTTGCGCTGCTCTGGCGTCATGTCGCTCATGCCGTGGCGTAGAAAGGCATCAAACGCCTGGGCGCGCTGTTCGTCTACATTGGCGCCAGCACCGTTTGTATCGCCGTTTTCGCCACCGTCAGCGCCACCTTGCTTACGAAACCCTTCGGCGTTTTCTTCGGCAAAGCGGTTGTCGGCATCGCGCAGCTCTTCTTCGCGCTCGATCTTGGTGTTCAGCGCGTCGAGGTCGCCTTTCATTTTCTTCCAGCTGGTGCGCTGCTCGTCGCTCCAGTCGTTATCACCAATGGTGTCGTTCAACGCCCGCATGTCTTTTGCGATGGCGTTATATTTAGCTTTCAGTTCTGCGAGTGTCATGGTTGGCCTCAGGCTCCGATGATTTCTAAGAAGCGCTCGCGGGCGCGGCGCTGGTTAATGGCGCGCTGGGCGAGACCTTTGATCTCGCTGCAGCGTGCCTCTAAGGAGCGCGCAGCGGCGCCCGCGTCTGGGTAGGCTGGATAGGTAACGGGGGACACATCCAGCAGGCGGCTAAAGCGATTGATAGTGCGCACAATCAAGCCGTCTTCGTCTTCGCGCCATTCGTCGCCATCGTTGGCAACGCGAAACGCAAAGGAGCTTCCGGTAATGTCGCCACGGCTAAGCGGCGCTAGCACCAAGTCACGCACGGTTTGGGTATCCGGTGGGGTGATTTCGTAGCGCAGGCCTTCGGCGTCAATCGATAGCGCCAGCGTGCTGCTACGGGTGCGGCCCAACACAAAGTTGGCGTCGTGGTTGAACAGCGCTCGCACGTCATCACCGAGCACGTCATCGAACGCGCCGGGGGCGATCTCTTCTTTGAACATGCCCATGATCATTTCGGAGCGCTTATTGAATACCGCGCCGTGGCCGATGATGCGGGCGGGCTGCCCTTCTTCGATTTCCGCGCGCACCTCACAGGCCAGCGCGCGCTTTTCGGTCTCGCTCATGAGGTGGGTTCCTCTTCGTTTGGTTGGCCAAGCTGACTCAGCGGCTGGGCGTTGACGCTCATTAGCATTTCGCTGAGGCCATCACGCGGGTTCATGTCCTCTAGGGCGCGCACTTCGTTACGGTCCATCCAGCCGTCGGTGATGCCGCGGTTGTAGAACTCGGCTCGCTCGGTGGGTGTGCCGCGCAGTAGCCCAGCCAGGCTGAACTTGGCGTAGTAGCCAGCGGCCCGCTCTGAGCGCGTGAATACGCGGCGGTTAATCTCTTCTTCCCAGTTCTTCACCCAGGGCATGATGGTGTGCCGCACGAACTGAATGGCCTGCTCGCTGATATTGCTAAACGTGGCTTTTTCCAGGTCGTTGATCATGTGCGCGGGCACGTTGAAGATGCCGGCGATTTCCGAGCGGTTGAACTTGCGGGTTTCGAGGAACTGAGCGTCTTCGGGCGGTACTGTGATTGACTTGTAGTCGAGGTCTGCAGGCAGCATCAGCGTTTTGTTATCGCTACTGCGCAGCTTCTGAACTGATGACTCCCAGGCTTTCTTGAGGCGCTCCCAGCTATCCTTTTGTAGCTGACTCTTAACGCTGACTAGCCCCGTTGGGCGGCCGCCGCCTTCGAAAAACTCCTTGCCGTAACGCTGTGCCGCTAGGCCAAGGCCGATGGTTTCGGCGTGCTGGCGTATCAGGCTCTTACCCTTCCGGAACGACGTTCCCAGAGCGCGAACGTGAATCATGTCCTCGATCTGGATAGCGCGGCTGCCTTCTTCGTCGTAGTTGGTGTAGATCCACCGGCTACCGTTCTTAACCAGGTCAGTTTCCCACGGGTAGCGGCTAATCAACTCGCGCAGCTCGCCACTGTTAGCGCGAATGATGTGCGTGTAGCCATTGCCCCAGCCAAGTACGTGCGCCTGCTTGGTTTCGCGCCACTTGTAGCTGGTCTGCCACATATTGGGCTCGTCGTGCAGCAGCCAGTAGGCGGGGTGATCCTTGGCGGCTTCGATCTTGCCACCCTGCTTACGCATGACGCCTAGCGGTAGCTGGGCAATAGAACTGCTCAGCACATAGATACAGGCGTAGACCACTGCCAACTGCATGGCCGATATGTTGTTAACCGAGATCGACATATCCCCACTGAAGTATTCAGCGAGATTTTGCCCGGTTAGCGGGGTGCTGGGGTCTTCGATACTGCGCTGACTGGGCGATGAGAACAGGCTATCTAGGATCATGCGCCACGCTCCTTATCCCCAGCGCTGCGCTTTGCCGCGCGGGCGGCCAGCAGCGCCAGCAATAACAGCAGCGAGCCTCCATAGATCAGGGCGTCAGCGAGGCCAAACCGCAAATATAGGCCGTAGTTGAGCGCCCCAAAGCCAGCAAGGCCCAGGGTGTCTAGTAAAAATTGGCGCATTCACATCACCAGAATGTCGTCGTCGGAAAGGGAGTCGAGAACACTGCCACCGGATTGGGCGGCGTTCATCGCGCGGCCAATGGCTATGATTAGCGCTACCGCGCCATCGATCTTGTTTGCGTTGCCCTGCTTGATGGGGCGAACCACGTCATCATTACCGGGCAAAAATTTACCAACCACGTTGCCCACACACCACGTCAGGATCGGGTGGCCATCGTGATGGAAGCGGCCCGTTATAATCGCGGCTTCCAGTTCTTTCATCGGGTCTGACATGTGGGTGTAACTCTGGGCGATCGTCACCGGGTTCATACCCGCATCATCTAACTGGTGCGAGAGGTTAGCGGCGCCGTGTGGGTCAATGCCTGATTCTTGAGCGGGCGCTTCTTCGTTCGCTTCGGTGGCGTGCGCCAGCACTTCTCGGTAGTCGATCTCTGCGCCGTCCGTGGCTTCGAGCCATTGGCCGTTCACCCAGGCTTGATAACGCTCGGCAGTGCGGCGGTCTTCGTCGTTATGAACGGTGTCTTCGGGCACCCAGAACGTTGGGCTGATGCAGTAGTAGTGGTTTTGGCCGTCAATCTGCTTGACGAAAACGCGCACCATGCCCGTAAGGTCGAGCTTTCGCGCCAGGTCAAATCCGTAGTAGCAATCGATGCCCATGAACTGGTCAACCGTTAGCGCGGTGTCTTCACACGCTGCCCAGCTCTGCATATTGAAGAAGCCCTCTTTCGAGGAAACCCATAGGTTGAGGTGCTTCGTCTTAAAGCTGTTGGCGATGCGGGCGCGCTTGATAGCGGCCTGCTGGCGTGCCACTAGGTAATCGAGGCCAACGGAAATGCCCGCATTGGGGTTGGCTTTAATCAGCGCGTCTTTGGTTGTCCAGTCGTCGTCTTTGTCGATGGTGTAGACGATGGCAAATAGCTCGTCGTCTGCGTGGATCCCTTCGAGCATTTCAATACTGCGTTCCCGCATTCCGTAGCAGGGGCCAGCAATGTCAAAACCTGCGGTGGTAATCACGAGCACTAGCGGCTGATCGCGGGCACCCATGCCCGTTATCATCGTGTCGTATAGCCGTGAATCAGGGTGTTCGTGGTACTCGTCGATGATGGCCATCGAAGGACTGGAGCCATCGCCAGGGTCACCGATAACTGGCTCGAACTTACTGCCGTCCGTGCGCTCGATCTTCTTAGCCCACACCACCATGCCGAAGCGTTTACGCAGGGCGGGCAGCTTCTTGGCCATCTCAAGCGCTGGCTTAAAGACTTCCCAGGCTTGTTTCTCACTCGTCGCACCACAGTAGACCTCTGCGCCGTATTCGTTATCTGCACAGAAGGCGTAGATGCCTGCGCCAGCAGCGATGATCGACTTGCCGTTCTTGCGCGGCACCTCGATGTAGGCTTCGCGGAATCGGCGGGTCTTATCGCCCTTGCGAACCCAGCCGTAAATCATCGAGAACAGGAACAGCTGCCAGGGTTCTAGCGTGATGCGCTGCTTGCCCCTCGCCCACTTGCCTTTGGTGTGGGGCATCTTCTGGATGAAGCGGCACGCACGCTCGGCTAGGTCACGGTCAAATCTGAACGGGTAGCTCTTGGCCTTGCTGGCCTTTGAGTCGTTGAGGTGTCTAGCGCAGGCCTGCTGAACGTAAAGGCATGCGGGGATCTTGCCGCCCACCACGTCTCGCGCGTACTTCTGCGCCGCGTTGACGTTGGGGTATGCGGCCATATATCAGAACTCGTCGAATTCGTTACCCTCTTCGCCCGAGCCTTCACCACCGGCGCCCATCATGCGTAGGCGCGTCAGTGGATCCAGGCCGAGCAATGAGCCGAGGCGCGATAACTGCGCTACATAGTCGTTACGGGCAGCGACATAAGGAGACTTCTTAATGCTGCCGTCGCCAGTCATTACCACCATGCCGCCATCGTCAGCAGCCCAATCGGTTATTTTGAGATCCGCTTTAATCATGTAAGCGAAGCTATTGCAGTAGGCCAGGAGCAGCGGTGCGTCTTCGGGCTCGAAGGTGCCGCGCTCAATCAAGACTTTGCTTTGACTCTTCCAAAGGCTGACTGCCGTTTCATCGATCAGCTCGGCAGGTGGCGCGATGCGCGATATTGAGCTTTTGTGTTGAAGTGACGTTTTCCTCTTTCGACCTCCGCCCGATGCCCGAACGGGCGCTTCATTTCCCATTCGATCACTCCGGAAAAATCTTCGTTATTTCTCACGTAAAAAAATTGAATTGAGTGTGCGGTGTCCGCTGGCGAGGGCTGTAGAGATTTACCCACCCCCCC
>Ga0098035_1000677_pt1 | contig 16898 bp, 15 predicted proteins | sample 3_EtaG_FD_75046 | JGI IMG/M metagenome (GOLD analysis project Ga0098035, IMG submission 75046) | Marine viral communities from the Subarctic Pacific Ocean - 3_ETSP_OMZ_AT15126 metaG | ecosystem: Environmental > Aquatic > Marine > Oceanic | place: Pacific Ocean | collected 2015-01-07
TCCCGCTCGATCCGCCTGGCATGTGCCAGCAGGCGCGATCCGGCGTCGGTAAGTTCCACGCGTTGGTTCGAGCGCACGAAAAGCGCGTGACCGAGAATTCTTTCGAGCTTTGCGATGCCGACGGACAGTGTCGGTTGGGAAACATTGCAATGGCCGGCCGCACGGGAGAAATTACCCTGGTCGACGACGGCGAGGAAATAGCGAAGCAGGTAGCGATCCAGCACAGGAGGGCTCCGGGCGGCAAGTGGTGTAATCTATAGATAGTGCCAATGCAGTCGTTGAGGTAGGTTCAATTTTTCCTATGCACCGATCCGCGCTATCAGGAACGGCAAGGAGAGACGCAATGACCGATTTCGATTTTGCCCTGGGCGAAACCGCCGACATGATCCGTGAGAGCACGATGCGCTTTGCGACGGACCGCATTGCGCCGCTCGCTGCGGAAATTGACGAGAAGGATTGGTTCCCGCGCGAGCTCTGGCCGCAAATGGGTGAACTCGGGCTGCACGGCATCACAGTCGAAGAACAATGGGGCGGGCTTGGTCTCGGTTACCTTGAACATGTTGTGGCGCAGGAGGAAGTGGCCCGCGCTTCGGCCTCTATCGGCCTGTCATATGGCGCGCATTCGAACCTGTGCGTCAACCAGATCCGGCGTTGGGGCAATGAGGAGCAGAAGGCACGCTATCTGCCCAAGCTGATATCCGGCGAACATGTCGGCAGTCTGGCGATGTCCGAAGCGGGCGCGGGCTCCGACGTCGTTTCGATGAAGCTGAAGGCCGAGAAGAAGGGCGACCGCTATGTCCTGAACGGCACGAAATTCTGGATCACCAATGCCACCTATGCCGATACACTGGTGGTCTACGCAAAGACCGGCGAAGGATCGCGCGGCATCACGACGTTCCTGATCGAGAAGGACTTCAAGGGGTTCTCGATCGGGCAGAAGATCGACAAGGTCGGCATGCGCGGCTCGCCCACAGCGGAACTGGTGTTCGACGACTGCGAAGTTCCGGAAGAAAACGTGATGGGGCCGGTCGGCGGCGGCGTTGGCGTATTGATGTCGGGTCTCGACTATGAGCGTACGGTCCTGTCCGGCATCCAACTGGGCATCATGCAGGCCTGTCTCGATGTCGTGCTGCCTTATGTGCGAGAGCGCAAGCAGTTCGGCAAGCCGATCGGGGCATTTCAGCTCATGCAGGCAAAGATCGCCGACATGTACGTCGCGTTGAACAGCGCACGGGCCTACGTATATGCAGTCGCACGCGCCTGCGATGCGGGCAAGACGACCCGCTTCGATGCTGCCGGGGCGATCCTGCTGGCTTCGGAAAATGCCATGAAGACCGCGCTTGAGGCGGTGCAGGCGCTGGGCGGGGCAGGTTATACCAAGGATTGGCCGGTAGAGCGCCTGATGCGCGATGCCAAGCTTCTGGACATCGGTGCGGGGACCAATGAAATCAGACGCATGCTGATCGGACGCGAACTGATCGGTGCCTGACAGGGGGGCACCTCGCCGGACGACCCCAATGCGGAGAGAACCATGAAACTGCGTTCCTTGTTGTTCGTCCCGGCCGACCGTCCCGAGCGCTTCGCCAAGGCCGCGGCGAGCGGCGCCGACGCGCTTATTCTGGACCTCGAGGATTCGGTCGCGCCTGAACGGAAGCGGGCTGGGCGCGAAGCAATCGCCGCCTGGCTTGCAGATGAGCGCAAGGTGCCGACTTTCGTGCGGGTCAATCCCTTGGACGGCGACCTGACGACCGATGATCTCGGTGCCGTTTTGCCCGGCAGGCCAGATGGGATCGTCCTTCCCAAGTCGGAAGGATCGCAATGCGTGCGCCGGCTTGTCGCACTGATGGAGGCGCAGACGGGCGGGAGATGCGCTTTGCCGCCGATCTTGCCCATCGCAACGGAAACGCCCGCAGCGATATTCCAGCTCGGCACTTATCAAGAGGTCACAGAGCGTCTCGCTGGCTTGACCTGGGGCGCCGAGGACCTGCCCGCCGCAATCGGTGCCGCGACCTCGCGGGAGGAGGATGGCAGTTATACGGCTCCATATGAAATGGTGCGCAGCCTGTGCCTGTTTGGCGCCCATGCCGCGCAGACACTCGCGCTCGAAACGGTCTTTCCGCGTATCGATGCTCCAGATGCCCTAGCGGCTTATGTCGCGCGGGCAAGGCGCGACGGGTTTACCGGGATGATGGCAGTCCACCCGGCTCAGGTGGAGACCATCAATCACGGTTTCACGCCGAGCGAAGCGGAAGTGGCCCAGGCCCGGACGATCGTCGAGGCGTTTGCCGCCAATCCCGGCGTCGGGGCCCTCAAGTTCGATGGCAAGATGATCGATCGGCCCCACCTCGTTCAGGCGCGCCGCATTCTCGATCAGGCCTGAAGCGGTCCGGCACGGAGCTGCGAACGCCTTCAGGGCTTTCGCAAGGGTAGGTGCATGGCTGCCAGCATGGATTCGCGTAAAAGGAGCGGGAAATCCTCGCTCTCGATGAGGAAGGGGCCGGGGCGGTTGATGACCGTGTTGTTGAGCACACCGTACATCACCTGAAAGGCAAATAGGACCCGATCCGGCTTGACCCGTTCCTGGTCAATATCCGGATGGGATTGCACGCGTTCGAGATAGGCCTTGGCAAGGCTGTTGGCATTGCGCCGGAACGGTTCCCATGCCTCGGGCGAATCGAGGCTGACCTTGAAGGCCGAACGGAAGAACGTTTCCTGTTTCTGGAAGCGTTCGACCTGCTTGGCCATCAATTTCGGCAGGATTTCTTCAAAAGGCAGCGAACGCACCATGCTTTCGAGCATGGGGCCCGATTCGGCGGCTGCGAAGATCATAACGGCCTTGAAAAGCGTGATCTTGTCGGGAAAGCGCGAGTAGAAGGCACCCGTAGAACAGCCGGCCGCCGCACAAATTTCATGGATGCTGACATCGTCGAAGGGGACCTTGCGAGCGATCCGCAAGGCTTCCTGGATCAGACGATTGCGCAAGGTGCGGCTGCGGGCCTGAAGTGTCGGTATTACCCCGACTTTCGTCAGGTTTTCCTCAATGTCGAATGTCGCCTCCCCGTCAGCCATGCCGAGTGGGATCGCCGATCTGTACGTCCTTGTCCAGCTGAATGAAACAGAATGCGACTCGGATTCGCATTGACGAGACCTCAGACTCGATGATAGATCGGCAGCAACCGGCTCAATGCCGCGTTCGATTGTGGAGGAGAGGAACCTGATGTTTTCCGAATCGCGCATGCCCATGCTCAACCGGCGCAACATGCTGCGCACCGCAATGGCGCTGACTGCCAGCGGCATGATTGCAGCCCCGGTCATGTCCCTGGCCGCAACGGCAGGCGGACCCGAGACCAAGACTGCCAAGGGCGCCAAGCTCGTCCTGCTTGGCACCAAGGGAGGACCTCGGGTTGGCGGCAAGCGCTCAAATCCGGCAAATGCCCTCGTCGTGGACGGCAACGTTTATGTCATCGACACCGGTATGGGCGTGACTTCGCAAATCGTGAAGGCAGGGCTCAATCTGTCCGATATTCGCGCGATCTTCATTTCGCACATGCATTCGGATCACGAGCTCGAATTCGGCAATCTCGTTTACAACATTTGGGCAGCCGGTGTGCTGCGTCGCCCGATCGACGCCTATGGCCCAGCGGGCATGGAGGCCCTTGCCGCGGACTACTGGCACCTCAACCGCGAGGACATCCGCATTCGCATGGCCGACGAAGGCAAGCCGCACCCCGGCACGTTCCTGCGTCCTCACGATTTCCGCCAATCGCAGGGCACGGTCATGTCGGCAGACGGCGTGACGGTTACCGCCTTCACGACGCCGCACCCGCCGATGGAGAACCTCGCCTACCGGTTCGAGACGCCTTACGGCTCGGTCGTCTATTCCGGCGACACCGCCTACAATCCGGCGCTGGCCGATTTCGCCAGGGGCGCCGATGTGCTGGTGCACGAAGTGCTCTACGTCCCGGGTGTCGATGCGCTGGTGAAGCGCGCCAACGGGTCAGCGGCATTCCGCAACCACATTCTCGAAAGCCACACGGCAGCCGAGCAGGTCGGCATGATCGCCAAGCGCGCGGGCGTGAAGAAGCTGGTGCTTAGCCACTTCGTGCCCGGAGACATGGATTGGATCACCGATGACATGTGGCGCGACGAAGCCGCCAAGCACTACAAGGGCGAGATCGTGGTCGGTCGCGACCTGATGGAAATTCCGCTCGGTTAAGCAAAGCCAGGGACATGACCAAGCGTAACCGGACACACCCGCTACGCGATCGAAGCCTGTCCACGGTTCTGATGTTCGGTCTCACGGTGCCGGGCTGCGCTTTCGCAGCCACGGCCGGAGCCGAGCGGCAGGGGCCTGTGCAGCCGATCGCCGAAGCGACTCCTTCCAATGCCAGGGCCGCAGCCGCGCCATCGGCGCGCGACCCGCTGAAATCGCCTTATCCTGCGCAAGCCGATGGGCAGGGGCCGCGCACCGGCCCCAATTATACGATGCTGCGCGGTGCGGAGGACTGGCGGTTCCTGGCCAATCCCAAGGCGAAGCGCGACTGGGCATCGCCGCTCAAGTATATCCCGCTTGATGGCAATGGCGACATTTCCCTGTCGCTGAACGGCGACCAGCGCACCAGCGTCAGCGTTTCGACGCGGCCGCTGCTAAGCGATTCCACGGAGCGCATCGAAATCCTCTCGCGTACCACCCTGGGGGCTGACCTGAGGATAGGCCCGGCGGTGCGGGTCTATGGCGAACTCGCATCGGGACATATCTCCGGCAAGAACGAAACCCGTCACCTTGCCAACTTCGAGAACGACCTGATCGTGCAGCAACTCTTCGCCGAGGTGCGCGCTCCTGTGGCATCGGGCGTGGCGCGCGTCACGATCGGCCGGCAGGAATTCTTCGACGGTCCGCGCTTCATCATCAGCCCGCGCGACAACCCGAACATCCGAGTCTCGATGAACGGCGCGCGGCTGTCGATGGACTGGAAGCGCTTCCGCTTCAGTGCGTTCTATTTCGAGCCGACCGATCCGGGCAACGGCTTCCTCGATGACGGTATCGGCAATGGCGAGACGCTGACCGGCGCTTACGGCAGCTTTCTGCTTACCGGCGAGGGCGATGCCGGGAAGGGACGGATCTTCTTCGATCCGTTCTATTACCACTTCGAGGACACCGACCGGAAGCTTGGCCCGATCAGCGGCAAGGACCGGCGCGAGACTTATGGTGCGCGGCTGTGGGGCTCGCGCGGCAACCTGTCCTTCGACTGGGCGGCGATCAAGCAGGACGGCCGCTTTGCCGGTCGGCGTGTCGATGCCTGGGCGGTGAGCACCAACCAGTCGCTGGGGCTGGGGAAGGGCAAGTCGGCGCCGCGCCTGGGTTTTCATGCCGACTATGCCTCGGGTGGCGGAACCTATGATGGCGCCGGCAAGGTCGGCTCCTTCAATTTCCTCTACAATGCCACGGTGATCTTCAGCGACGACAACTTCGTCGGCGCGATCAACACCATGGGTGTTGCGCCCACGATCAGCTTCTCGCCCACGCGCAGACTGCAGGTGAGCGCCGAATGGGGATCCTACTGGCGCCCGAACGAGAACGACGCGGCCTATCGCGGCAATGCACAGGCCTATGCCGGCACGCAGAACGTTGCCGGGAAGCACGTGGCGAACATCGCGCGCCTCAAGGCCAACTGGTCTCTCAACCCCCACGTCGCCCTGGCCGGCATGGTCAATTATGCCGATGCCGGTAAGGTCTTACGCCGCGCAGGTTATGGCGATAACCTGTTCGTGAAGACGATGTTGACCTTGCGGTTCTGACGCCGTGATCGGTCCGGTATTCCTGCTTGCCATGCCGGCTGGAGTGCTGGGCCGCCTCCCGTCGGCTGGGCTGCCGGCGGGAGAGGTATACGGGGTGATCCTGAGCAAATTCCGCGGCGTCCAACTCATCCTGGGTTGCGCCATGGCCCTATTTGCAGGCGGCATTGCGTTCCAGACGTTGAGCTTCTCGATGCCCGGGCTCGTGCATGACTGGAACCTTGCCGAAAGCCTGATCGGGCCTCTTCTCAGCGCAGCCATTTTCGGCCTCTTGCTTGGCTACCTTTTCATAGCCCCCCTGGCCGACCGGCTGGGACCGCGTGCAGTGGTCTGCCCGGCCATGCTTGGCCTTGCCGCGTCAATGGGGATCTGCCTCGTCGCACCGAATGTCGAAATCCTTATCCTTGGACGGGTTCTTGTCGGCATTGCCATTGGCGCGGCGTTCCCCTGCGCCGTATCGGCGGCCAGCCAGCACGGTCCCCAGCGGTGGCGCGGTGCGCAGGTCGTCGGGATCTATGTTGCCTATTCCATGGGTTTTCTTGCCGCAGGGCTGGCAAGCGCCTGGCTTGTTCCCCTGTACGGCTGGCGCGCAGCCTGGGGGTTGAGCCTGCCGGCTGCCCTGATCGCGGCGGCCCTCTTGTGGCATGCGCTTCCCGCGCGCCTGCCTCACGCGCCGCAATCGCGTCCTCTCGCATCCCTGTTCGCGTCCGACCTGCGGCAGGGCACCTTGCTGTTCTGGCTGATGTGCTCCTTCGGGCTCGGTCTCTTTTACGCCGTGCAGGGCTGGCTACCCTTGCTCGCTGCACGCGAGGGCATGACCTATGCCGATGCAGTGACGGCTGCCAACCTGTTTACCGTGGGCAATGCCGTCGGCGCCGTGCCGATGATCTGGTGGGCCGATCGCATGGGCCCCTTCCGGGCGCTTGTTTGCGTAAGCGCAATCGGCCTTGCTGGCATCGTCCTGCTGGGACTGAGCGCAGGGGAGGGCGGCAAGCCGTTTCTGCTTGCCGCGGTGCTTGCCGGCATCGGCATAGGTGGCGGCCAGAAGGGCATGATTGCGGCGGCATCCCAGTTCTATCCCTCCCAGTTGCGTTCGACAGGCATCGGCTGGGCCCTCGGCCTGGGCCGGTTCGGTGCGCTTTGCGGACCGCTGCTGATCGGTTTCGTGACGATGCACGACGTTGCCGGCAGTACGGCCTTGCTCAGCCTCGCGCTTCCTGTGCCGGCGATCATGCTCGCCGCTTTCTGGCTCGACAGGACTTATGGCCGGATCGACCGCGCCGCAGACCAGCAATCGCCGCAGCAGGCGATGCCCAACGATCAAGTGAGATGATGACCAAAGACCCTCAGTCCATCCTGTCCCAAGGCGCGATGCGGCCGCTGCAGATTGCAGCCGTGGCGCTGTGTATCCTGCTCAACGCACTTGACGGCTTCGACGTGCTGGCGATCAGCTTCGCATCGCCGGGCATTGCCAGCGAGTGGGGCATCGACCGAGCCGCCCTCGGCCTTGTCCTGTCGATGGAACTGATCGGCATGGCAGTCGGCTCGCTGGTGCTGGGCAACGTTGCCGATCGCATCGGACGCCGACCGACCGTGCTGGGCTGCCTGGTCGTCATGGCCGGCGGCATGGGCATGGCGACACTCGCCAATTCCGTCTTCGAGCTTTCCCTGATCCGTCTTGTCACCGGGCTCGGAATTGGCGGCATGCTTGCCTGCACCAATGCGCTGGTCGCCGAGTTCTCGAACGATCGCCACCGTAACCTGGCCGTGGCGATCATGGCGGCGGGCTATCCCATGGGGGCTATCATCGGCGGTTCCATCGCGACCAATCTGCTTGCCGATGGACACTGGCGTGACGTGTTTACCTTCGGGGCGGTCATCACGGCGGTATTCCTGCCGATCGCCTGGGTACTGCTGCCGGAATCGATCGGCTATCTCGCGCAAAAGCGCGGCCCCAATGCGCTTGAGCGGATCAATGTCACCCTGCATCGCCTCGGGCATGACATCGCACAGGCGCTTCCGCCCGTGCCTGAGAAGGCGCCCAAGGTTTCGATCGCGCAGCTGTTTGCGCCGGGCCTCGCGCGCGTCACGATATTGCTGACGCTCGCTTACTTCTGCCACATCATGACCTTCTACTACATCATCAAGTGGATCCCGAAGATCGTGGTCGACATGGGTTACGTCGCGTCGAAGGCCGGCGACGTGTTGGTCTGGGCCAATGTCGGCGGCCTGCTCGGCGCCTCGCTGCTGAGCCTGCTGACGTACCGCTTCGGCGTTCGCGCGCTGGTGATCGCGGCAATGCTGGCTTCGACCGTGCTCGTTTCGCTGTTCGGGCAGGAACAGGAAACGCTCACTGGCCTGGCGATGGTGGCAGCGGCGGCGGGGTTCTGCACGAATGCGGCGGTGGTCGGTCTCTATGCCCTGTTTGCCAAGGGTTTTCCAACTTCGGTGCGAGCCGGCGGTACGGGCTTTGCCATCGGTATAGGCAGGGGCGGCGCCGCGCTAGGCCCGATTGTTGCGGGCCTGCTGTTCAATGTCGGACTGGGGCTGGGTTACGTTTCCCTGCTCATGGCGATGGGCTCACTCATCGGCGCGGGCGCGCTGCTGTTCCTGAAAGAGCAGGGCGAGTAAGTTCCGGCCCGGCAATCTTCTTTCCAGAGACTGCCGGGCAATCCCCGCCTAGCCGAGCGAAGTGTGGAAAGTGAGTTCCATGTCCTGTGCCAGGCATTCCAGGATGCCGGGGACCAGGCGATCATGGAAGTCGATGTGCATGTGCTTGTCGAAGGCAGCCTCGTCGCGGAAGGTGGCGACGACGTGGAACAGGTCGGGATCGTCTTGCGACTGGAGGAATTCGTAGACCAGCGCATCGGGTTCATGTTCGAAGACGAGGCTCTTCAGCTCCGCCTGCAATTCGATCATGCGCTCGCGCATTTCCGGCTTGGTGCGCAGACGCGCGATGAAGCTCTTGCCAGCCATCGCTTCAGCCTTTCCGATGCGGTTCGAGATCGAACAGCAGCTCGCGCTCGTAACTGCCGTCCATGCAGCCGACGATGCGTTCGATCAGATCCTTGTTGTGGTCGTATTCCATGTGCGCCTTGTCGGCGGCTTCATCGACGAAGCTTTCGTACACGGCGAACATGCCCGGCTCGCCAAGACGGAAAAATTGGTAGTGCAGTGATCCCGGTTCCTGCTTGGAAAGCTCTTCCATCTGCCGTGCCATGGCTATGAAGTCGTCTTGTCTTTCGTCCTTGATGCGAAAACGGGACAGGAAGCTGAAGGCCATGTACTCTCTCCTCAGGCGCGGCCGCGCGATTTTTCGTAGGCGATCCACGATGGCAGGTGTTCGGGGAAGTCACCGGGGGCCGGTGTGTCGTAGGCCCGATTGCGATCGGGCTTGAGCAGGATATCCGGGTACTCGGACAAGGGGACGTAATAGAGGAAGGAAATGACGCGCTCGGCGAACTTCCAGCCCTGATCGGTATGACGGTAGCGGTCTGCGTAACGTATCGCGGCAACCATCATCTGGCCCTTGCGCATCAGTTCGGCATGGCCCGAAACGCGACCGGTCGCCTCCCGGGAGCCGTCGCCCGCGAAATCGATCTGTATGTCGTGCATGAAATGGTGGCCCGGGCCCAGGACATCGAAGCGACCATGATACTGTTCGATGATGTCATCGGCACCCTTGGCATACATGACACCGTCGGCGGACCTGAGGATGCCGTCTTCGGTGAACAGCGAGCGTACGGATTCGATCAGGCGATCGTCTATATCGAAGCTGTAATGGGCGATGAGCTGCCGGATCTGCGATTCGGCTTCGAGCCTCGCGACGCGGGCCTCCAGTCCATCCATTCGTTGCTCTCCCGGGCCTTCGCCGAGGCGGTCGCTGCCACCGGCATGGTCTTCACGGCAGCATAGGCAAGTGCAGAATAAAAACAATCATGAATGCATCATATCTGGCGTCTGGTGCTCGCCCATGCGGTGCATCGCCGGGGAGGATCGCAGCCTGACTGATGCGGCAAAGGCACACTTCGCCCTAACGCCAATAAAAACAAACATGATTGATTGCTTCACGAAAAAATCCTGTTATCCAGTCAGTCAACTCGCAAACAATGGCGAGGCCACAAGGAGAGAGCGAATGCTGACTAAGAGGCTCTATGGGTCAACATGTGCGCTGGCACTGATTACGGGAATGCTGGCCAGCCCCGCCTGGGCGCAGGATGCAACCGGTAGCGCGGGCGCTCAGGATGCGGCGCAACCGGCCAAGTCGCAAGCGACGTCCACCGGTCTGGCCGAAATCGTCGTGACCGCTACCCGCCGCGCTACCGACCTCCAGTCGACCCCGGTATCGGTGTCGGCGGTCGACAGTTCCCTGATCCAGCAGGCGAGCCCGCGCGACCTTGGCGATCTCGCCGCGTTCGTGCCGAACTTCTCTGCCGCGACGATCGCAAACTTCAACGCGGCCAGCTTTGCCATGCGCGGCGTGGGCCAGACCTCGATCATCGTATACTTCGAACCGCCGGTTGCAGTTCTCGTCGACGACTTCGTGGTTCCCTCGGTCCAGACCCAGTTGCTCGACACCTTCGATGTCGCCCAGGTCGAAGTCCTGCGCGGTCCGCAGGGCACACTGTTCGGCAAGAACACGACGGGCGGCGTCGTCACCGTGCGCACCAAGAAGCCGATCATCGATTACGTAGGCGTCGAAGGCCGCATGGAATTCGGCGATTTCGGCGAGAAGAAGATCCAGGCCGCCATGAACGTGCCGATCAGCGACTTCGCCGCCGTGCGGCTTGTTGGCGGGTACGAGAAGTCTGACGGCTATTACAAGAACGGGGCCTGCTATGGCCCTGTGACCGGGTTCGTGACCAACAAGTTCGAAGGCTCGACGGGATGCCTCGACAACGCGACGCTGGGCGGCAAGGATGTCTGGCAGGCCCGCGCCAAGCTGCTGGTCGAACCGACACCCGAACTCAGCGCGCTGTTCCAGTACGAATGGATTCGCGACCGCTCCGAAGTGGTTCCCTCGGTCAACGAGAACTATCTTTATACCGGTAGCAATGCGTTCCTTACCGATCTGCTCGGTCTGACCGATCCCAATGCGCAGGGAACCGATCCGCTGGATCGTGCCGCCTATACCGGCCGCAACGACGCGCTTCTCTATATGGGCAAGGGGCAGCGGATCTCGGTGGACGGCATCTATGCCAACATCGAATACAATGCCGACTTCGGTACTTTCACCTCGGTGTCAGGCTATCGCTTCCAGCGCTCGCGCATTCCGAATTCCTACGCCGGCGCGACGGCTGAGGGCAGCGACGGGCAACTGCTCTCGTTCTTCGACGCAACCCGCGATGACGACCGCAAGACCTGGCAGCAGGAACTGCGCTTTGCTTCGGACTTCCAGGGTCCGTTCAACTTCGTTGCCGGCGGTTTCTACCAGCGTGACAAGATCGACTTCTGCGTCTCGCAGATCCTCGGCTTCCTCGACCTGACGTCGGGTCCGCTGCCGTTCGGTGAGTGGAACAACACGCCTTACCTGCTATGCAACGCGCAGAAGGCCAAGTCGCGCGCTCTGTTCTTCGAGGGCACTTTCAAGTTCAATGACAAGCTGACCCTTTCGGCCGGTGCGCGTTATACCTGGGACGACAAGACCTGGTACGGCCGCCAGCAGACTTTCATCCCGGCGCTGGGCGGGGGCTTCGATCCCACGCTGACGATCGAGCACGCGCTTGACGCCAGCGTCTACAACTATCCCGCCGGCGTCGTCACCGTATCGGACAAGTGGCGCGAACCGACCTACCGCGCGAGCCTGAGCTACCAGGCTACCGATGACCTCTTCGTCTACGGCACCTATTCGCACGGCTACAAGGGCGGCGGCTTCAACGACCAGATCGGCGGCTTCGCGGCTTTCGGCGAAGATCTCGACGCGTTCCGTGCCGCTGCCCGTGCCACGGATCCGGAAAAGGCCGACAGCTACGAACTGGGCTTCAAGTCGCAGTTCCTCGACAATCGCCTGCGGTTCAATGCGACCGCCTTCTACGTGAAGTACCAGGACCTTCAGAAGCAGCTCAACGTGCCGATCGAGGTCAACGGCCAGCCCAACCAGGTGACGCTGTTCGTCAATGCGGCCAGCGCGACCGTGAAGGGCCTCGAAGTCGAAGCGCAGGCCAATCCGGTGGAAGGCCTGACCCTGCGCGGCGTGCTGGGCTACCAGGACGGCAAGTACAATTCGTATACCGCGGACAATGCCGGATACGATCTCTCCTCTGCTCCTCTCGACCGTGCGCCGAAGTGGCAGTGGACGCTCGACGGTACCTACAGTGTGCCGCTCGGCGATGCCTACAAGATCACTTTCAACGGCAATGTCGCCTATAGCGGGCGTAACCTGAATACCCAGGCGATCGACGATCCGCTGGGCAATACCTTCCTCAATTCCCGGACGCTCGTGAACGCTTCGATCACGCTCGCCCAGGCGGACGACAAGTACTATATCCGCGCCGTCGGCAAGAACCTGACCGACAAGCGCTATCGAGTGGCGGTCCAGAACGTGGCCGGCCTGTGGCTGAACTCGCAATACGGCGCACCGCGCTACTTCGGTGTCGAACTGGGCGTGAAGTTCGGTCAGTACCAGTAAGGATCATGGGGCCCTGCCGTCATCGCGGCGGGGCCCCTTTTCCTTTTTTGCGTCGCAAAGGAAGAGGCCGCGTCCGGCTTTGTGCAGGCAAACGGCCCGAGAGAGGATGAGCGTGAAACATACCCCCCGCCATGCCGCCCCGCGCCTCATGCTGGTGGCTGCCCTGGCTCTTGCCCTGACTTCCTGCAAGGGCGGCAGCGCGCAGGACGCGGGCGGCGCAGAGGCGGACCAGCAATGGCTCGCCCAGCTCGACGATGGCAGCGACGGCAAGGACTGGCCCGCCTTCGGGCGGACCTACGGGGAGCAGCATTACAGCCCGCTCAACCAGATCAATGACGGTAACGTCGATCAGCTGGGCCTTGCCTGGTCCGTCGATCTCCCGCCGGGCAATCCGGCGACCGGGCCGATCGAGGTGGGCGGGACCGTCTATCTGGCAAGCGGCTACAGCGTCGTGCGCGCAATCGATGTCGAAACCGGAAAGGTGAAATGGACGTACGATCCCCGCGCGCCCGAAGCGTCCGGCATCAAGCTGCGGCAGGGCTGGGGCAGTCGCGGTATCGCCTACTGGAACCACAAGGTCATCACCGCGACGCAGGACGGCCGCCTGATCGCGATCGACGAGAAGACCGGCAAGCCTGTCTGGACTGCCGAAACCTTCGGCAAGGACGATCCCTTGTTCATCTCCGGCCCGCCCCGGGTCTTCGACGGCAAGGTGATCATCGGTAACGGCGGTTCGGATGAAAGCCCGGTGCGCGGCTTTGTCACCGCATGGGATGCCGATACGGGCAAGTTCCTCTGGAAGTTCTACACGGTTCCGGGCAACCCCGCAGACGGGTTCGAAGACGACGCCATGAAAATGGCGGCCAAGACATGGTCCGGCGACTGGTGGAACTATGGCGGTGGAGGCAGCGTCTGGAACGCCATTACCTATGACAAGGCCAACGACCAGATCCTGATCGGCACCGGCAACGGGGCGCCGTGGAACCACAAGATCCGCTCGATGGGCAAGGGCGACAACCTGTTCGTCTGCTCGATCGTCGCGCTCGATGCCAAGACCGGCAAGTACAAGTGGCACTACCAGATCAACCCGGGCGAGAGCTGGGACTTCAATGCCTCGATGGATATGGAGCTGGCCGATCTGGAAATCGACGGAAAACCCCGCCAGGTGGTCATGACGGCGCCAAAGAACGGCTTTTTCTACGTTATCGACCGCAAGGACGGAAAGCTGATTTCGGCCGAGCCCTTCGTCGAGGTAACCTGGGCGAGCAAGATCGACCTGAAGACGGGCCGCCCGATTGAGAAGCCCAATGTCCGATACGAGAATGGCCCGGTGACCTTCAAGCCGACCCCGATCGGCGCGCATAGCTGGATGCCGATGGCGTTCAGCCCCAAGACCGGACTGACCTACATTCCGGCCATCGATCTGCAGGTGACCTACGACGACACCGGAATTACGCGCGAGAACTTCAAGTGGTCCGGCGGTATGGGCCTCTCCCCCGGGGTGGGCTATTCGATCGGCGATGCCGGGAAGAAGATCACCGGCTGGCTGGTCGCCTGGGACCCTGTCGCGCAAAAGGCGCGCTGGAAAATCCCGATGGAGGTGCATCTCAACGGCGGGATCATGGCAACGGGCGGCAATCTCATTTTCCAGGGCAGGCCAGACGGCGGCTTCTCGGCCTACAATGCCGAAACCGGCAAGCGCCTGTGGAACTTCGATGCCAAGGCGGGCGTCGTTGCGCCTCCCATCACCTACAGAGTCAAGGGGAAGCAATATGTGACGGTCGTCGCCGGGATCGGGACGAGCGCCGGACTTTTCGGTCCGATGTTCGCCAAGTACGGCATCGACTATCGCACCCAGCAGCGCCGCGTTGTAGAATGACAAGAGAGGCGGGAGTGGGCGGGTAAGGCGGGATAATCCCATCAATGGGTCCGGAAATGCCCGGAAATCTCGGGTTTTCCTGTGGGCGCAGCTGGCAGGCAGCGAGCGGTTCTGTGTCTAGAGTGCTGGGCCATTTAGACGATCACCTGACAGGAGTGATTAGAGTGGAGCCGAAATTGGCCTTGGCTTCTCAGAAACCTCTCAATGGCGGATTTTGGGGCTCTGAGAGGCGCATTCGGTTGCTGATTGGGGCATCGACGGGTGATCTAACTGGGGCGTAAGTGGGCAAATGCTGTCCCAGTTCGCGTAAAGGCATCCGACTTCGCTGAAATGCGGGAAATCTGCGGGACGCGATGAGTGCATGTGGGCCTGCGACACGCGTTGCTACCGTCTAAGTGGGCGCATTTTTTCGCCAACTTAATGCCCACGGACATTCGCGTAAGCGCAAAGGTTACCCTGAAGATCTTTCCATTCGGAGTATTTGCTCTCCATGCTTATGGCTCCCCAAGCTTCGGCCACAGTTCCCGCATACTTACACTTCCCCATGGAATCGTAGTTGGCTTCGGCCACAGCATAAAGGTTCTCTGCCCGGACAATCGGCCATGCTAGAAGAATGCCCGATGATGCGCCTAGCAGGGCGACTATCGAAACAACCCATTTCCAGTCCACTGCGATAAACTCCTTCAAAGGTCAGCGTATGGGGGCGAGCGGCCGTCCAAGAATGCGGCCGACTGGCAGGAGATCGCCACCGCCATGCTCGATGATGTCGCCCGGAAGAAGATAGGGGTTCGCCCAGTACTCACCGTCCTCAATCACGACAGCGTGGTGCCCGCGATGAACGAACGAGAAGCGCGCGATTAAGAGCTTTCCCAAGATGGGGGATCTCCAAATGCAGAGTTGCCGTTCCAGCAATTCTTCACGCGAAGTGTCGCAGCATATGACGTCGTCTCCTTCTACCAGGCCGAGTGGAGGATAGTCGCCAGGCAGGCGGGCCGACCAAAGGCCACGGTCCCGGCCAAAGGAACGGTTCAACCAGTCGCGTCGGAAGATGGTTCTGTTAACGACCTCTCCCTTACTGATGTCAGAGATTGTCCGGAGGTCGATTTCCGGAACTTCGATCCAGTCTGCCTCGGCGGCGTCGACGGGCAATCGTTCGGGGCATTGAACAGTCCGACCACGAAGCAGCCAATCTAGCGACACATCAAGGGCGTCAGCGATCTTCAGGGCATTGTCGGCCCGAGAAATCCCCTTCTGCACGTAATCCCCGATCGTGCTGGCCGGAATTCCGGTTTTATCGCTGAGCCATCCGTATTCTCGCCCAGACAGCGCTTCAATCAGGCGCATTCCGACCGGATTTTCGGATTTAGGAGGTTGACGGCGCCTTCGCTTAGGATTATCCGAAAATCCGGGCTGAAATTTCGGATTGTTCATATGGATATCGAGACCACGCACCGCGAGTTGGTGGCGGCGCAGTTAAGAATAGCTTTCGGAAGCGTGGCCGCCTTCGAACGCGCATACGGCTTGCCAACAAAGTCGGTAAACGACGTCCTGCGCGGGCGTCCGAATGCACGCGTCAAAGCCGCGATCAGTGATGTTCTGGACAAATCGAAGTCCCCAAAAAAGCAATCCGAACTTTCGGACTGTAACCGAAAATGCGCGGCTTCGCACCGGATATCTGGAGCGGGCAAATGACTGCTGCTGGATTCATCTGCCCGGACCGCGCGCGGCTCGCCTTGCGGCGTCTGAAGCTGCGGCGTGCGCTGATGGATATGCAGCGCCTAAACACGGATGCCCTCGATCGCCTTGACCATGCCGAGAATAATGTGGCCGGCGCGCCCGCTACCGATGTCGATGGCAGCCTTGGCCTGGACGCGAGCGATGCGCAGTGCGCCAGCGCTCGCGAGAGTGTCGACATCGGCGAAAGCCGCGATGTGCGCGAGCAGGAACTGCTGCAGGGCGCAGACCTGATCCTCCAGTTCCTGAATTCTCTGCTCCTGGCTCTTGGGCATGGGGCGTTCTCCAGCAAATTCAACACCTCCAACGCTAACCCGGCCGCGCCGGGGGCGTACACGTCTAAGTGAAGGCCTCCATACAGACATGACCATTCCTGCCTCCGCCTCCCTCCTCGCCAACGCCCAGTTGTTCGAGCTGTCCCCTCTTCACGTCGACGAGGGCGAACGCATCGGCTTCCTGCATGAGGACAAGGCAGCGGCTCTCGGGCGCCTGATGGCGGTCGACGGGCAGCGCGATCCGATCAAGGTTGTCGCCAATCCGAAGAATCCGGATAGGCCGTGGCGGTTGGTCACCGGCATGCACCGCCTGTTCGGCGCGCGGATCGAAGGGATTTCGGTCTGGGCAATCGAGGTCGCCGGAAAGCCGGAAGACCTCGCCGATCTGGAAGCAAGCGAGAACCTGCACCGCCGGCCACTGGCACCGATCGAGCGAGCGAAGTTCACGGCTGCGCTGGTGCAGGCGGCGCAGGAGCGCATTGCTCGCGAACATGGTGAGCTGAAGCAGCAAAAGTTGGCGATCAAAGCGCGGTGGGCTCGGGTTAAGGCTCATGAGCAAACGCCCCACGAGGCCCTTGCGGAAGAA
>Ga0098035_1000682_pt1 | contig 16845 bp, 25 predicted proteins | sample 3_EtaG_FD_75046 | JGI IMG/M metagenome (GOLD analysis project Ga0098035, IMG submission 75046) | Marine viral communities from the Subarctic Pacific Ocean - 3_ETSP_OMZ_AT15126 metaG | ecosystem: Environmental > Aquatic > Marine > Oceanic | place: Pacific Ocean | collected 2015-01-07
CATATTATCTGATATTGTTCTTATAATTTAAAATTACCAGCGATATTCCTCACAATTCAATAACACTCTACTACCATAAGGATCAAATCTAACAGGCATATATCTCACACTATCAGATACTTCACATACTTTTTTAATCACTTTGGACTTCGAAGCCACAGGGCTATAAGCAATAAAAAAACCTCCGCCGCCAGCTCCAGTAATCTTTCCGCCATACATACCAGCACTTTCTGCTACTTCATAGATTCTATCTATAAAAGCATTTGAAATTCCTCTGTTGAATGTTTTCTTTATAGCCCAGTTTTCTAACATAGCTGCACCAAATGCATCATAGTTTCTGTCAATAGCTCTTCCATATAGCATATTAGCCAGGTCGACATTCTTTGACATCTGATCTATTTTCTCTTCATCGGAGTTTTTGAAATCTTTTGATTGCTCGCTCAATATTGATGATGAATCTCTTGTTATTCCTGTATAGAACATTTGAATATTTTCTGATAATTCAAACAATTGCTTATCATTATAGCCTATAGACGTAACGGATGTATACGCTTCATCATCCTTGAATTGCATATAATTCAATCCACCATAAGCTGCAGCAAATTGGTCTTGATAGCCAATGGGTTTTTTGCATCTATCAATTTCTATATGACATGCTTGTTCGGCTAATACTCTTGCTTCTTGAGGCTTTCCTTCTAATGTATACAGAGCATTCAATAGCCCTACTAGAAAACTAGATGATGATCCTAGTCCTGTGCCTCTAGTTGGAATATCAGCCCAGTTTATAATTTCAAGGCCATAGTTAATTCCCATGAAGTCAAGAGTTTCTCTAATGAAATCATGTTTTATGTATTTTATATCTTCTACTATTTCATTTTCTGAATATTTGAGGTAAATTTTATTGTCATATCTTTTCTTTACGAGAACATATACATACTTGTCAATAGTAGCATTGACGCATGATCCTGGATAGTTTTTGCAAAATTCTGGCAAATCTGAGCCTCCACCTGCAAATCCTATTCGAAGTGGCGTTTTTGTAATAATTATGACATTACCCTCCACTTTAAATCTATTTCATCTGACCATATTCTAATAATTCTATATCCGCTTGAAATAGCTAAAGTATTTTTTAAGTTATCAATTTCCATTCTTTCCTTCCAGTCCCGTCGGCCTGTTATTTTCATTCTTACCATTTCTATTTCCTTTATTGGCACAACTTCTACATCTTTTTCCTCTGCTAACTTCTATATCGCAGTAGTATAAATATATATAATAAAATCAACATGATTACTATCATTTAAAATCAATATCTCCTTCACTGTCCCATTTTTCTAAATCAACTTGAAATAGTTCTGTTTTCAATCTAAAATCCTGTTCAACTTTTCTTATGTCTTTATGATCATCAGTTCTAACGGATGCAAATTTCTGTCTACAATCTGCATGTTGGCAGATCCACACTTCATATACTCGGTCTTCTTCTATTTTGCAGCTTATCTTCCATAGTTTATGCTTGCATTTTTTCATGAATAGATCTCACAGTTAGTTTGATTCCATCTTCGATTGATGTTGTAGGTTTCCATTCGAAAAAACTTGTAGTATTTCTCATATATGCTAATGTTATTTCTGCTTCTCCTGATTGATCCTGCTTAAACATTGGAACTAACCAATTGTCTTTTCCTCCAAATATTTCTCTCGATACTAATTCATATATTTCATAGATACTATAGTTTTCTCCAGTACCAGCATTGAAAGTTCGACTATTGTTTTTGAATAATCTATAATAATCGCTAGCTCTGACCGTACCCTGTTCTCTGTAACTCAGCACTCGCATGAACAACTCGGTAATATCATCTACATAAATGAAATCTCTTCTCTTAGAACCATCACCATAAATTATTGGTGAGTGGCCTTCTAGCATTCTCTTTGTGAAACTACCAATAACAGGAGGAATATCTCTCTCTAAATTCATAGTTGGTCCATAGACATTGAATGGTCTGAATATAGTAGCTCCAAATCCATGCTCTTCACTAAATGCTCTTACGAATTGAGCTGCAGTCATCTTTGTAATTGAATAGATTCCTCTAGGTGTTTCAGCATTAGGAGCATCAAGTTCTTCAGTTGGAAATAAATCTATGTTATCATATTCTGCACTAGTGTCTGTAAATATAAAATGCTTGACTTTCTTCTGTGCTGCATATTCGAGCACTTTTAAAGTACCATTTACATTTACATCAACAGCATTTGTTGGATTATCTTGACACCAATATACTTCACCTCTAGCAGCAAAGTGGTATATGACGTCTAATTTTCTACCTCTTAAGGCATGATCTATAAATCTATAACAATCATCATTTCTAATATCTTTTTCCAACCATACAAAATGATCAACATCATCCCAAAAATCATGTAAATTTTCTTTGAAACCACAGGACAAATCATCTATCCCATAGACCATATGCCCAGCTTCAAGAAGCTTCTTACACAATTCACTACCAAGAAATCCTGCACATCCTGTTACGAGAACATTCATATATCTTTTGCCCAATTAACTAATTCACTACCTTTAATTTCTGCATCATCTTCATCATTAGTTTCAGCAAACTTATATACAACATTTAAAATACATGTCAATGTGTCTATTTCTTCAATCTTTTCAAGATCCATCTTCTAACCTCATAATTTCATCATTTATATACCATATAGCTTTTCGTAAATCTTCTACTTCAGTATTTTCATCTTTCAATCCTGCTCTCCATAGATACTTAAGAGCATTCCCTACATTAAAATTATAATGTCTTACTACTTCAATAGCTTCTATACCACTTGGGTGAGAATTATAGTGATCAGGATGATCAACTCTTTCGCCATCATGATCATCTAACAATTCTTCTTCTGCTTCTGGAAATGAGTCATCTTCATCGATATCATAATCTCCATCAGCTAAAGCTACATCAGATTTGCTTAAGTATTTTGAGTGATGTCCAGCTGTTTCTTTGTTATTTCCCCATCTAATTGCAATTTTGAATTTAGAATCATCATTGAAGCCTTCTATTTTTCCTTCAGCGCCACCAAGATGACCATCAAAAGCATCGGGACCTTCCACTAATCTAACTGAATCACCTATGTTTAGCTTATTACCATTAGCATCTAAATAGTCTTTAGGATTTCTAGTCTTTCTTAGAGTCTCCGCTTTTCCTTTCATAACCTTTTCTTCCTCATTACAATTCCTTATATATCGACAACTGTTTATTAGCCATATCTTCTGCTCGACAAGTATTCTTAAAATTATTCAAACACCTATCCTGTAGTTTATAATAATTTACTTCCTGGTTTATAAACTTTCTAAAATAATTCTTTATATATATTTAATTGTTCAACAGCCCATTTCTCTGCTCTTCCCCATTCGTAAAATCTTTGATAAGCATTGTCTTGCAGAGCATAATAATTTACTTTTTTGTCAATAAAGGCTTGCATTATTCTAGCATATTCTTCTACATCTCCAGGGGGAACTACAAACCCAGCATTACCCACGCACTCAATATGTCCATTAAAAGGAACTCCGTAGTGACTTATAACAGGGATTCTATGAGCAAAAGCTTCAAACATCACTGCAGGATTACATTCACCATCTCTTCTACTATGAGCTAGTACATCGATTGAATTATAAAATTTACTAATTTCAGTTTCATCCGTAGTTCTTGGTAGCATATCGAAGTTTTTCAATCCAAGATCTTGTGCTGCTACTTGAGCCATTCCATTGACAGGCAGCCATAAGAAGAATGTTTTGTCATTCTCTATCTCTTTATAAGCTCTAAGGTTTATATCATCGAAGGTGTTTTCATCAGGTCTACCAATATGACCGAATACAAATACATCATGATCTAATCCTAACGAATGGCAATGCTCAGTATATGGATCTTCAATAGCGTTTCTAACTACTCTGTATTTATCACCAAATCTATTAGCTAAATGTTGTACATGTTTACTAACAAATATTACTCTACTAATGTCGATTGTGTCATCTTGGTTGCCAAATACAGATGTGCTAACAAAGTGTTTTGTATTTTCTTTAACCGGCTGAACAAATGGGAATTCTGGTATTCCTGCAGAATACCTATGGATAATAAATGGTTTGAGTTTTCTAACAATTGCAATGAATTCTGGATAGCTTGCATAAGGAATGAGCTTGTATTCACTCATAATCTCTCTAAAATATTTTTCTCTACTTCGATCTTGCTGAGCTTGATACGCTAACACATGATTGAAAGTTGGATCTTTTACGAACCACTTCATCATGATTTGTACCATTTTTTCTGTTCCTCCTAATGTCAAAGCATTGAGATGATGTATTACTATTGGTCTCATATTTTCCTTGTATATTGATGAGCTGCATTAAAAACCTTGATATCGCTTTCGAAATATAGTTCAGCTCCACAATCGCATTCCCAAGCATCATCCTCATATATAGATAACACAACTTCCCAAGCATCAAATTCTTTGCCACATATACAACTTGTCAGTGGCAAGCATTCATCATCAGGATTCTCAAAATTAACTAAGTGTGTTACATCCACGCTATGCATCTTTATACTCCCAATGCCATTGAGTTGTTTTTGTAAATAATGAACCGACTCTTTCAAAGATAGATGGTTCGTAATCATAAACTTTTCTTCTTAGTTTTATATCTACGTACATACCATAATGCCCACGTACACCACACTTTGGACAAAAACTCATAAACTGAGAAATAGATTGTCCAAAAAATGAATCACAATCTTTGTTGCGGCAATATATAGCCTGTTCATAACGGCCTGCTCTTTTATTCATTTTTATCCTTTGTCATTTCCTCTATTTCCCAGTCCATTACTAACTTTTCTAATCCTACAATTTTACCTTCAAACAATTTTTCCATTCTAAATACGAGTGCTTTAGACTGAATATATCTTTTATATAGAAACAGTCTTTTTTGTTCCTCGTGCATCTTTCATAACCCTTTCACAAATTTTATCTGCTGCTATTTTGTATTGTTTGTTTTCTCTTTCGAAGCCTCTCTCTTGTCTTTCCTTAGTTTTTGGGTGTAAGCAGTGTACTCCGACAAGAAGTGCATCTTTTTTGTAACCAGTAATTCTCTCGTGGGTTCTGCCGACAAACTTGCAAGAGTCTGTGAATATTCTCTGTTGGTGATCTGGGTAGTTAACCCATCTGAATCCTTGGAGATGCCACCCATTGCTTTCTGCATATTTTTGGAGTTCTTCATCAGTAAGTCCTTCGATGATGTTGATTCTTGGAACCGAAATACAGTCAACACCATTGTTTTCAGCTTGCCAAATATACCACGGCAGTTGGTTCCAGAAGATCGGTTCGTAGGTTTCATCAGCGTCAATCCATACTCTCCATTTATTAAATGCTTGATCTAATGCATAATTTTTTTGTACTTCAAAATTATCTTTCCATTCTTTACAACGATAATCAGTATCAGTTATACCAGAATTATTTATTAAACCTACTGTTTCATCAATAGAACCACCATCTATTACTATAAATTCATCAGGATTATATTGTTTGATATTATCTAAAGTTTTTTGTATACATTCTTCATCATTATATGTGATCATACATACAGAATAATTTATAGCTGGCTTTTTTTCATTATCATACATATATTTCCAAGTCTGATATATTTGTTCTGGATCTGCTTCTTGGTTGGTTTCTATAATGCAGTTGTCAAAGAAATCTGTTAGTCCATCGGGAATATGATTCTGAATGAAAAAGTGATTTTTTGTATAGAAGCATACTGTAGGAATTGTACATCGAGAAGTAATTTCCCAAGTCCAAGAGTTGCAAGCTATATTTCCGTGGCATGACCTTAGTATTTCAAATGTTTCATCTATTGGTGTTCCTAATGTATTGACATAATGATAATTTTTTTCATTACAATAATCAGCTAATCCCCAATCTTCACCTTCTAATCCTGTGAATAGAGGAGTAAATCCATCTTCAATCAGATTATCTATTATATATGTCCAACAATCTCTACTCCAAAATCTACCTCTCTCTAGATCAGATTCAAAACCTTCAGCATTGCCTGTTTTTGTTAATGGCTGTATAGCTACACATCGGCCGTGTTGAATATACTTGTGTCTTTCTGAGTTATGAAGATATTGTCCATACTTATAATCGAATCGATCTCTCATCGGATACTGCATAAAAATAGGAGCCTTGTTTTGAAATATCTCCTCACAAAAGCTCCAATCTTGAAACACATCTCCCTCTTTTACAGCATTGCTCTTAATAAATTCTCTCATTTCAGGTAGTTGACTGTGGTATGTAAGATTTTTAATTAGAGAAACTTCAACACCCTCAGCTTCTAAAATTTCTTTCATGAACTCAGGGCTCTTCCCAAAACCTCCCAACCAAAATTTTATCTTATGGTTGTTCATCGCAACTACTGCTGACAGTCTAGTGATGTGTGATAGAATATCACCGATTCCAGCTAAGCAGAGGATATGAAAAGTATTCATACTATAATCCTCCAAACGCTATCTAACTCGCTTTGAGATATTCTAACTAATCTATATCCATTCTCTGTAGCTAAATCATTTTTTAATTTATCATTCACAATTATATCTTTATAATTCTTGGGTTTTTTCTCTAATTTACAATGCCAAAAATCACCATCAACTTCTATCAGAATATTCTCTTTTAGTAGATAGAAATCATATATCTTAAAATTTATTTTATTATAATATATTCTATATTGTTTCTTGTATTCGATTTTTTCCGATTGTAAAAAATTTTCTACAGCAACTTCAATACTAGTATCTGAATTCGAAATATTGTTTAAAATATTGAATATAGGATTAATTTTTTTTGATCTATGTATAGCCTTTTCAGATAATATTTTTTTAGTATCATCTGAATGTTTTTTACCATAAAAAGGATTACCTTTTCCTGCGTATTTTTTCCTGAAAATTTTTGATAATTTTGTTGCATGCTTTTCTGTCTTGGGCTTTCCTTTAAGTGCAGCGGATACTTTTATGGACATTTTTTTAATTCTATCATCAGTATCTTTTGTTAATCCTTTGCTCCAACCTCCTCCTTTTTTGCCAGGCTTGACTATTCTCATGAAGCATCTTTGACAATAATTAGATTTACCTCTGCCTGTTATTGATTTTCCGCATTCTTCACAATTCATTTCATATGCTCCATCTACTTGGATTTATAATAAATATCAAGCAAGCAAAGAATGTGTTCATTCGCTATTTTGAAACTCGTATGAGCTTCATTATTGATTCATCAAATAGCATAAGACTATATTTCAATGGATCGTTCAATGCTGGGAGTATCTTTTTTAAGTCAGCTAGAGAACATGCTTCTATTAATGATCCTGTTACTCGCTTATCTCTTCTGCTAATAGCTTCAGGGCTATCATTTGCCCAAATATCGGTACTGAAATTATATTTATACCCATGTTTTTGCATTAAATCTATTTTTACTGCATGCTTCCTTTGATTTTCTAATCTAACTAATTCATATAGATCGCTCATAGTTCTTCTCCCAATATTCTCATTAATCTAACATACATTACAGATACCAATGGGTCAACAGAATCTGCATCATCTGACCAAACTACACTAGCATCTTTATTGATTGCATCATCATCGAGTTCATCACCTTCTAATGCCCCTTGCTCTTTATTCTGAACATTGATTGCATATAGATGATACTCAGTATCCGATGACTTTGAAGCTCTACATTTTCCTAAAATCTTCAATTCATTTTGAACTGCTATATAGCCAGCCTCTTCATGAAGCTCTTTAAGAACTGTAAATATAGAATCATTCTTTTCTAATCCACCTGTTATAGCTGAATCTTCAAATTCCATAGACCAGCAAGGTGTGATTTCTCTTCTTAACAAAAATTGTAGCCGACCTTTTTCAGTTCTTCTATAAGGTAAAATGGCTACAATAACTCCGTTGCATCTTGTTTCATGACTGTATACATAACCATTTAAATCTAACAGTGAAACCCAATCGTTTTCACATAACGTTTTTAACATTTAATCCTCCATTGCTCCACAAGTACAGCCGTTGGCCATTAGGTGATTGATTTCACAATCACAAGAATTCAACTCCTTATTAAATTTACTATCTTCAAAGAGAAGATCAGATTATCCATTTTCCTATGAGAAAAAAATCTTTTTTAACATAAAACCTCCTAAACTATTCTTTGTTCAAACGCATTAATTCTAACAGGATCAATAGTACCTGGCAGATCAGTATTTATTCCATTATTTACTATTTGATGTAATGAATTTATTTTTGTGTCCTTCTTTATGACTAGTCTATTTGCCAAAATGTTTTCAAATGCTACCTTAAGATCTTTAAAGAATTTTGAAGTAGCTATTTTAGAATTTACTGGGATTTCACTCCACTGAATATTCACTTGAGCTTTTTCATTGAATTCAGTAACTTCTGCATCGACTTGCAAATAGTCTAAATTGTTAGCAGGATTTTCAATCCTTGTTGTTGAAAATAATACTTCCATCTACTTTCTCCGAGTTTTCAGTATATCTTTAATTGTCATTGATATTCCTTTTCTAACATCAATCGAATGTTTTCCAAGGAGTTTGTGCATTAAGTGAGTATCAGCTTGTCTTTCTTTTACTAGTGCAGGGTCATGTTTTTGAAATAATTGTAATGCATTAATTTCCATATCTGTTTGCAACTCTAATTCTTCTTTAATAACGGCATACAATTCTAATACACTAGTTTGTATGCCAGATCCTATATTCAGAAAGCCATCAAATTCTCTTTCATAAGTTGTAGTATGCAGACCTGGATGCTTATCTTGAAACATTGTTCCCGCTTGTAAATCTTTTCTCATTGCCAAAACATTTAATCTACCAACATCTTTTCCGTGGATCATATCCATTGTTTGACTACCATCTCCATAAATTTCTATAATCGGAGGAACATTACCTGATAGCATTTCATTGATCCACTTTGGAACTATTTGAGTATAAACATTAGCTGTTGATTGTCTTGATCCATATACATTGAAATATCTTAAGCCAATAACTCTTAATCCGACTTGATCTGCATATGATCTTGCTATAAATTCATTTGCAATTTTTGTAGCTCCATAGAGCAATTTGCAATTATTGAAATGATGATCTTCCTTAGTAGGAACTATTTCTGGATTACCATAAACAGATGCAGAAGAAGCATATACTAGTTTGTGAACAGAATATCTCTTGCATAATTCTATAACATTTGTAAAGCCTGAAGTATTAACTTGAAATCCTTTTAGTCTAAATTCTCTTGTATCTTGTGTAAGCATTGAAGCTTGATGATACACGAATTGAGGTTTATATTCTTCAAAAATATCATCTATATAGTCGTAGTCTGCTATATCTTCATTTATGTGAGTTATTTCATTCGATCTTTTTGATGCCTTCTTCTTAGCTTCTTTTATATTCTCTATCTTACCATTGTATAGATTATCAACTACTACAATCCTGCATTTTTTTCTAGTTTCTGCAAGATGCTCTACTATGTATGAACCAATATGACCCAAACCACCTGTTATTAGATGTGTTTCCTTCTCATTTTTAGGAACTAATTTGAATGAGTCATTTAATATTAATTTTTCTGAATCATTTTTTAAACTTTTAGATTGCCCCACAAATACATCCTTCCCTCATCAATTGTTTAGTACTGCAAGTACAACTAGGCTTGGTTCTCGGAACAAGTGTATCTTTATTATCATGTTGTTTGAATGAAATAGATATTCTACCAAAGTCTTCTTGACTGAGATGATCATAGATATTCTCTTTCATAAAATTTTCTGTAAACACGTTAAATGAATATATGGTAACATTAGGAAAAATGTTGTGATTCCAAGCTGCAACGTATCCATCCCGGTCGACCATAAAATTCAATTGACAACCATCTATCTTCATTCTTTTAGCTATATCTATAATCAAATCGAATAGAGTTTTTTCCTCTACACTTGGATTATCTTTAACAACCCTTGATATAAAATCTGGAATAGCCATATGAAAACTCATGTGTATTTCCTATACCTTTTACGTTTCTTTCTTATTTGAACTTGTTCATTCTTGAATGCTCCGCAATCACATCCATAAGTCATTAGGTTTCTAGTGTTACAAGTACATTTATCTGGATCTTTTATTTCTACTTCATTCTTTGGAACTATAATGTAATCAGGATCTGGCTCCATTGTTTGAGTACAAAAATCCCATCTATATCCTGCAGGAGGTTGAGGATTACAACAGTTCGAATCCCACTTCGGGTACCATTGATTCATTTAGCTTCTCTTATTATCTTATAGCCATCAAGCCTGTTATACTTTTTTGGTATACCTCTGCCAGAATGAAAAATATTATCTCCTTTTGCTATCTTTGATAAAACCATATAACTATTTAATTTGACGAGTATAATCCCAACCCATCATTTCAGGATCACATCTGTCTTCATCTTTACCATCCCATTTATTTGTGATGTGGTAAATTAGAATTGCTTGTTCATCTGTATAATTGTAGCATCCGTGCCATAAACCAGCCGGAATGAATAATGGTCCTCGGTTGGCTGATTTTTCTGATAAGTAATGCCAATATACTTTAGATTCATTTTTGGAGAGAACATTGGGAAACAAAAAGTTTTTAGGTTCATCAGAATATACTATGTTACAATATATCTTGAAATACTTCTCTTTCCACTCTTTTTCTAGATCGGATTTTTTATAATCTACATCATCCATCATTTTATATAATGGCATATTACACATACCAATCTTCAATGATCCTTTAACGACCAATTGGTAATCGCTTTGATGTTCATGTCGGTGCCAGAGTGCTACAGCTCCACTTTCAATCACAGTCACATTTATATCGCCCTTGCCTATTTCAGGAAAAATATCACAATACCTAATCCCGCGATCATCCTGATGAAATCTAAAACTCATATTTTAACCTCTCTTCTAATATTATTTCGAATTGTTTATCTTATCTTTTCCAATTTGTCCTTATTATATTTTAATAAAAGAGGATCACTTCTTATAACTTCAAAGAAATAAAATGTGTTATCTCCTGTTTCTTTTATGTTCTTCATTTGATTTTCAAACTTCAAATTCTCACCTGATAAATATTTTTCACCTTCTCTTAAAAAACAGTTTTCCGTTCCGCTCACAAACCTGAGTTTGCTAGCTTCTTCAACTGTCATTTATAATCTCCGTATTTCCTGTAAGTATCGAACTATTGCTGATTGCCAGGGCGGCAGTTTCGTATAAGAGTTTTTCAATGCTGTATATTTTGCACGTTTAACATCGCTGTAATTTTCATCACTGCTTACAGGTGTTATCAAATGTTCTTTACCTTTTATTTGAGCAATGAATAGTGCAAGTTCATACCAAGTTAATATTCCTTCGTTCATTAAATGAATAGTAGATTTATAAAAGTAATCTCCGTTTTCACCTATAGTACGTAATTGATTAACTAAGTTTTCAGCTATATCTCTCGTATAGCCAATGGTCGTATACTGGTCATTAACCACTTTCATTTGTTCATTAGCATCTAACTTGTCTAACACCAATAAAGGAAAATTAACACAGCCTTTCGATTTACTACCTCTATTACCAAACAAACCACATACCCTTATATTTAAATATAACTCAGCACTATTACTCACAGCCTTTTCACCAGCATATTTTGTCAATCCATAAAAATTCACAGGATCAGGAGTCCAGTTTTCTGGGTAACCTTTAGCGAAATTAACTTTAGGGCCAGTAGATTCCATTCTAGCAATCATTGTTGGTACTGATAATGATGTCAATGTACTTAGTTCTCCTGGATTTTTTGGTCCTACATCGTTCCCTGAAAATACATAATCAGTTGAGAAGTTGATTAGCATAGTATTGTAGTCATTACAAAGCTTTGCTATTCTATGCAAAGAAGCTACATTCACATCTAGAGCTTTCACAGGATCTTTTTCTATTTGATCTACAACGTGATAAGAAGCTCCGTGGATATAAATGTCTGGTTCATGAATTTGAAATCTTCTTTCCGATTCTTCAGAGTCAGTAACATCCCACATATCTCTACCAGAGTATCCCTTTACTGAAAATATATCTTCATATTTGTTTAGAGCATCTTTTACATCTAGCATCAATTGACCATTAGCACCTGATATTAAAACTTTTTTCATCCTACTCCTCCTCTTCCATCGGCGGACTCCTCCTCTTGGACTATTGAAAATATTTCATTGATATGATCTATAACATCATTTCTTCTTTTATTGAACATTGAGATTTTATCTGCTGCACCTAGTCTTTCATTATCAGATAATGATCTATCTCTTCTCTGATCTTCTAAATCCCAGAGCTCATGTGTTATTGTATTTAACTGCACTATAGAATGAACAAAACTATCTTCCATAGCCGTCGCTACTTTCTTATCATATATTTTATATTTCTTGAATTCAGCTAATCTATCGCCATTGCATACATCGAACATAATCTCGGAGAGATATCTTAGTAGCACTCTCTTCTGCTCTTTAAGATGTTTTTGCACATCTGTTGGTCTTTCACTCTCATTTTTAAATACTTGTTGCCTTTTTTCTAAAATGCAAAGCTTATCAAATAAGTCTCCTACTGTTTCCGTTTTAATCACCCCTTTCTAAATCATCTTTATATAATATATGAAATTTATGTTTGTGCTCTCTATATTTGTTTTTAAATTCCTCTATTCTCATTAACTCTCCCTTCTCATCGTAAATGAAAAAATCTGGTGTATAGGTTGTATTACTTAATTTAAAGGTTATCTCTTCATAATTTTTTCTTCAAGAAGTAGATTAAATCACTCTCTAACATGTCTTCATGCACAACATATTCTTCATTTGCTTCCATAAAGTTTTCAATAGAATCTCTAACACCAGCTAGATTCTTATCATGAAGAGCTATAATACCATTTGGAATAACCAATGGAGCAAATCTAGATAAATCCATTTCTACAGATTCAGCTCTATGATCACCATCTATCCATAAGAATCCAACATCTTTAAACTGTTTGAGATTCTTCACATCATGAGATTTAGCTCTTGTGAAATCCACCAAATCAGCTATTCCCCACTTCTGTAAATTTCTCCAAAATACTTCATGCATGTCCCAACCACCAGGCGTATTGCCAAAGTATTCTTTTGTGCTATCAGTTTTCATAGAATGTTCTGAATCATGAGGATCAATTGCATAAAGCTTATATCTATCTGTCCATCTTTCTTTTAGTGATAGAGCTATTGTTGTAGTAGATAATCCCATCCAACAACCTATCTCTATTACGTTTCCAGCTGGCATAACTTCCATTACAATTTCTCTCAATGATACTATTTCATTTCCAGGAGATAATGGGCCCTGGACAGATCTTGAATCCCATCCACCGACATAATGATCTTCAGTGTTTATAACTTTCACAAACTCTTGGTAAGTTCTTTCCTCTTCAGGAATCATATCTTTATTTACCATCTATGTTCTCTTCCATGCTTTGACAAATATTCCTTTGCTTGTATCTTGTAAGTGTTCATAGTTTAGTTTTACTTTCTTCATCAGGTATTCAAATGATTTATTAGTTGGCAGCCATGTATGTTCACCAGTTCCTAATGTTTGGAATCTATGCATTTTATCTCTAGCACCTTCTTCATCCATCGATGGAATTCCAATGAACATGAGGCCTGTATCGCTCATATATTCTTTACATCTTTTTAAGAATCTTACAGGATCTGAAATATGTTCTAGAGTTTGATTGCAGGCTATAATATCATACTCTAATTCTTTCCAGTCATTATCGACATTTGGTTGAGTAGATCTATCCATAAAATCACCTTCAATAAGCTTCAAATTTGAAAATAATTCATTACCTTTGAGTATAGAACTTCTATTCAAATCTATTCCAATCGCATTGAATCCAGCTTCTTCAGCGGCCTTAACAACTAATCCAATATTACATCCAACATCTAGAAATGTTCTCTTATCTCCTTCTTTAAACTGAGATTCAGCATGTCTATGTTTCAAAACTTCCTCTACAAAAGTCTTAGAATATTTTTCATAAACCTCTTCCCATCTACTAGAATATTGTTCGTGTAAATCATCTACTTGATCAGGATGTTCTTCAATATCACTTCGCTGAATAAGATCTATTCCTTCATCATAGTAATAAGAATGCCCTGGGATATTGAAATAGAAATCAGTAGGAGTTTTAGGTCTGAATATTGATCTTGGTCTATCTAAAAATTTATCTATAGCTCTTATGACATGTTCGGGCTTGATAGTTTGCATGCACAATACGCCTGTTTCATTAGTACATGTTGGAACGAATGTTAGATTATTAGATCCTTGCGAACTAAAGAATTGCTTATGTTTGCAACCCAAACAATCTAATGAATTATCTTGGACATAAAATATCTTTTCTCTATTTGGAGTAGAGAAATATGGAATTGCAGCTCCAGCTATAATGATACAAGGCTTATTGAATGCTCTAGCTATATGCATAGGGCCATTATCAGTTCCGATATAGAAATAACAATCTCTTATAATAGTAACCAACTCATTTAAATCACATTTTGCATGTTGATCATCAGTCAATCCACTAAATATTTCAAATCCAGGCTCAACTACTCTGAATTCTCTATCGATTATGTTTTGTACAACCTCTTTATAGTTTTCTTGTCCCCAAGATTTACCAGCCCAACCAGATCCATCACCAACTACTACAACATATGGTCTATCTTTTGCAACTCCTCCACCATCTCCGCCTTCTAACTGAGGATGTTTATCTTTGTAATCATTCCATTCTATTCCGCAAACAGCAGTATACGCTTCAATGAATGGTGTTCCTAATCTACTCTCATAAGAAAGATCAAGATCATACTTCAATTGATTCTGTGTTGTAGAAAGAAAGTCTTGAAGCAATTGATTTTCTTCTATTGTTTGAACATCATGCGGCTTGTTCTTGAAATATTTCACTATATCAGGCTTAGCTGTGTATAAAGTTATTATAGCTTCTGGATGTTTTTCCTTAAGCTTCTTTATGATTGGCTCCACTAATATTACATCACCCAGTCCTATTGTTCTCTTGATACCAATCGTTTTAATGCCAACAGTTGTTTTGATAGCTTCTCTCATCTGATTATTATAAGCCTCATCGAGATGAGAGTTACCCATAACTGTCGGTAATGTTCTTACAACTTCTATGTTACCATCAATAAATTTATTTTCATCTTTAATTTCTGTTTCGACTGGGGTTCCAAGTTGCTTAGCCATTTCTTCATATGACATTTGATTGTCACCATCAACCGGAATCCATTGAACAACAGTTAATTCAGATGGAATGACTCCTGATAATCTTTCTTCATTCCATTGCTTAAGGATTAAACCTGCCATAAACAGATTTTCCCCTTCGTGTTGTGCTACACACTCTCCCCAATTAGTTGCAACTTCCTTGTAATGAGCAATCTCATCAAGTATAATCTTAACCGTCTCAGGAGGATTCTCTATTCTATATCCAATCGTATTGAGGGGATGATCTGGATTAGCCAAATCTCTATACTCAACATGACTCAAGGCCCATTTAGCTTTTCTTTGCTGCTTGAATTCCTCTAAATGCGCCTGTATGTGTCGGGGAAACCATAAGACATTTGTTACAGTCTTATAGAATATTATGTCACCTTTTGTTTCATTAATAGCTTCTTTGAGAAAATCAATTCCCTTGGAAGCTTTAATGAATTTTATGTTCCAGTTATTATCGTATTTTGCTCTTAGTTCTTCATCATCAAATAGTGTTGATATAACTATTTCCAGATTTTTATGTGTTTGCTCTAGTACATTATCTATAGCTGCCTTGGTATGTTCAACACCAGTATCTTCAGCTAACAAGATGATGGAAACAAACACATCTTCAATATTCGACTTTATCATTTATGCCCTCTATCTTAATGTAAACACTTTTACTAACTCAGTATTTATTCTCCGTAGTTCAAAAGTTTCTGATTCAGTATCTGAAATATCATCTTCCATATACTTTGTCAGTAATATACAATTCTTGTATTCATTCCAATCAACGCTAAAAGATTCATCCAGCTGTCCATTGTTTTGTAGCAGCACGACTTCATTCAGCGCATTAAGTGTGTATAAAGTATTTGTATCTTTCTTTATATGCAATGAAATAGTGTTTCTAACAATGTCAGAAAATTTAATATCTTTCCTTATAATATTATACGTTAGAACGTACTGGTCTTCATCATCTGAGTTCTTTAATAGAAATACTTTATCGTTATTTACTTCAAAATTATCTGATATTAATTTTAATACAGAGCTAACATTCCGCCTATTGTTAATGAATGTAGCTAATAGTACAGTATTTATCATACGAAACTCTCCTTGTTATTACTTTAATATATTCTAATTAAGCTTGTATATATTTTTAAACTTTACTGAGGATCAATACCCATATCATCTACGGCATCTGTCCTCCAATAATCCAATGCACCCTTCCCATGTTTTTTCCATGTTTCATGAGAAACATCGCCATGCCCTGAATCTGGATCTACATCTAGAAAATCTGCAGCTGATACTCCATCCTCATCATCTAGTCTAATAAATTCATCTGTTATAGTCCATTTCATCCAAGTCTTATCACCATCTGCATCATTATATTCTATTCTAATGACTTCAGCATTGCCTGATTTGGATGCTTTTATCTTGAAATATTTCTTGTTGAATGATTTTTTTATATCAGCCGCGGCTTTACTTTCTGTAATCATATCTCTTAGTTTC
>Ga0098035_1000685_pt1 | contig 16774 bp, 16 predicted proteins | sample 3_EtaG_FD_75046 | JGI IMG/M metagenome (GOLD analysis project Ga0098035, IMG submission 75046) | Marine viral communities from the Subarctic Pacific Ocean - 3_ETSP_OMZ_AT15126 metaG | ecosystem: Environmental > Aquatic > Marine > Oceanic | place: Pacific Ocean | collected 2015-01-07
CAGGGCGTACTGCGTCGCCGGGATCGGGCCGGTGAGCATCCACACCGGGTTCGCGGCCCGCACCGACAGGTGATGGATGCGCGCGCGCGGCGTCAGGCCGTGTTCCTTGACCGCCCGTTCGCCGGCGATCAGAAGCGCGGCGGCGGCATCGCAGTTCTGGCTGGCAACACCGGCGGTGATCGTCCCGCCTTCACGCACCGGGCTGAGCGCCGCGAGCCCTTCGAGCGTTGTCGCAGGCCGGATCGTCTCATCCATGCCGAGCCCTTCGAACTGGGCCACTTCGCGATCGAACCAACCGGCATCCCAGGCGGCCTGCGCACGCTGGTGGCTGGTGAGCGCGAACTGCTCCATCGCCGCACGGCTGATGCCCCACTTCTCGGCGATCATCTCGGCCGAACGGATCTGGTTGACTTCCTCGTCGCCATAACGCGCATCCCAGCCCTTCGAGCCAAGGAACGGACTGTCGAAGCCATATGGCTGGCCGGCGAACATCGCAGCCGAAATGGGAATGGCATTCATCGCCTGGCTGCCACCCGCGACGACAAGATCCTGCGTGCCCGACATCACGCCCTGCGCGGCAAAGTGAACGGCCTGCTGGGAGGAACCGCACTGGCGGTCTATCGTCACGCCCGGCACGTGCTGGGGCATTCCGGCGACCAGCCATGCAGTACGCCCGATATCGCCGGCTTGCGGTCCGATCGTGTCGCAGCAGCCCCACACGACATCGTCGACAAGATTGGCATCGATCCCCGTACGCGCGACCAGCGCCTTGATCGGATGCGCGCCAAGATCGGCAGGATGAACCTGCGCAAGACTACCCTTCTTGCGGCCGATGGGCGTACGGACGGCATCAACAATGTATGCTTCAGGCATGGACTGTCTCGCGTGCAAAAGTCTGGTCTGGGCCAAGCGGCTGCGCCGCAATGCGATGCATGATCCGCTGGCGGTGGAAGTAGGGCGTGCCCCACGAACTGGTCAGCGCAAGTGTGCGCTTGAGGAAGAGGTGGACGTCCACTTCCCAGCTGTACCCCATCGCGCCGTGCACCTGGATCGAGGCGCGGGCGGCCTGATCGGCGGCCTCCAGAGCCACGAGCTTGGCATGGCTGATACGGGCGCGCGACTGGACATCGCCATGGGCGAGGTCGGCAGCCGCCGCCAGCACGACCGGGCGGGCGAACTCGATGGCGACCTGCGCCGAGGAAAGGTGGTGCTTCACCGCCTGATAGGTGCCGATGGGCTTGCCGAACTGCTGGCGTTCCTTGGCATATTCGACGGCGAGATCGACCGCGCGCTGGGCAAGGCCAAGACCCTGCGCGGCGGCGAACAGGGCGCCGCGATCGAGCGCGAGCTCCCAGTCCACCGCGCCGAGCGGCTGCGCCTTGGCAGGGTCCCACTCGACCGTATAGAGGCGGCGGAACGGGTCGATGCTCTCCTTGCGCTTCAGCGTAACGTCCTCGCGCGCCGCAAGGTAGGCTTCGTCCTCTTTGTGCAGGATCAGGGCACTGGCGGCTTCGGCATCGGCGACATAAGGGTTAGCCGGGTGCTGGATCGCAACGATCGCCGCCGGATCGGCCATCAGTTCGATGTCCGGGCGCGCGGCGGCCAGCAGCGGCGTCGCGATGCCTGCACTCTCAACCAAAGGATCAGGCAGCGCGTTGTAACCGGCAGCTTCGGCGATCACCGCGAAATCGAGTTCGCCAAGGCCCAGCCCGCCGGCTTCCTCGGGAAGCAGCACGAGGGGAAAGCCAGTATCGACGATCTGCGCCCAGCGCTCCTCGTCCAGCACCGCGCCGCTTTCCATCTGGCGGCGCCAGTGATCGGGCGTGCAGGTATCGGCGAAAAGCTGGCGGGCGGTTTCCGCGAACATCTGCTGCTCGTCGTTCAGGGTAAAGTCCATGGGCCTGTTCCCCCTTACTTGCGCGGCAGACCGAGCATGCGCTCGGCGATGATGTTGCGCTGGATCTCGTTCGACCCGGCGTAGATCGGCCCGGCGAGCGAGAAGATGTAATCGTCGATCCAATCGTGCGCGCCCGGCTCGCTCAGTACCTCGGCTTCCGGTCCAAGGATGGCCAGCGCGGTTCGATGCAGGTGAATGTCGAGTTCCGACCAGAAGATCTTGTTGGTCGAGGCTTCCGGACCGATCTTGGCGCCCGCCATCAGCCGCGAGGCGGTCTGATAGATCGACAGCGCATAGGCCTCTGCGTTCATGAAGGCGCGCACGACGTCGGCCTCCAGCGCGGGATCGACCCAAGGATCATCCTTGCGGGCCTGCCACAGCCTGGCCAGTTCCGCCGCCGCGACCTGATAGCGGGCCGGACTGCGCAGCATCAGGCCGCGCTCGAAGCCGGCCGTCGCCATGCAGATGTGCCAACCCTGCCCTTCCTCGCCGAGGCGATTGAAGGCGGGAACGCGCACGTTCTCGAGGAAGATTTCGGCAAAGCCGACGTGGCCGTTGATCTTTCGGATCGGATTTACCGTCACGCCCGGCGCGTCGAGCGGAAAGAAGATCAGGCTCATGCCATGGTGCCGCTCGCTGCCCGGCGCGCGAAACAGGCCGAAGGCCCAATCGGCGAAGGCGGCGCGGCTCGACCAGATCTTGTGCCCGTTGAGGACGTATTCATCGCCATCGAGAACGGCGGTCGCCCGAACACCGGCAAGGTCGCTGCCCGCCATCGGCTCGGACCAAGCCTGCGCCCAGATTTCCTCGCCCGAGGCCATCCTGGTCAGGAAGCGGGACTTCTGCTCGTGCGTGCCGAATTCCATCAGCGTCGGGCCAAGCAGGAAGATGCCGTTCTGGTTGACGCGGCCCGGCGCCCTGGCGCGGTAATATTCTTCCTCGAAGATCAGCCACTGGATCAGGTCGAGCCCGCGCCCGCCATATTCACTGGGCCAGGTGACCATACCCCAGTCGCCGGACTTGAGCGTCTTTTCCCATTCGCGGTGCGCCTCGAAGCCTTCGCGCGTGGCGTCGTAGTGTTCGAGCGGCGCCTTCGGGACATGCGCCTCCAGCCAGCTTCGCACTTCGGCGCGGAAAGCCTGCTGCTCGGGAGTGTAGCTCAGGTCCATCAGAACTTGGCCGCCTTGCCGGTCTCGACGAAGGCATCGCGGCTCTTCTGCGAATCCTCGTGCATGTACATTTCAAGCGTGAAGCCCTGCTCCCAGCGATAACCGCGATCGACGTCGCGCGCCTCGAGACCGTTCAGCGCCTCCTTGGCGATGACCAGCGCCTTGCGGCTCTTGGCGGCGACAAGCTCGCAGAAGGCGCGGGCTTCCTTCACGAGATCGGTGCGCGGGACCACCTTCTCGATCGCGCCGAGGCGGTAGGCCTCCTGCGCCGGGATATTGCCGCCTGTGAAGAACGCCGCGCGCACCTTGTGAAGCGGCAACATGCGCGACATGTGGCTAGCCCCGCCCATCGCGCCGCGATCGACCTCGGGCAGCGAGAAGAAGGCGTCATCGGCAGCGATGATCGTATCCGACGCACCGCAAATGCCGATGCCGCCGCCGATCACGAATTTGTGAACGGCGACCACGACCGGCACCTCGGCCTCGTGGATCGCCTTGAAGGTCAGGTAATTGCCGCGGTTGAGCACGGTAATGCGCTCTGGATGCGCCTGCATCTCCTTGATATCGACGCCGCCGCAGAAACCGCGCGATTCCTCGGCCGCGCGGATCAGCACGCAGTTGACGTCCGGGTTGCGCCCCGCCTCGGTGACGATCGCGGGGATCGACATCCAGGTTTCGCTGTCAAAGGCGTTCACCGGCGGCACGTCGAAGACGATTTCGGCGATGCGGTCCTTGATTGTCGTCGTTATCGGCATGTTGCGTCCTCTCAGGCAGCGCTGGCGGGCTGCGGTGCGGGCACGCCAAGGGCTTCGAGCCGCCCGCGCGCCTGTTCCATGATGCGGCCGACAAGCTGCTCGCATGTCGGGATTTCGGCGATGCGGCCGCCGACGACGCCGGTGGCCATGACGCCGTGTTCGACGTCACCTTCGACGACGGCCTTCTGGATCAGCATCGGCATTGTCGCGGCCATCATTGCCTGCTTCAGGGGCATGGCGCCGTGCGCGGTCATGCCCTTTGCCGACCGGATGAACTCCAGCCACGAGGCCCCGGTCTGCTTCTTCATCTGAAGCCCTGCTTCCATGGCGCGCAGCCACATGCCCAGACTGCCCGATTCCTCGATGCGGTCCATCAGCTTGCTGCGGATCATGCGCTGGGGAATGCCGTCCAGCTTCGTGGTCACGACGATCGCGTCGGTCGAGGCCTTGAGGTATTCGGCCTTGGTGACATCGGGCACCGGGCTCTCCTGCGTCAACAGGAAGCGCGTCCCCATGGCGATGCCCACCGCGCCGTAAGCCAGCGCCGCGACGAGGCCGCGCCCGTCGGCAAAGCCGCCGCAGGCAATCACGGGAACGTCCACGCTGTCGAGCACTTGCGGAAGCAGGATCGTGGTGGGCACCGAACCTGTATGCCCGCCGCCCTCGCCGCCCTGAACGCTGACCATGTCGACACCCAGTTCGACCATTTTCTTCGCGTGCTTCACCGCGCCCACGGTGGGGATGCAGAGGATGCCCGCATCCTTGAAACGACCGATCATCCTGGCGTTCGGTCCCCGCCCGAAGCTGACCGCGCGCACCTGCTCGCGGTTCTCGAGGATCAGTTCGACGATCCTGTCGGCGCCGGGCTGGAACGAGTGGAAGTTGACGCCGAAGGGACGGTCGGTCCCCTTGCGCACGGCAAGGATCTTCTCGCGCACCTCATCGGGCGTCATGACCGCTGCGCCGAGAAAGCCGAAGGCCCCGGCATTGGAGCTGGCGATGACGAGCGAAGGCTCGGCCACCCAGCCCATCGCGGTCTGGATGATCGGGGCCGAACAGCCCAGCCTTTCGCAAAGAACCGTTTGAAGCGGATTGCCCATCAGCTTTCGCCCGCATCTTTCTTGTTGGCGCTCGCGGCCGACTTGCCGCTGACGCCCGCAATCGAATTGCCGGTGACGAGATCGTTCTGGGCATGGGCGAAGTGGTGCATGTGATAGACTGCATCCATCGCCGTGCGCTTGCCGCCCAGTTCCTCGACATGGTTCACGGCCTGCTTGGTCAGCCAGTTGCCTAGACGCGGCTGACCCGCAAGCTTTGCAGCCCAGGTGGCCACCGCGTCACGCAATTCGGCGCGCGGCACCAGCTTGTTGACCATGCCGAACTGCTCGGCGCGCTGCGCGCTCATGCGCTCGCCCAGCAGCAGGAACTCCTTGGCAATGCGCGGCGGCAATTCATAGGCATGGGCGAAGTATTCGACCCCGGGAATACCCATCAAGGGGTTCACCGGGTCCTGGAAGAACGCATCCTCGCTGGCCACGATCAGGTCGCAGACCCACGCGAGCATGAGGCCACCCGCCACGCAGGCGCCCTGCACCATGGCTATCGTCGGCTTGGGCACGTCACGCCAGCGCCGACACATGCCCAGGTACTGCTCCTTTTCGCGGGTGTAGAGCAGTTCCGCCGCCGGCTTGTTGGTGTGCGGGGCGACCATCAGCCGCTTGTCGAACTCGAAATGCAGGTCGCGCCCCGGCGTGCCGATGTCGTGCCCGGCGGAGAAGTGCTTGCCGTTGCCGCCCAGCACGATGCAGCGGACCTCGTCGTCATTCGTCGCGCGCATGAAGGCGTCATCGAGCGCATAAGTCATCTGCCCGTTCTGGGCATTGTTGAACGTCGGCCGGTTCATCATGATCCACGCGACATGGTCGATCACCTCGTAGGTGACTGGCTCGCCAGTCTCATAGACGATGTCGACTTTCTGCGGTTCGACGAAGTCGCTCATGGTCGCTCTCCAATGCACTTCTGGCTCAGCCGCGAAGGGCCGGCGGGTTATCCTTAATCACACTCGCGCGGATACCGTGCGGATCGAGCCGCGCGATGATCTCCAGCGCCTCGGCGCCCGGCAGCGGCGTTTGCGCAACGTCTTCAGCCAATTCGAGTGCGAAACCGGTCGCTTCCTGCACTTCGTCGAAGGTCACGCCGGGGTGCAACGAGACGACGCGCATCGCCCGGTTGCCCTCAGCGTCCTTGCCGCCGAAGTCGATCACGCACAGGTTGGTCACGATCGTGCGCAGGTCGACTCCGGAGTAGTTTCCGCCCGCAACGCGCTTGGCCGGATTATACCCCGCTCCCGAGATCATATCGACCTCGCCGGGCACGAAAACACGCGGACTGTGCGCCGGGAAGAAGAACGAATTGGGGTGGTAGATCGTGTTGCCAGGAAAGCCGCGCACGCCCAGCATCTGCGTCTTGGGCTGCTGGTATGTGCCGCCCATGTACGAGAGGTTGATCTGGCCGAAACGGTCGATCTGGGTCGGCGTGACCATCGCGTGGCGGCGCCCCGTCCACACCGCGCTGTCGAAGAAGCGCGAGAATGGGAGGTGCCCGGCAGGCTTGCGATCGTCGTAGGCACGCGGCCCGATCGGCACCGGCTGCTCGACCAGATAGCATTCACCATCGGTCATCATCAGTTCGGGACTGTGGGTCAGCTTGGCGAGACTGGCACCCAGACGCGGCACAGGGCCGACGCCCGTCGCGACGATTTCGCCATTGCCGCGGAAGGCCTCCGAGGCCGCGAAGATGCAGAGTTCTGTAAGGGTAACCTGGGTCATCAGAATATCGGGAGCGGAAGAGCCGCCACCGCCTCCTTTCCGCCATTGCTTTCAAGGTATTGCGCTTCGCTCGCGCCGACGAAGCGGTCTTTCACCGCATCCCAGTCGCCCGGGTCCTTCGCCGCGCCGGCGTAGGCCTTGAACGCCTTCATGTCCCAGCCATAGTGCGGGGGCATCGAGCTGGGATGAGCGCCGCAGTGCATCTCGACGACACCGCTCACGAAGCACCGCTCGAACAGGTTGGCCTGCGCGTGCTCGGGATAGTGGTCCTCCATGCGGTCCACCAGTTCCTCGCAAGACACGAAGGTCTTCTGCGCGGCTTTCGCGAACCACTCGTCATAATAGACGTCGGGCCCGTAGACCTGCACATTGCCGCGCCAGTCGGAACGGTTGACGTGGACCAGCGCGACATCGAGCTTGAGCGCTGGCATCGCAATCAGCGTCTCGCCGTCCGCGTAGGGCGATTGCACTGTCTTGAGCCCGCCCAGCTCGGCAAGATCGGTGCCCAGCCCGACACGGGTGGGCAGGAAAGGAAGCTGGAAGGCAGCTGCCTTCAGGCCCCACTGGAACATGCCCTCGTCCACTTCCAGGACTTCGAGCTTGCCACCCTCGCGCGCCTTGCGGAACCATGGTTCGAGCGGGATCGCATCAAGCGAGACGAATGCGAAGACAAGCTTCTTCACCTTGCCGGCCGCGCAAAGCATGCCGACATCGGCGCCGCCATAGGCAACGACGGTCAGGTCCTTGACGTCCGAACGCAGAAGCTCGCGCACCAGCGCCATCGGCTTGCGACGCGGACCCCAGCCGCCGATACCGACGGTCATACCGTCCCTGATCTGCGCGACGATTTCCGCCGCGCTCATCCGCTTGTCGAGCATCATGCCCCTTTCTCTTGTTCCTGCTGTTCCTTGAGGGCCTTCTGCCAGGCCCATTCATGGCCCCAGACGCTAATCCCTTCGTGCTTCGTCACTTCCCAGCTGGCCGGATCGATGATCAGGCTGTCGCACCCGATCTCGAGATCGAAACCCGAGGGAGTCTGTACGTAGAACCCTGTCGTCTCGTCGTTGACGTGGCGGCCCAGCGTGGCGCTTTCCGGGTAGCCGAAGCGCTTCATGCGATCGTGCGCCTTGCCCACCTCGATTAGGTCGGGAAGCTCCAGCATGATATGCACAGCGCCCGAAGGCGGAACCGGGCCTTCCCCGAAAGCGATAGAATGATGACGGCCGTTGTCCGCATGCAGGAAGGCAAAGCCCATCGACGGCGCATCCGGCCCCATCAGGTGAAAGCGCGGCATGTCGGTCTCGTGGAAACCCACGACATCGCGATGAAACGCAATGGTCTCCTCGAAATCGGGGGCGGAAAATACCGCATGGCCCATTCCAAGATCGCCGGTGAGAAATTCCGGCACGCCGATCGGAGAGACGAAAGGCTTATCGCTGCGCGCATCGCCGCAATAGAATTCAAGGCCGTTTCCGGCCGGATCGCTAGTCCGGAACATCGCCTCCGCACCGCGGCCTGCGGCCTCGTTCGCATCGGCCCATTCGACCGGGCGCGCGGCATCGCCTATCCTGACCGCCAGGGCATCGAGCGCGGCGCGATCGGTCAGTTCATATCCCGCCGCGACGAACCATTCGCGCGTGCCGGCCTCGATCCGGAAACGAAACACCCGATCATCCACGCGGTACAGCGCAGCGCCATCGGCAGCATCGGGCGCACGCATGGCTCCTGCGAACTGCGTGAGGAAGGTATTCCATTCCTCGGGCTTCGCCGTTTCGACGACGACATAGCCAAGTGCCTTGATACCCATGGTCAGTTCAATTTCCTTTCACGAGGTCGAGGAAGTACGGACGCTCGCCACCACCATCGACGTTGATCCGCGCGCCGCTGATCCATGAGGCCATCTCCGAGCAGAGCCAGAGCACGGCGCCCGCTGCATCCTGGCCTGTCCCCATGCGGCCCAACGGCATCGAAGCACCGACACGGGCCTGCGCTTCCGTCTCGCCATAGGTGAGTTGGGAAGTTTCGGTCTGCATGAGCCCCAGGATCAGGGCGTTGACGCGGATGCCGTCAGGCCCCCATTCCTGGGCCAGACTTTGCGTAAGATTGAGCAGCCCTGCCTTCGCAGCTCCATAAGCTGCCGTGCCGGGGCTGGGCCGGATGCCCGATACGCTCGCAATATTGACGATGCTTCCCGCTCCGGCAGCCTGCATCGGCGCATGGGCTGCCTGGGACATGTACATGGCCGCATTGAGATTGAGCCGCACGATCGCATCGAAGAAGCGCGAGCTCGCGGTTGCCGCCGGTGCTTCGGGCGATCCCCCGGCATTGTTGACCAGAATGTCGAGGCGGCCATGGTCTTCGACAACAGCCTCCACGAGCGCGGCAGCCTGATCGGCCTCGCGTATGTCAGCTGCGCGAAAGCGCACCCCGGCAGGGAGGTCGTCCGGCTCTCTGCGGCCACATACCACCACCGAGGCACCCGCCTGCGAGAGGGCGTCAGCAATGCCGCGACCGAGGCCACGCGTGCCGCCGGTCACGATGGCAACCTTCCCTGAAAGATCGATGGTCTGCTTGCCCATCACGGGCTCCTCTCTCCTGCAAAACCGATTCGGCCAACGGAAATTCGCGTCCGTTCAGACCTTGCCAATCTGCACATATCGAAAGCTCAACGGCTTTTCAATTGACGATTTGCGTATCACATGCCATTTATTTTTACGAATGCAGCGCAGAGGAGCGTTGCCCTGATTCGTTACGAGGGAGAGAAGAGCGAAATGGCCAGCACAGCCTCAGTCACAGACGCGGCCGCAGCGATCCCGACGCCCGAGCAGCTCGTAGAGCGTGCGCGCGCCATGATCCCGGTATTGAAGGAGCGCGCGGCGAAATGCGTCGCCGATCGGGACGTTCCGGCGGACTCGATTGCCGAGATGCAAGACGCCGGATTCTTTCGAATTCTCCAGCCCAGGCGCTGGGGCGGCTTTGAAATGAGCCCGAATGCCTTCTACGACGTACAGAAGGCCCTCGCAGAAGGCTGCATGTCGACGGGCTGGATGTTCGGTGTCGTCGGCTGTCACCCCTACGAACTCGCGCTTTTCGATGACCGGGCGCAACAGGAGGTCTGGGGCACGGACACCAGCGTACTGGTCTCCTCTTCCTACCAGCCTGTAGGCAAGGTCACGCCCGTCGAAGGCGGCTTCAGGCTCTCGGGCCACTGGGGCTTTTCCACCGGCTCGATCCATTGCGACTGGGTCCTGCTCGGGTCGATGGTGCCGCCCAGCGAGCCCGGCGGCGCACCCGACATGCGCACTTTCCTGCTGCCGCGCAAGGACTACACGATCAATCGCGATGCCTGGCAGGTCTTCGGCCTGCAAGGTACCGGCAGCCACGACATCATCGTCGACGATGTATTCGTCCCCGAATACCGCACGCATCGCTCGGTCCATGGTTTTCTTTGCGAAAATCCCGGCCAGAAAGAAAACGACGCACCGCTCTTCACCCTGCCCTGGGCGCAGGTTTTCACCCGCTCCGTTTCGACCGCCGCTTTCGGGGGGGCGCGCGCAGCCGTGAATGCCGCGGTACAGATCATGAAGGACCGCGTCTCGACCAACACCGGCAAGGCATCCAAGGCCGACCCGTTCCTCCATGCAGCCATCGCCAAGGCGCACGCCCAGATCATCGAGATGGAAACGACCCTGCGCGCGACGTTCGACGAGCTCATGGGCTATGCAGAGCGGGGCGAGAAGATACCGATGCAGAAACGCACCCTCTTCGCCTACCAGTCATCGACCGTCGTGCGCCGTCTAGCCGACCTTGCCGACGACATGATGAAGCTGCTGGGCGGCCGGGCGATCTATAACACCAGCCCGATCATCCAGCCCTGGCTCGACCTGCACGCCGGGCGTGCCCACGTTGCCAATGACCCAAGCAATCGCACGGCCGATCTCGTCGGTTCGATGCTGGGCGAAGAGCCCAAGTTCACTTTCCTGTAAGGGAGCACGGCATGGCTGACATGAAGGAGGCGACGTACCGCGTCGCCGGCGGCTACGACATTCACATCCGCGAGTGCGGACAGGGCCCCGCCGTGGTCTTCTTCCACGGCAGCGGCCCTGGCGCTTCGGGCATTTCCAACTTCCGGCAGAACGTCGACGCATTCGTCGAGGCGGGCTACCGCGTCGTGCTGCCCGATCTCATCGGCTACGGCTCCTCGTCGAAGCCCGAGGGGATCGACTACACGCTTACCCTCTTCGTCGAGACGGTATACGAGGCCCTGCGCCAGCACGGCCTCGAGAAAGCCTCGCTCGTCGGCAATTCGCTCGGCGGCGGGATCGCCATCGAGATCGCTGCGGATCATCCCGAATTCGTTCAAAACATGATCCTAATGGCCCCCGGCTGCATCGAGGAACTCGACGTCTATTTCGCGATGCCCGGCATTGCCAACATGCGCTCGTCCTTCGGCAGCCCGGATTTCTCAGAGGCCGATCAGCGCCGGCTCAACGAGAGCCTCGTCTACGACCCGGCCATGGTCACCGACGAACTCGTGGCCGAGCGTTTCGCCGTCTCGAAGACGCAGCCCAAGGACGTCATCGTCAGGATGCGCACCCACAACGTGCGTCCGCGCCTGCCCGAACTGAAGATGCCGATCCAGCTATTCTGGGGCCGCGATGAGGCGTTCATGCCGCTATCCGGCATCGACTACTTCTTCGAGGCCTGCGAGGACGTGCGCTGCGTGACCTTCAGCAAGGTCGGCCACTGGGTCCAGCTTGAACGCGCTGCCGAATTCAACCGCTATGCAACCGGATTCCTCGATGAGCACTGCTGAAACTTACGGAAAGGCACTTTACGATGCCCTTCGCGGGCGCAAGACGCTCGCCCCGCTCATCGAGCAGGATAACGCGCTGACGATTGACGATGCCTATGCGATCAGCCTGGATTTCCTTGCCCGCCGCCGGGCGGATGGGGAGAAGGTGGTCGGCAAGAAGATCGGCGTCACTTCGCGGGCGGTGCAGGACATGCTGGGCGTGCACCAGCCCGACTTCGGCTTCCTGACCGACTGGATGTACATCGAGGGCGACATCGGCATCGACGACAAGGCGCTGATCGCGCCGCGCGCCGAAGCCGAGATCGCCTTTGTCCTCAAGGAAGGGCTGAAGGGCCCCGGGGTCACCGCCGCCGATGTCATGGCAGCGACTGAAAGCATCGTCCCGTGCTTCGAGATCGTCGACAGCCGCATCACCGACTGGAAGATCTCCATTGTCGATACCGTCTCGGACAATGCCTCCTGCGGCGTCTATGTGCTGGGTGAGGAACGCCTCGATCCTGCCGGGCTCGACCTGCCGGGCCTGCACGTGGCCGTCACCAAGAACGGAGAGCCGCTATCCGAAGGCTATGGCCACGCGGTCCAGGGCGACCCGGCGCAGGCCGTCGCCTGGCTTGCCAATACGCTGGGCCAATACGGCGTCACCCTCGATGCGGGCGACGTCATTCTCTCCGGTTCGCTGGTTCCTCTTGCCCCCGCGGTGAAGGGTGACCGTTTCGAAATGATCCTGAGCGACTCCAACCCGGAAAACGGGGGCCGGAAAATCGGCTCTTGCGTCGCGCAATTCGTTTGAAAGCCAAATAGGTTTAAAGGACTGTGACATGGCACGCGTGAAGGCGGCAATCATCGGCTCGGGCAATATCGGCACCGACCTGATGATGAAGATGATCAAGTATCCCCAGAACATGGAACTCGCGGCCGTCGTCGGCATCGATCCCAACTCGGAAGGCCTCGCCATGGCCCGCGAGCACGGCATCGCCACGACCCACGAGGGCATCGAGGGCCTCAAGAAGCTGCCCTGCTACCCTGAAATCGGCATCGCCTTCGATGCGACCAGCGCCTATGCGCACAAGGTCCACGACGAGGCCCTGCGCGCCGACGGCATCCAGGTCGTCGACCTGACGCCTGCCGCGATCGGCCCGTTCACCGTGCCGCCGGTCAACATGCATGCCAATCTCGATGCGCCCAACGTCAATATGGTGACCTGCGGCGGCCAGGCGACGATCCCGATGGTCGCTGCGGTGAGCCGCGTTGCGAGCCGCGTTCCCTATGCCGAAATCGTGGCTTCGGTCTCCTCGCGTTCGGCAGGCCCGGGCACGCGCGCCAATATCGACGAGTTCACCCGCACCACGGCAAACGCCATCGAGAAGGTCGGCGGCGCCGAGAAGGGCAAGGCGATCATCATCCTCAACCCCGCCGAACCGCCGATGATCATGCGCGACACCGTCTTCACCCTGTCCGAGGGCGCCGACGAGGACACCATCCGCCAGTCGGTCAAGAACATGGTCGCCGAAGTGCAGAAGTACGTGCCCGGCTACCGCCTCAAGCAGGAAGTCCAGTTCGAACGTTTCGGCGACAACAACAAGCTCAAGATCCCGGGCCGGGGTGAGTTCACCGGCCTCAAGACCATGATCATGCTCGAGGTGGAAGGTGCAGGCGACTACCTGCCCAGCTATTCCGGCAACCTCGACATCATGACCGCCGCCGCCAAGGCGACCGGCGAACTGCTGGCCCAGCGGCGCATGGCCGCCAAGGAGAATGCATGATGGCCAAGTTCAACGTGGAAGCGGGCGAAAAGCTCTATATCCAGGACGTCACCCTGCGTGACGGCATGCACGCCATTCGCCACATGTACGGAATCGACCATGTGCGCGACATTGCCAGCGCCATTGAGAAGAGCGGCGTGGACGCGATCGAGGTCGCTCACGGCGACGGTCTCTCGGGCGCCAGCTTCAACTACGGCTTTGGCGCGCATACCGATTGGGAATGGCTCGAGGCCGTGGCGGATGTGCTCGACAAGTGCGTGCTTACCACGCTGATCCTGCCTGGCGTCGGCACGGTGGAAGAACTGCGGCGCGCCTACGATATCGGCGTGCGCTCGGTCCGCGTGGCGACCCATTGCACCGAGGCCGACGTCTCCAAGCAGCACATCGGCATCGCCCGCGATCTCGGCATGGACGTCTCGGGCTTCCTGATGATGAGCCACATGATCGAGCCCGAGGCGCTGGCCCGGCAGGCTCTGCTGATGGAAAGCTATGGCGCCCAGTGCATCTACGTCACCGACAGTGGCGGGGCGCTCGACATGGACGGTGTGCGCGCCCGTTTCGAAGCCTATGACCGGGTGCTCAAACCGGAAACGCAGCGCGGCATGCATGCGCACCATAACCTTGGCCTTGGCGTCGCCAACTCGATCGTTGCCGCCCAGTGCGGCGCGGTGCGCATCGATGCCAGCCTCACCGGCATGGGCGCCGGTGCGGGCAATGCGCCTCTCGAGGTGTTCATAGCCGCGGTCGACCGCAAGGGCTGGAATCATGGCTGCGACGTCAACCTGCTGATGGATGCAGCCGAGGACCTCGTGCGCCCGCTGCAGGACCGCCCGGTCCGCGTCGACCGCGAGACGTTGAGCCTTGGTTATGCCGGAGTCTACTCGAGTTTCCTGCGCCACGCCGAAAAGGCCAGCGAGACTTACGGCATCGACACCCGCGCAATCCTCGTCGAACTCGGCCGCCGCAAGATGGTGGGCGGCCAGGAGGACATGATCGTCGACGTCGCCCTCGACATGCTCAAGGCACGCGACGAGTAATCGGAGAAGTGTGATGACCACACTGGACAAGGCCATCGAGCTTGCCAGCGCGGGCGTGGAAGCGGATCGCCCCACCTTCGTCGTGGCGCTCGGCGGCACCACCAGCGCGAACAGCAGTACCGAAAAGGCGCTGCGCATCGCGCTGGAAGGCGCGGCGGCGGGCGGGGCCGAAACCCTGCTGATCAGCGGGCCGGAACTCGAACTGCCGATCTATGCGTGGGAGCGCAAGGAACGCACTCCGGCGGCACAGCACCTTATCGCTTCCCTGCGCCGCGCCGACGGCGTCATCATCGGCTCGCCCGGCTATCACGGCACCATCTCCGGCCTCGTCAAGAACGCGCTCGATTATGTCGAGGACATGTCCAAGGATGAGTGGCCCTATTTCCACGGACGCCCGGTCGGGGCGGTCGCGACCGGCGCCGGTTGGCAAGGCGCGGTCATGACACTGACGACCCTGCGCGGCATCGTCCATGCACTCAGGGGCTGGAATACTCCGCTCGGCGTTGCGATCAACACATCCCAGCCCATGTTCGATGGCGATGGCCGCTGCCTCGACGAAAAGATCGACACCATGCTCCGCGCCATGGGCCGGGAAGTTGCCGAAGCCGCCCGCACCCGCGCCCTGTTGGAGACCCCTCGCCTGTGACGGACATTTCATTGCACCGCCCCTTCCCGGCTTCGCAAGTTCCTGCCTGGGACTTTGAAACCCAGGTCGTTGTCATCGGCTTCGGCGCGGCCGGGGCTTGCGCCGCCATCGAGGCTGCCGACGCCGGTGCCAGGGTCATGTTGTTCGAACGCAATTCCGGCAGCGGCGGTGCATCGGCGCTGTCCGGCGGCGAGATCTACATCGGCGGGGGCACCGACGCCCAGCGCGCCGCCGGCTTCGAGGATACGACCGAAGCGCTTGCCGCCTACCTCAAGGCGGCGGGCGGCCCCTGCGCGGACGAGGCGAAGTGCGATCTCTACGCCGAGCAGTCGCTTTCGCATTACGATTGGCTCAAGGCTCAGGGCGTGCCATATCGCGGCAACTACCTGCCCGGAAAGCACATCGAGCCAGTCGACGATTCCACGCTGATCTGGTCGGGCAGCGAGGCGGCGCAGCCCTTTTGCGATATCGCGACTCCCGCCCCGCGCGGCCATGTCATCCAGCACGCAGGCTGGGGCGGCGGTCGCCCGCTGATCGACATTCTTGAAGCGCGCGCGCGCGATCTCGGCGTCGAGGTCGTGGCCGATGCTCGCGCCGTGGCGCTGATCGCCGACGGTGAGCGGATCGTTGGCGCCGTCTTCCGCATCGACAACCGGAACCGCTACGTGAAAGCGGCCAGAGGCGTCGTCCTCGCAACCGGCGGCTTCGTGTTCAACGAAGAGATGCGCCGCAAATATTGCCCCGAAACCTTCAGCATCAACGCCCCGATCGGCGACAAGGACGACGGGACCGGCATCCTGCTGGGCATGGGCGCGGGCGGCGATGCCATCCATATGGAGCAGTTCTTCACAACCTGCCCCTGGACCATGCCCGAACCGCACGCCAAGGGCGTCTTCGTCAATGTCGCGGGCCAGCGCTTCGTCAACGAGGACTGCTACCATGGCCGCGTCAGCCGCTGCGCAGTCGACCAGCCCGGCGGCAAGGTCTACCTGCTGCTGGACTGCGCGCATTTCTCGCAGCCGCTGGACATTGCCCAGATGCGCATTGCCGCCACAGGCGAAACCTGGGAAGAAGTCGAAGCCGAACTGGAGATGCCACAGGGCACGCTTTCGGCGACGATGGCGTTCTACAACCGCCATGCACGCAAAGGCTGCGACCCGCTCTTCGGCAAGCGCACGCCGATCCTGACGCCGCTTGAGGAAGGCCCCTTCGTCGCGCTCGAACTCGATTTCATGGACAGTTACTTCAGCTTCTTCACGCTCGGCGGCCTGCGCACCAGCGTGGACGGCGAAGTCCTCGACCGCGCTGGCCACCCCGTCTCCGGCCTCTTCGCGGCAGGGCGCTGCACCTCCGGGCTGCCGGCATGGGGCCATGGTTACAGCTCTGGCATGAGCCTTGCCGACTGCACCTTCTTCGGCCGCCGCGCCGGATCGAGGGCTGCCGGCTCGTAGCCCAGACCTTCGACGCACGCCAAATCAGAACAAAATGGGAGAGAACAACATGATCCTTCAGGATAAAGTCGTCATCATCACCGGTGCGGGCCCCGGGATGGGCCAGGCCATGTGCCGGGGCGCTGGCAGGGAAGGCGCGAAAGTCGTCGTCTCCGCCCGTTCGCGCCAGGCCATCGAGGCCATTGCGCATGATATCCTTGAGGCAGGCGGCGAGGCTATCGCCGTTCCCTGCGACGTCGCCCAGACCGACCAGTGCAACGCCCTCGCCAAGGCCGCGCTCGACAAGTGGGGCCGGATCGACGGACTCGTCAACTCGGCCTACTACCACCCTGACTGGACCGGACTAGACACCCATTCCATCGAACAGCTACTCACGGCCATGGATGTGATCGCGGTCGGCGGCGTGCGCATG
>Ga0098035_1000686_pt1 | contig 16764 bp, 26 predicted proteins | sample 3_EtaG_FD_75046 | JGI IMG/M metagenome (GOLD analysis project Ga0098035, IMG submission 75046) | Marine viral communities from the Subarctic Pacific Ocean - 3_ETSP_OMZ_AT15126 metaG | ecosystem: Environmental > Aquatic > Marine > Oceanic | place: Pacific Ocean | collected 2015-01-07
ATGGCTGGTTATGATGTCGTTGCGATGTCATTTTCGGTGGAACTTTAGGTATGTATGTACCAAAGAACTCTGATCAGGGTAGCTAGCATTAATTTTCGAGAGTGGTTTGAATTGGGGTCTGATCAAGAATATCCTGTATTGGTTATTATTTACAACTTGACAGTCAACGGTGTTGAAGACTACTCTCACCCCCTTTGCTAACATAATACAAGGAGTTAAAAAATGAACAAACAAGAAAAAGAAATGCGATTAGAGGTCATCAAGGGCTTCTTCAGGTCAACTGTAATAACTATGCATATGATGCAAATGGAAGATGTTGACGAGAAAATTGTAGACGTTGTCTGTGATATCCTCTGTAACATACAAACAAGAGCACTTAGTGCACTTGATGTAACTACAGATGAATTACAGGAGGCTCATGAAATAGTAAAGCAAGAAAGTAAAGACATTATGGAAATGGCTAAATTACTTGGTGCTGATGCTGAAGCTTTACTAAATGCTGAGTTCAATACGGGTAAAACTTAATATTCCTAAATGATATCTCCATATTGGTTGGGAATGCGGGGAGGCAGTTGTGAGGCGATTGTCTCCCCAAATATTGAGAGGGTGAAGGCCTATAGGCAGCCACGAAAAGCCAGATAGAGTACGTTTTAAGTTAACACTTGATTATACGTATGTGGTCTGGGCATCCTCTCATTCTATTAAAATTTCTACCACAAGATTAAGCTTACTGGAGGGATGGTACACCTCTATTGGATTATTTCGCACTAGTATGATACTAAAGTGTAGTAAGCTTACTAATTCACAACAATACAAGGAGATACTATGAAAAAGTGGAAAGTGCCTACCATAGCACAGAAACTAGCAGCAGTACGTCATTCACGTAGGCTAATGAGTGAAGGTGTTGGTTCATCTAAAGCCAAAAAGCTTGCTGCAAAAGAGGCTGGTTATTCACCTGCTTCTCTTTGGGCTTGGGAAAAACAGTTCCCAGCACGAGGAAAACATACTAACCATGCAACAAGCCCTAAACCTGGCTCTCGTATTAGAGCTAATAATGCAACTACTACACGTACGCCTAAAATAAGAATAGATAGTGTGAACTTTACCACTAAGGATGGTCACACTATTACCTTAACTAGGGATGAAGTAGCTGCGATGGGTAGGGCATTTGAATAAGAAGATCAAATCATCAGCACCAGGAGTATATAAAATGGTGCTAAAGCCTGTTTGCGATGCCATGTTGATTGACATGAAAGTAAACACACTATTGGATTTTTATGATAAGAGCGAGAATAACCAAGAGAGAGAACGAGCGTATTCTCGTGCCTTGAATCTTGCTAAAAAATCCAACAAGTTACTAGGTTACATTTCCTAATAACTAAAATAAGAAGAATAGATTGGGGAGAAGACTCTTGTTTTCTCCCTAGTCTTAACATATATATTCAGTCGTGAAAAAGCACGACAAATTTTTAGGCAGGTCATCTGCTAAGGATCCAAAGGCTTATTTAAAGCAGAGATTACTCCGTCATGAGTTTATGCTCAGAAGAGCAAGAAAGAACAATGCGGATGCAGATGTAATTAGACTGATACATGCAGTGACAAGAGAACTTCGCTACATATATCGAGACCTATTTACAGGAGAAAATGATGAAGAAGGGAAACACAAGATCGAACTTTGACCGTGATGGGGTTATTATATTAACCGTTTGGATGGCTATTCTTATGTCTTGTTTAGCTTTTTGGATCTGTATAATGGCTTGGTTAATATAAGGAGGAGATGAAATGAAAACTATTAAAACTTTAGTTGAAAATACTATGAATTGGAAGAGATGTCCCATAGGCACATTGATAAGATGTAGGGATAAAGATGCTAAAAGAATTGTTGACAATAAAGAAGGCGTATATGTTCCCAAGAAGGAGTAGATATGGGAATTAATTATGTCACTAAAAAACCTTGCACTGGCTGTGGTGAAGCCTATCCCATATGCTATTGTAGAGATTATAAAAATGCAGAACTTCTCAAAGAATATATGAAAAGAAAATTCCCTAAGAAAAGGAGTAAATAATGGATATGGAGGATAATATGCAGAAAATAAGTAAAGTAATAATAAATATAAAGAGAAAATTGTGCACTGTCTGTATAAATGGTGTACATTATGAATATGTTGGAAGTCATTTTGGCGACGATCACAGTTATGCTGAACATTGTCCGTGCGATAACCAACCAATAAGAGAGCTCATTCATGAGCGTCTAGCTAGAGTAAGTAGGAAAATAAACCATAAAAGGAGTAAAATAACATGGCACTAAAGATTAAAGTATTAACAGGTGGTGGCTTTGTAGAAAAAGAAGTAGATGCAAGTAATATTGGTGCTCTACGTAGTGAACTTAATATACCAGCAGGCTCATCTGTGTCAGTTGGTGGATCTAACGTAACAGATTCACATGAATTATCAGCTGGCGATTTAGTTGCAGCTGTAGAAAACGATAAAGGTGGTGGTAAAGTACTGACTGTATAACACCACTTTAGTAAACTAGAATGAAGGGAGATGGGTAACTGTCTCCCTTTTTTCATTAATAGGAGATTAAATGGAAATTATACCACTAAGAAATGTTGAAATAGACATACAAAATATGGTTGACAAAGTTTTTATTGGACCACAAGGTGACTTGTTAAGAAAAGTAAAAGATTTTAATGATTGTTTTGCCCAGGGTAAAGAATGTATCAGAATAACTAACAAATGGAGATTTAAGCCTGGTGTTTATCCTGCAGTAAAGGATGCATATAACATATATGTTAACAAATTTGGCATGAAACCAAGGGGATTGTACTCATTAAGAGATAGAATTCATGATTATTCTTACCAAGGTAGACAATTTTGGGCAAAAGCAACAGAAATAGAGCAAGATATGTGGAGATTTAGACAAAATAACAATACTTGGGTAGATAATGCACCACTTATTGAAGAATCATGGCAGAATGCAAAAGACCATTTCATACCTAAAATTGATGAATTCAATGAAAACCATCCAGAATTTAACCTTCGAGTAGGGTTAAATAGTGAGGCCATTGAAGAATCAGGTGAATGGGGTCACTTAAGAATGTACACAATGATGGATATAAATGAAATAACAATACAAGTTCATAGATTATCTAATATTTGTGCAGAAATACCTTGGGGTGACATAACTTTAAGGTGGAGTACAAACTTCTGGGATATGTTAAATGCTTTATGTAATGCTGATGGCAATACTGAAGTACTTCATGATAATTCTAATCTATTCTGTCGTAATCCACATGCAAAAATAACTCCCATGTATGAAGGAATGGATCATCCATTTGTTTCATCTCATAGATCATATTATGATAGTGACATTGATAGCTTCATTTCAAATGTTTGTGTAGGTGATTTAGATAGTAGTTTAAGATCATCTGTTAGAAGATTTGATTATGAGGCAACAGCAATGATAGCTAAAAGATGGCTTTCTAACTATCATATTCCAAATACAAACCCACTGAACAGGATAAGTAAGTGCTTTTATGGGCTTCCAGAGATAGCAAATTCACAGCTATTAATGGCAGGAAGACCTGAAGGACACATATTTAATCCAGACGCTGAAATGAGTCGTTGTTATTGGAGTAATATTGTAGCTAATAAACGTAGTGCAGAAATAAATGTTAATGGAACATTAGAATCACCCGCAGTATTTGAATTTTCTCCTTGTGACAATTGTCAATTCAAGGATGGATACGCTTACGCTCAAGAAAATGGTGATGTAAAACACTATAAACCATGTGCATCTTATGCTAGAATGGAATATAGGGATCCAGTAACTGAAGATGATTGTATAATTGAAGCTGCTTTAATGATATTTATGTGTAGAAATATAATTCAAGAAGATTCATATAATCCATATGTAGGAGGAAGAGCTAGTGAAATACCTATAACTTACCCACCTGATTGTAAGGATTTAATACATGAAAATGCATGTATCGAAAACATACTTGAACGAAATCCTGACATATATCTACCTCACTTCTGGACAAGAACAATGCAATCAATATCTATAGATGTAGAAGATATACTTGACAGATTGTTTCTTGGAAGTTTATGGCAAGATACTTACAATGAATGGGAAGAAATAAACTTTGGTGATGGTGGTGGTGAACAGCATGCAATAGAAGACTTTGCATGTGATCATGAACACTTAAGTATACCAGAGTTAAGGGAATTAATAGAGCAACACAGAAACACTGTAGCTAATGTTCCTGATGTATTGAGCGATGAAGAACGAGTAATAGCTTGGGCTGCTAGAAATGGCAGTGCAATAAACATAGGAGAAAGTCGATGACAACAGGATATTATATATCAAAGAAGGATTATGATAAAATAATACATTATGCACAAGCTTCTTATGACATTAGTAAGTCAGAAATAGGAGGCATGTCCATATGTTATCAGGATGAAGATGGTGATTGGGTAGTAACAGACCCAGTTATCTTAAAACAAAAGGTTACTGGTGGTACTTGTGACCTGGATCAAGCTGCACTTGCTGATTACTATTGTAAGGCTCAAAAGAAACATGGTAAAAAGGAATTTCGGTTCTGTTGGTGGCATAGCCACCACACTATGGGAGTATTTTGGAGCAGTACAGACATAAAAGGTATAAACGAATACTCTGACGGAGATATGAGCTTCGCTCTTGTTGTTAATCTCAAAAGAGAGAATAAGTTTAGAATCTCTATGTGGAAACCAGTGACAATGCATTTAGATACCGAACTGCAGATAATGGAGCAGAAAGGTAGTGGTGTTCCAAAGAAAATCACAGATGAAGTTGAAAAACTTTGTGAAACTAATGCGTGGAGTACTAAAGATAACTATCCACAAAGTGGTTTCATGAAACGTTATAGTGACTTATCACAAGAACAGTTATTTGACATAGATCAATATGGAAAAACTGATCTTGGATATAGTACAGGTTATTCAGGGATAAGGCATATAAATACTTATGGTAACTATGCTGAATCTAAGATAAACTCTGGTAAAGACACTATGATTGGTAAAGAATACGAACATTGTTATGGATTCTTAGTAGATATAGTTGATAGTATTTGCAATGAAGGTTTAGAATATGAAGCATATGCTAAAGTTGTACGTAAATTCAATGATGATCTAACTAAAATGGCTCCAGGCTGGAAAGTGGAGACAATCCAAAAGAATGACTTCAAACCTGAACTAGAATACGAAGATGTTGATACATACATCTCATATAAAGGGAGGACAATGGATGAAATCTACTATTCAGGAATCACCTATTAGCAAAAGGTATGAAGGTATTGTGAATAACTTACACGAATATAGTTTTCATATTCTTGGTTGCGGGGCTATTGGTAGCTCCGCAGCTGTTCAACTTGCAAGGAGTGGTGCAATAAACTTCTTCTTGTATGATATGGACATAGTAGAAGATGTAAACATAGGTGTTTCGCAGTACGATATTAGGCATGTAGGCCTACCAAAAGTAGATGCATTAAGTCAATTGTTACAAGATATTAACCCTGAAGTACAGATTGAAGTATTAGATCGGTATTTCTGTGAATATCTCTACAATGGAGAAAAAGATATAGCCATACTTGCATTTGATAATATGGATGCAAGATTAGAGGCTGTAGAAATACTCTGTAAGACAAAACAATGCCCTAAGCTTATTATAGATGGACGAATGGGTGCTGAACATTACCAGCAATACCTATTCGAAAAGCCTACAGTGAAGAAGTATCAAGAAACTTGGTACAGTAATGCAGAAATGGCATCAGAACCTTGTAATATGAAAGCAACTACTTATTGTTCCTATATGAGTGGTAGTTTCATAGCAAATTCAGTAAGAAAATATGCAACAAAGCAACCATTTAATGGTAATTTTAGTTTCAATTTTCCAACAATGATGCTTGACAAAATATAAATTTGTGGAAGTGGGGGAATACCGTGAGGATCCCAACATTTAATCTCCTATTTGATTGATTAATGTATCCATTCCACTTCCGCATCTTTTTACCTTGTCAAAAACAATGAATGTTCGTAAATTTACTGTGTGACAGGAGTCACAATTAACCACAACTCACAAGGAGAAATAATGAAAGTATTGTACTTCGATTTAGAACATGGAAGTCAAACTCTTGGTGGCCCACAGTTACTTAAAAAACTGTTTGGACACCATATGTTAGCACCCATTTCTTGGGATGCATTCATGAAAGTCATTACAAGTCTCTATACTCACTCAACTTCTATGGTAACAAAGAAAATTGGTCCTGTAGAGGTTAAGGAAGAAACTAATAGTATTCAATTAAGGGATGGCGTTGAAGCTGACGCTTTAGTTATTGATACATTTTCTGAATTATCTAAAAAGTTTCAGAGAAGTTTAGTTAATAAAAAGACTGGTGTAATGAAATTGCAGGACTGGGGAGTATTAAAGCATAGAATAGATGGTTTACTTGACTATATATCAAGAATACCTGGCATAGTAGTATGTAATTGTCATGCTAAAGTACAAACCATGGATGATGGACAGAATAAATTAATACCATATATTGATGGCTCTAGTAAAGAAGACATCGCAAAATGGTTTGATTTTGTGTTCTATACTACAGCTAGGTTATTACCTACAGGTGAAACTGAATATTGCTGGGTTACAAGTCGTACTGAAAAGTATGACCATGCCAAAGATAGAACTCAACTTCTTCCTAGGATTATGCCACAAGATTATCAACTGCCAATTGAGGCTGCAAAAGCTAAAAGCTTTGAAGGTTGCAAGATTCTTGTTATAGGTAGTCCAGGAAGTGGTAAAACATTTGCACTACGTACGTTAATACCTAATGTTGAATCTGCTCTTTCAACAAAGGAAGTTGTGCAAGAACACACGAATGGAGCAATAACTGAAACCGAAACTAGTGAGGTAACAGCATGAGAACAGTAACATTGTTTGAAGGTAATGCCGATTACAGCCCTGGATGGCATGAACTTGTCATATCTGGTGCTAAATATGGCAAAGCTAATGATACCCCTGTATTAGATATTACATTTGAAGGATATCCTGATAATTTTAATATGCGTACTTGGGCAAAACACAATGAAAAGACCAATGAAGAATGGCGTATAGCAAGACTTTTTCGTTTTGCAAATGCTGGCATTGGTGAAGTATTAGAGGAAGGTGGGAAAAAACGCCTAGCATTAGATGATAGTGCAGAATCTCTAGTAGGAAAGCATATTAATATTCTTTTCTACAAAGAGGCAGTGACTATAGATGGAGAGGAAAAAATGTTTTCTCGTCCGTATAGCACACCTGCACCTACAGTCTTTGAAAATGTAGCTGAATCGTTTGACGCAGATGCCGTTAGTAGATTAAAAACACGAGCCATGGAACAGTTTGAAAACTATGGTAAGGGTACTTTATCTACAAATGGTACTACTGTTGCGACAGCAACTACTGAGGAGACTGCAGAACTACCCTTCTAATTAGCAGAGAAGAACAATAAACATACACTGGAGGAGTCTATGTATTAGCCATCGGCATTGCCACGGGCTATACTGCTCCTCCTTTGTATTTTAAGGAGTCAATATGGAAAAGTTATTTTCAGTAATAGATGAAGTAGAGAAGTTTTTAACCAGGTACCCTCAATTAAGAGACAATGATGAAAAGCTAATGGCAAATATATGGAGTACATACATAGGTAACTTAGAAGATTATGATGGTAAGGATATACTTCATATGCTATCTAATCATGAACTTCCTAGCTACGAGTCAATATCAAGATGTAGACGCAAGTTACAAGAACTACATCCTCTCCTTAGAGGAGAAAAATGGGAAAAAAGACATAGTAGAGCAGAAGATATAAGAAGGTTGATTAACAACGTAAGGGAGACCACATGAAAGAGTTAGAATTTGGAAAGGCACTAAGCCTCCTAAGAGATTTTATGGGGCAATATGAACAGCAGATGTTCTCTACTGGAGGTTTAGATAGAGAGCAAAAAGAGCTATACAAGGACGCTAATGAACTATTACATCGTAATGCATCAGTACTATCTGCATACTTTGAATATATGATGAAAGATATACAAGATTTTCTTCCAAATCCATTAGATATGGTGACAAAGAAGAAGACTGGTGGTGTTTCATGATAAAGGAAATGGCCTTATCTACATGGAATAGGCATCATTTCATTGAAGAATCTAAAGTATCTGATTGGCAAAATGTGCCAAAAGATACATTTATAAGCTTATATGATTATGATGAACATATCCGTGAATACTTTCAAGAACACAAGAAACTTGCAGGATATGATGGTTTAATATATATGCCTGATGAGTTTCTTCTTGATGTAGATGGGACTGATCCTAAAAATGCACAACAAAAGACTATAGGTTTACTAGTATTACTGCAAGATCTTCTAATACCATTTAATGTATATTTTTCTGGTACTGGATTTCACGTAGGAATACCTTCGACAGCATTTAGATGGAAACCTGATAAGAACCTCCATATTAAGGTAAAACAAGCCTTGACACATGCGGGTATCTTTGAATATGCAGATCATACAGTAACGGACAAAACAAGAATTATAAGATTAAACAATACAAGAAACAGTAAGTCTGGAAAGTGGAAGATATGTATTAAACCTGGTAGTATCTATAACGATATTAATGATATACTTGAGCAGGCAAAGACCTCCTCTACATTTCAACCAGAACTACCTGAATGCGAACCTGTATTTGATGTATTCACAGAAACTAAAACTGAAGAAAAAGCCTTTGTTGATGCTACTAAGCTAGGCAGAAAGCCAGATCCTATCAATTATCCTTGCATCCAAACAATGATTGATGGTGCAGATAAAGGCAATAGACATGCTGCTGCATTACGTGTTACAGCTCATCTGCGCTGGGTATATCCAGAAGTAGTTGTAAGGGCTGTAATGGAAAACTGGAGACAGAGAGTATCTAATGAAAAGAATCCCTTTGCAGTTAAAGAAATGGATTCCATTATAGAAAACTGTTACTCTGGTCATGGTGGAAAAGGATATAGATATGGTTGTCATGATGTCCTTATGGACAAGCATTGCAAAGACACATGTCGTTTGTACAAAGCAAAAGCTGGCAATCTTATGATGAAAGCTGATGATATGGAGAAGACATTAATTGATTTCTATACAAAAGACTTGAAGGGAATCAATCTTGGTGAACCATATGGACAGAATTTCCCTATTTATCCAGGAGAAGTTGTAATTATACAAGCCCCACCTAAAGCAATGAAGACAATGTTGCTGCAGAACTGGGTAAATTACTTCAAAAAGCCTACATATTTTATGGAGATGGAGATGTCTCCAAGACAAATGTGGTCTAGGTTTGTTCAAATAGAGAAAGGTTGGAGTGAAGAACAGTTGAAAGAACATTATAGAGCAATGCGTAATGGTATTTCTGAAGGATTTGATTGGTTGACTATGGATTATTCAGCCTGCTATCCGTTTGAAATACAAAGAAGACTTGCTATGCTGCCTACTATACCAGAAATTGTTATCATTGATCATATGGGTCTACTAAGATCTAAGAAACAAGATAATAATATGAAGGTAGAAGAGGCATCACAAGCTCTTATGGAGCTAGCAGTACAACAAAACCTAATAGTATTTGCTGTTAGTGAAATAACAAAGTCTGCATTTAATGAGGGAATGAACTTAGCATCAGCTAAAGGATCCTTCAGGATTGCATACAATGCAAATAAAGTAATAAGTATTAACCCAAGCAAAGGATCTGATGGTCTTATCTCTCAACTTCATATAAAATCTGAAGCAAATAGAGAACGAGAAGTGTTAGATACCAGGGTATGGGTTAATGGTGTTAAAATAACTGGCGAAGATAAAGGAGCATATGAACAGGTCACTAGTTGATATAGTAAGCGACATCGCATTAGCCCCGCATGACATCTCAATAAACGAAGAAGACGTAATGCAAAGGGTTGACGAACTTTATGTTGAACTACATAAGAAGGAAGATGGAATCTACTGGTTCTATCGTAATGTAGAAGGACAGATTGAACTGTTTAAGGAGCAAATTGACAAGCTCAAGAAATACACGAAGACATTGAAAAATGCTCAAGAGCGTATTAAAGGGCTTGTCATTGGCGCTCATCAAACAATAGGTGAGCTTCCTGAACATACTGAGTTCAATCCAATAAAGATAAGTAAGTCTGCTGGTGCAGTAGATGTTATAGAAGAAGGTGTAATACCACGAGAATACTTCATTGAAGTAACAGAAACCAGGCTGGATAAGAAGAGAGTTCTTGATGAACTCAAAAATGGTGCAAGCATACCTGGTGTGCGACTTGTACAAAAAGACTATGTTAGAGGATTAAAATGATTAAACTTATCGTACTTTCCGTACTACTTAATGCAACAGAAATGCACGCTACACCTCCAGATACTACGAAAATAGAGGCAAGAAGGCGTGGTGGCAAAGGCAACAAGAAGCGTAGGAGAGGCGGTAATGGTCTAAGATAGTGAAGAAGAAAAGACGATTCATAGATAGAGAAAAGAAGTATTTAGTCTTTGCAGATGAGTTCTGTAATATGTCTGATACTAACAGGCATAAGAAAGCTGCCAAATTAGCTAGTAATAATGGCAAATGCTGGTGGGTACATGATTGGATGATGGCTTATCCTAATTGTATAAGAAAACAATCTAAGAAATCGTATGAAAATTCCTAAGTATAGTGCAACTCCTAGGAGGAATGTCGGAATAATGTTGCACAGGGTTTATACTGAGTGGGGGATTAGTTGGAGCTGATCCCTCACAAGGAACCAAACTGTAGTGAATGTTCCAAAAGAGCAGTTCTTTATAATATTGATGTCCCATATTGTGTGAAGCATTACCTAAAGAAATTACCAGAATGGAAGAAGAAGTGGCGTGGAAATAAAAACACCCTATCCAAAGAGAGGTAAATCCTCTAGTGATATAAAGCTAACAATTTTAATAGTCTTATGGGTTTTAGATAAGATTATTATGTCAATATTAATATACTTATTAGGAGATTAAGATGCCATTAGGCCTAAAGAAAGTTACAGCTTACCCTATAGACCCTATATATAAATCAGAGATTAAGAAAATAGTGCCTGAGATTATTCCCGAAAGGCAGCTAATCCATGAGATGAGTTGTAGCGACCCCAATGATTTAGATAATTGCGACTGTAATTTAGTAATAGAATCAGGTACAAGGCTTGGATATCATGAATGAAAAGTCTGCAAGAAAAAAGCTTGAGAAAGCTAAGAGAAAGCGTAACCAACGAAGAACACCATACCCTTTTGGGTTTGAATATAATAAGGAGAGAAAATGAAGAATGATTGGGGGCTAACATATAATATGGATTGGCCAAGTAACAGTAAATATAACAATTCAGTACATGAAAGGCAGACCTTTAATGTAAAATTGTGTCCTAAATGTAATTTTGCTTATGAAACTACATTTAACCAGTACAAGAAACAGCTAAATACACACTATTATGATGATTTCCCTCGTCTCCGTCTGAAAAAACAGACTTGTGAAAGATGCGAATAAGCTATTTAGGTAAAGATTTGAGTGGTTTTAAATGCGATACCTGTGGTAAATTAACCAAGGCCAAATTTAAGGCTATTCCATCCTTACCTGATTTAGTGGATTGGACTACACTCAATATCTGTAGGAATTGTGCGAAACGTGAAGTAGGCTCAAAGGGCTATAAAAAGAAACTAGAAATAATCATGGAGGCTTATAATGAGCAAGAGAAAACAACCAAAGAACTCTCCTCGAAAAGTTAGTAATAAGGAGAGAGATCAAGCTATAGGACATTTGTATAATGGTATGGATCAAGCACTTAAGGAAATTCGTAGTGCATCATCCCTTATCGCCTTATATATTGAGTTCAGAAAAGATGATAAGAGATTTAGAGGTTGGCTAGAAAGAAAGCATAAAGCTGACAATGCAAAGGTAGAGAAAATGGAGTCAGTAAAGGGCAAGTTAGATATTCACGAAGAAGAAATGAGGAGAGAAAATGGCTGAAAGATATGAAAAGGCTGGTTATGGATGGGCAGCGAAGCATCCAAAATATGACCCAAATAAAAAATATCCTATGTTTACTGGTGACGTAACAGTCGGTGGAGAAAAATTAGGAATAGCACTATGGAGGACAATTAAATATGGAAAAGAATCATTCTCCATCCAGTTTACAAAAGATACAGAGGACGACGGTAGTCAGACCTCGAATCAGGTACAACCATGAAACTGGGGAGACAGAAGTGAGCACATATATAGAAGAGGTGGAAATGCCTGTACCAATCTCGAAGAGCAATACAGACACTACTTGGCTGACGCCAAGAACAGAAGAAGCTAAATATGTTGTATATTATACTATTCATTTAGGTCTATCAGAAGAAAATGATTGGGCAACATTCAATAATACATCAGACGCTTGCAGGTTTGCATCTGAATTAAGGGAAGATGATAACATAACTAATGTTGGAGTTGGAGAAATTACTCCTATGCCCTATAAAAGGCCACCAACACCAGTACCAACATGAGATTAGGAGAGATTTATGGGTAGTAAATCGAAGCAGAAAGGAAGTAGATTTGAACGAGAGATTGTTCATATGATAGAAGCTCATGGTATGGATGCAAAGCGTGCCTGGGGTTCCAATGGAAGATCTCTCGGGTGGCACGAAGAAGTAGACGTGCTAATGGGAAAAGATTATAAGATTCAGGCAAAATGCAGAAGAAAGCTTGCTACTTTCCTGCAGCCGACAGAGCATGTAGATGCTGTTGTATGTAAACAAGACAGAGGAGAAACACTAATCATTCTTCGTTTCGACGATTGGTTGGAGACAAGAAAATGAAATCATTTATCGGAGTTGATATAAGAGATTTTATCTGGAAAAAGGAACTTGAGTTTCGTTTAAGGATAGAAGAATTGGCTCTAAAAGCCTTAGATGATGACCTCTGCAAGACTATACAAGAAGCTGCTATTGATTCAATGGAGATTGTGGCTATCAAACACAAGAATCATTAGTAAAAACGGAGTAGGATAGAGGGCATCACTTGATTGTGGTGCCCTTTTTTTTCTAGTGAGGGTTAGTATCGAAAAAATCGAGAAAGTGGCTTAAACAGGCCATTGCACCCCATTTGCACTACCATACTGACCTTTATTCTTCACCCTCTTCTTCCATTACTTTATCTAAAATAGGGTGTACTTCCTTAGGGAAGTGAAGTTTAAGTAAATCTCCACCACCCTTATCCCAGGCTTCTTTAACATCGCCAGAACTGAGTCCCCAAAAGAACATTACAGCATCTACTAATGATGTGCCACCTACTCCTATTAGCGGAACTGAAAATAACATATCTTCCCACCATTTCTCTAAACTTTGTTCATCTTCGTCATCATCACCAAAGAAAGTCATGTATGCTAGCATTACTAATGGGGAAACTAATAGACTAGCTAAATCAGATCTTGCATTACCTAGTTTATGGCTACCAGTTATCTTTCTTAAAATTCTATTTGTAAGTGGACTTAAAACAGCTCCTCCTCCAAAACCAAGTAGAAGATTATATGCTACTGTAAATGCCCATATTGACCCCATCCTTTGCAGTATAGCTGCATCTGGATTGTATCCTTGCTTAACATCTGTCGGAACATAGTTCTTGCTTATTTTTTCCAATATAGAATTAGGAAGCATACCTTTACCCATAGTTGAAAACACTTTAAAAAATGCCTTCCAATCAAATTTAGCCTCTCTAATCAGTCTCCATTTATCATTTAATGAGTAGACTTTCTTTCCTGTCTTCTCTGGTAGCTGGCTTGGATCTGTGTCTTCTGTAATCTCTGTTTGTAAGCCTATTTTTCCTAAATGACTTGGTCTTTTAAAGGATCTATATGCAGCAATAGCCTTCTGTCCTTCTTGTTCCATCCTTTGTTTACCAAAATCTCCAAATAATCCTGCCCATTTGCCAGTACTAGTTCTTGAAGACTCAGAATATAGTGCCTTTTCAAGGTCAAAATCCAATGCTCTTGTAGCATGCTTACCCATGATGAGATATTCATCTAATTGTCGTTTAAGCTCCTTAAGCTCCTTTTTAAGGACAGATCTATCTGCAGGTAGTAGTTTCTGTCCTTTTATCAATCCTTGCTCTAATTCATGTATTGTAGGGATTAATTCGTACAATGGCACCTGATATCCTAAAAGTCTTCTATGTAGTTCTGCTCCAATAAGCCAACTAACAGAACGAGTAGCTCCCTCTGTTATTGCCATGGTAGGTAAACCTGCCATATCTTTCTGAAATTGACTTAAAAATCTAGCAGAACGATTAAAGCTTGCCTTAAACTTAAGCCATTTACCTCTTGGCGGGGCACCTGAAAAATCCTTTTGAATAGCCCAGTTAGCCATTTTATTAGCCCGTTCTAGCCTTGTTTGTTTATCTAAAGCTTTTTTACGCTGGGTTAGTTCAACTATTTGTGGCACATCACCACGTTCTATCTCTGTTCGTAGATATCTAAGGACTTCTCTCTTCATTCTTTGAAAAGCAACATCCTCATTGGCACCCTTTTCTACATCATTACGATATTTAATCATTGCAACAACTGCAGGAATGACTTGTACTCTAGCTCCTTCCAGGGCTTGGAGTTCTCCTATCATATTTTGACTAAAATAATCAGTAAATGCAGTTACATCTGCTTTCGAGAGGAGGTCTTGCAGACCTTGATCGTTCTTATATTCACTATAATAGTCTTGCATTTCGAATAAAACCTCTGCACCAAAGATCATTCCCTTCTCTACAAATTGAGATGCATTACCTGCTGCTGTTAAGAAACTATTTAAAAGTAATCCAGTATAGTACCTGTTTAGGGTTTTAAAATTCCTCTCTATTATAGCTGCAGGAACAGTTAAGTGCATTTTATCAAACGTCTGCTGCATTCTCTTAGGAGAAACATCGACACCTAGAAACATACCCCTGGTATCTGGATGTCCTAGCGCTCCTTGGTATAAGGACTTGACGGCTAACTCAACAGCTTCTGGATTTACACTTTTATCTCTTCTTATTATCCTAAGTGAATCAATATATTTAGCTGTCATAAAATTTCTTGCTGGTATACCCGCTACGTTCTGTAGATAGCTCCCATAAACCTCTGAATCTACACGCATTTCCATTGGATCAAACGCATTTGTTATATGCTTTGCATGTACACTATCTTTTCTTGCTAATATTTTTTGATCAAAAAGCTTATCATCAGTTAGATCGGCAGCCCTACCCTTAGCCCACTTTGCATGTTCAATCTTATCATCAATAGATCGTATCTTGTCTTGCCACCCTCTTTTACCAGATTCAGCCTTATCCCTCTCTTCAACAGCCCTAGCTCTTTCCTTATTCATTCTATTCTCAAACTGATCAAATTGAAAGGTTAGCTTAGAGGTAACATACTGTATTGGGAAAGCATCCTTCTCTTCCATTGTTAAGGTATCCCAGAAAAGGCTTTCAAACATTACAAATTCAGTAAATGTATCTAGCTCCTTAACTATACCTAGTAAATGCTCTGAAACATCTGGACCTGGTTGGTAGTCTATTTCCCATAATGCACGTAATGCCTGCTCTACTAATCTACTATCGTACTGTCGTCCATTAGGATCTACAAACCATTTCATTACTGCAGTATTAATAGCCCTTTTAGACTCTTCCATAGCCCCAATATAAACTTCATTACCCTTCTTATCTAATGCAAGCTTGCCCCGATTGTCCCTAACTCCATTAAACCATGTATAAACTTCTTGGTGTATTCCTCTAAAACTTGGATTACCCTTCCTATCTCTTTGGCCTTTAACCATTATAAACAGCTCATCCAATCTATTAGCTGCCTTATCATTTATTGGAGTGTATGCTTTTAAGAAATCCTCAACCAATGGGTGCATTTTATATTCATATCTTTCAGTAAAGGCTTCTCCATGTATTTCAGGATTATATGCTTCAATAGGAATAAAATCATCCCATGTGAAAATATATGATTTGTCGGACATTGAGAGGTCAATTTCATTAACATTAGTTATTAGCTTCCCATTGTCAAGTGCAATAGTAAATAATCCCTTTCCTTGATTCTTTACAACTCTTCCAGGCTCTCCTTTGTACCTAACAGCCTGATCATATGTGTTCTTCCAATCATTAGTACCAGGTTTCTGTTGCTTTTCAATAGTGCTGTATTTGGCAGCTATATAAAACTGACCTGTTGCAGCATCCCTTGTTATCCACCCATTCATATACATTGTTAAAAACTGTACCATATAGGCCTTAGCTTGTGCTGTGCCACCTTTAGCGTCCTTCATTGCTTGAAGTTCACGCGAATCAAGCATATCAATAGTCTCACCAGCCCATCTATAAACCTCATTCATACCATAGGGCTTGCCATCTTTTGTAAATCTCTTGCCGTTAGGCTTCATAAACTGCTGAATATCTCTATACATAGCTCCAGGATACTGTGCTACAGCGTCCTCCATGATAGCGTATCCACCAGAAGAGTCGTTCCATTTAAGATTAAAAGGCCTACCATGAGAGATATTACCACGCTTTAATCTAGCCTTGTCCCAGTCCTTATCTATTCCAAAATTCCATAATCTTTCATGAAGACCAACAAGATACGAGTGTGGGAGACTCTCTAGTACAGGTTTACCATCTATAATCTTGGCCATCTGCCATACATTTAGCTTAATC
>Ga0098035_1000688_pt1 | contig 16707 bp, 13 predicted proteins | sample 3_EtaG_FD_75046 | JGI IMG/M metagenome (GOLD analysis project Ga0098035, IMG submission 75046) | Marine viral communities from the Subarctic Pacific Ocean - 3_ETSP_OMZ_AT15126 metaG | ecosystem: Environmental > Aquatic > Marine > Oceanic | place: Pacific Ocean | collected 2015-01-07
GGTGATAGTCCGCGCGATCCTGCTCGACGGGCGCGATTCCTATGCGCGAGCGGCGTGGTTGCTACTGCTGATCGCCCTGCCCGTGATCGGCGTGATCCTGTACCTTCTGTTTGGCGAACCTTGGATTTCGCGGGGTTTCCGGGAGCGCGGGCAGCGCGTATATGAAGAGTTCCTCCCGTTCGCTCCCCGGTCGGCACAACAGGCCGGCACCGCGGGTTTGGCCACTAACGCCTTCCGGACCTTCGAGGCCGCATCGCACTGGCCGGTTTCGACTGGAAACACGGCGCGTATCGCGCCTGATTCCGATACCGGGGTCGCAATGCTCGTCGCGGATATCGATACTGCAGAGCAGTCGGTTCACCTGTCTTTCTACATCTGGCTAGGCGACAATAACGGCACGAAGGTCGTGGAGGCCGTATGCCGCGCCGCCCGGCGAGGGGTAACGTGCCGTATCGTTGCCGACGCGATCTGATCACGTTCACTGATCCACTCCGCGCGCTGGAGCGCGATGCGCGATGCCGGGGCGCGGCTTTGCAGCTCGCTCCAGGCGCCGCTAGGCTTGGGCTTTCTCGTGGGGCATCGCACCGATCTGCGCAATCACCGCAAGATTGCCGTCATCGACGGCCGCGTTACGTACTGCGGCAGCCAGAATTGCGCCGATCCGGCGTTTCTCGTCAAACGAAGGTTCGCACCTTGGGTCGATATTCTCGTCCGCTACGAAGGGCCGGTGGCACGTCAGGCCGACATCATCTTTGCCTCTGCATGGACTGCCGAAACGGGAGAGGATCTGCGTCCATACATGACCATGGATCCGCCGCAGCCTTCAGCCGATGGTTTCGCCGCAATCGCCACCGGGACAGGGCCACTCTCGCCACGCGGAACGATGACCGACATGTTCGTGGCCGTGCTCGCGGCAGCGAAAGTCAGCGTGACGATCACGACGCCGTACTTCGCGCCCGATCCGCCGCTGATCGGCGCGATAGTCGCAGCAGCGCGACGCGGGGTAGAGGTTCGTATCGTCTTTCCACGTCGTAACGATAACCGGATCGTCGGAGCCATCAGCCGTGCCTACTATCCGGTTCTTGCAAAAGCCGGGGTACGCATCTTCGAATATTACGGCGGACTGCTGCATGCGAAGACGGTCGTGGTAGACGATGCCCTGGCCTTGATCGGGTCTTCCAATATGGATCGCCGCAGCCTGGAACTGAATTTCGAGAACAACATCCTGTTCGAGTCAGCCGAGCTTGCGGTTCAGTTACGCGATCGTCAGCAGCGTTGGCTCAAGGAAGCCATCGAGATCGACCGCGGCGATGCCACCAACCGAGCGATAGCACGCCGCTTTGTCGACAATCTGCTGACCATGACCGCTGCACTGTTCTGAATCCGGTTCTGCAGGGCATCGTATCTTTGGACGCCCATTCCTGATCCGCTGCACGACAGGTTCTGGATTTCGCGATGAGGCGGGCAGTCCTGGCGTGCCAGCCACCTGAATTGCGGGAATACGGCGCAAATCAGGCGTTCGAAGAAAAACATCCTTGTTGCTGACACCTTTCATGGAATATCGGTTCGCGACATGACTTTGCCATCGATAGCGGCCCGGGATGTCCCGCCGACGGAAGTTACCGCCGCGTCAGGAGGGTGGGGGCCATCGCGGGTGCTGCTCGATCTCACCGAGTATTTCAATCCGAGCCATTTCTGGGGCGCGTTCGCGCTCGGCATGCTGTTCCTGCTCTTCGGCTTCGCGCTGAGCTGGCTGCTTCGCCGAGCCGTAGTGACCCTGATCGATCACGATCCCAACGAACGGATCGACCGGATGACGATCAGCTTCATCCAGCATCTGGCGACTTTCGTCATGTGGATCGTCCTGGCGCTTCTGTTTTCCCATCTCGTGCCTTCCCTGAACAAGCTGACGACGTCACTGCTCGCAGGGGTCAGCATCGTCTCGGTCGTGGTCGGATTTGCCGCGCAGTCCACGCTGGGCAATCTGGTTTCCGGCATCAGTCTCGTGATCTACAAGCCGTTTCGTCGCGGCGACCGTCTGCAACTGACGGCACCGACAGGGCTCGAGACGGGAATCGTGGAGGAGCTCTCGCTTGGCTACACCGTGCTACGCACCTTCGATAATCGGCGTATCGTCCTTTCCAACGGCACGATCGCAAACCAGATCATGATCAACCTGTCCTCGGTCGATCTCAAGGTCATGATGTCGCTGACAATCTCGATCGGCTACGCGTCCGATATCGACAAGGCTCGCCAGATCGTACTCGATCTGGCGCAAGCGCATGAAGGCGTTAAGGAAGTTGTCGGATGCCCGGTGATCAACCTTGGTGGATCGAGCGTGGATCTCTCACTTCGCGCCTGGTGCCCGGATGCAGCAACCTCAAAATCGGTCGAATACGATTTGCTAGAACAGATCAAGAAGCGGTTCGACGAAGCCGGGATCGAGATACCCTACGCATACCAGAATGTCGTGCTCACTGGGCAGGTTTCCGTCGGCGATGCCGACCCGGACGGAGTTACCGGGCCTCCGCGTTGACCCATCTATCCTGATTCAGCATATTGACCTTGCAACATGGACTTGAGTCGATCGGCGCTCTGTCGCTCTGCGCGGTCTAGGCGAACAGTTGGCCGACGTCCTGGCAGCTTTCCAGCGCAAGGATCCTGTCAGCAAGGGAACTGGCTGTCCGTGCAGGCAATGGCACTTCTGCCCGCGCGGCACAGTCGATGAACTTCTCGACCAGTTGCGCCTCGCTGAGCGGCATCTGCGGGCTGCCGCGCGCGGTTGTACACCCGGCCGAAAATGACCGCCCGTCGGCCAGTTCGATGCGGATCGAACCGCCCACCCCTCGTGCGCGCGCGCCAGTCTGACGGTCGGCCGCTGCCACGACCTTGCCTGCCAGCGCAAGCAGGGCAGGATCGCAAAGCGTCTCGGCGCCAAAGTCATCGAGCCCCACCCCTCCCCTCGCAATCGCCAGGGCAACGGTGAAAGGAATGGAGAACTTCGCGTCGATGGCAGTTTCAGGAGCCGCCTTGCGCGCCGGCGGTTCGGTCAACATCCGCTGCACGTCGTCGATCCCGACATGAATCGCTTCAATCTGCGGCGGCGTCAGGTCGTGGTCCTCGCGCAGGGCCAAAGCCATTTCGATGAACGGATGCGTCCCCCGGCAACTGGGCCAGGGCTTGAAGGTCAGTTCCTCGATGCACAGGCGCTGCCCAAGATCACCGGCCAATGCCTCTGGATCGAATGCTCCACCAGCATAGAGAGCGTAAAAGCCGGCCTCGCCTTCCAGCGGGCGTTCGAATCCCGCAACGCCGGCCCGCGCCAGTAGGGCGGCCTGGACGCTTGCCTGAGCGGGAAAAGCCTCTCGGACCGCGCGAATGACCGTGCCGGCACTGTGCTTTATCTCGCCCGGAATCGTCACCTGACACATGGCGAGCGAGATTGCGCTGCGCACTTGTCGGGGCGAGCAGCCGAGCAACTTGGCCGCGCCGGCTGCCGCTCCTATACCGGCAAGGATCGGCGGCGGATACCAACCGCCCGCTTCCATCGGCCTGCGCAGTGCAAGCCCCAGGCGGCACGAGACTTCGCAACCGGCGACAAGTGCGGCCATAAACCGCTCGCCGTCGACCGATCCGTGGCTTTGCGCCAGTGCCAGCAGGGCCGGCACGAGGCTGGCGTTCGGATGCCCGGGTGCGCGGTCGAAGGCATCCTCATAATCGAGCGCATGGGCCATGGCGCCATTGGCAAAGGCCGCCATCTGCGGCGGTGCCGTCTTTCCCGTGCCAAGGATACGGCATGGCCCCTCACCTTCGGCAAGGGCGATAAAGGGCCGGACCTCCGGCGACAGTCCGCTTGCAGCGAGAATGACACCACTGGCATCGAGCAGGACGTGCCGCGCCGCTGCCACAGTCGACTCGGGCAGGTCGCCGAACGCGAGATCACTAACCCACTGACAGAGCGTGTCGCTCACATGGTCGCCTGTCTCACGCATCCTATGATCCCATCATGCGTTCGAGAAACGGATCATCCACGCACTTCCACGAAGATGCCGAATCGGTCCGCCCCTTGCCATCGTATCGAGCCGATTGCGGAAAAGGGCATAGCTTTCGCGTGAACGGGGCTGCGCCTTCTGACTTCCGGGCGGCGACGATGCTTTCAGGCGCAAGGCCATCTTCCACCCAGTGGATCAATGCCCAGAGCATGTCGCGCGAAGGGTCGCGATCGTCCGGCACCGGGATCTGGGCGGAGGCGCCGAAGATGTCGGCGCCTGGCCCACCCCGACAATGGTACATGCCCGGCACCATGAACAGGCGCACCGACCGCGCAAGCTGTTCCTTTCCGCCGTTGGCCTGCGCCAGCGCTGCGTAGAAGTCGATTGTCGGGCCGGCATTGACCGAGGGATCCTGCCAACCCTGATACATGATAGCCTTGCCGCCACTGGCGATGAATGGCGCAATCGCAGTCCTGTCCGCCCTTAATTCGGGCATCTTGCGATTGGCAGCGGCAAGATCTGCACGGCGACGGAAGGTCATTTCATCCCAGTCTGGATTGCCGAAAACACCGTCCGCCCACATGGCCCTCAGCAAGGGCGAAGGAGGTCCGGGACGGGTTCTCACGCCGGGAAACAAACCCTTGTCCATTGGGCGCCCCTGCTCGTCCGGCATCGGCGCAATGATCGCGTCGAGCATGGCAAGCTTGGGCGCGCTCAGGCATTCGCCGGTCTGGCCAGGCTTGCAGAGTAACGTAGCCGTAACGAAGCGGCAGGCGGTGGGATTTTCCATGATGCCGTCGCTAACCCCGTCGAGACCATCGCATTGCTGCGTGACGCGCGTCTCGTACAAGTGCCAGTCGGCATCGGTCAGCGCCGCTTCGGGTCGCCGTTTCTGCTCCAGCGCGAACCACAGCATGCGTACCGATTGCAGAGGCATGTAGGGGCCCGGCGCACCGGCAATCACGCCATCGTAGTCGCCCGGATACGTCTCCATTTCCTTGAGCGCCTGGCGCCCGCCGCCCGAGCAGCCGGTAAAGTAGGACCGATTGGCAGGCCGCCCGTAAAATCGCTCCGCAAGCGCCTTTGCGGCCCGGGTCGTCAGGTGAAGAGCGCGGTGCGTATAATCCGTCCGCGCCTTCGCATCGGTCATCCAGTGCGCCTGGCTTGCCTTGTGCCCGCTATCGGTGCTTACCACCGCAAATCCTTGCGAAATGCGCAGGCTCATGTCGCGGTAGTTGAAAACACCGGCGTCCCCGCCGACGCCTGCCCCCAGCAGGCGCCCGTTCCATTGCTCGGGCAACCAAAGCTCGAATCCGATATTGCCTTCGATGCGCCCTTCCACCCGGCACATCGGAACCTTGATCGGCACCGGGGTATAGAAGGTCTCCTGCCGGGGCATCCAGACCGGCGCCGGATCTATCGCAACTGCCGCGTCCACCGTAACCTCGCCGTGCGAGCCGCGAAGGCTCGCACAGCTGCTCGCCTGCGGGGAACCCGCTGCAGCAAGGATGAGGGAGAGAAGCGAGGCAAGAGGCATCAGAACTTGACCCCCGCGGTCATGGAGATCAGCCTCGGGACGGGGTTCGCCGACTGCGGATCGTATCCGCGCTGGGTGTCGACGAAGGGGGGATCGCGGTCGAACAGATTCCTCACGTCCAGGCCGACATGGAAGGCGCTCGTCACATCGACGCCAAGGTTGACGTCGAACGTATCGTAGGAGGAGACCTTCTGGACAGGGGTCACGGTGTTGTTCTCGTAGCCGTCGAGGTGGTTCCAGACGATCCGGGCGCTGAACTTGCCGAAGCGGGCGCCGAGGTCGGCCTGCGAGCGGAACTTCTGGGGGAAGTTGATCGTGCCGCGCACGCCTGTCAGCCCTGCACCGGGCACCGATTCGAAATCGTACTTGGTGAAATAGGTTCCTTGAGCGCTCGCGTCGAATTGAACCGCACCGATCGCCCAGTCGAGATATAAACCGAAATCCAGTCCGGCGACCACTGAACGCCCGAGATTTTGACGGCGTCCATCGGCAATGAACGTCACATTGGTTTCGTCGATCGGCGCGTTGATCGGAAGGCCCGAAGCAATCAGGTCCTGCACCTGTGCCGCGGACGGGTTCAGGATGACGAACGAACTGTAAAGCGGATTGGTCAGCAACCCGGGCGTGCCCCTGAGCGCCTGGATCTGGTTCTTGTAGTCGATATGGAAGTAGGTGAGCGTTGCACGCAGGCCGCGAACCGGTGCGATATCCCCGCCGACCGACCACGTCGTCGCGGTTTCTGGCTTGAGATCCGGATTGCCGCCGGCAATGCCGATGCCGCGCTGGTTGCCGGCCGGCCCCGGCAGCAGGTCGTAATAGAGGCCGGCACCGCCCGCGACGGTCGACACTTCGGTAAAAGTAGGCGCTCTGAACGAGGTGCCGTAGCTTCCCCTGATCGTGACGGCGTCCACGGGCTTGTAGGTCAGGCCGATCTTGGGGTTCGAGGTGTGACCAAAGTCGCTGTACTTCTCGTAGCGGCCCGCGAGCGACAGCGAAAGCTGCTCGATACCGGACATCGCGTTGCCCGCACCCACGACCGGGACGAAAAGCTCGCCGAACACCGCCTTCACGTTGCGCGATCCGCCATCGGCGATATGCGCGGCCGAGACACTCGAGCCGATCTCAAGGTCGGTGAAGGTATACTCCTTGCGATACTCGGCGCCCACCGCCAGCCTTGCCGCGCCGCCCGGCAGTTCGAAGAGCGAGCCATCCATCTGCGCATTGACCACGCCGAGCCGCGTCTTGCCGGTGATGACGAACAGGCGATCGCGGATCGCCGCGATTGTCGCGGGATTGTTGGGCCCACCGAAGACGTTGAGGGCGGTAGCCGGATCGGTGTCGGCAAGTGCTGCGGCGAGAGCGCCCGAATTGATCCCTAGCCTGCGATCGGCAACGTCCTCGGATTCGCCGTGCGCATAGTAGACCGTGGCGCGCCAATCCCCGAAGGGGCGCGCTTCGATGCCGCCCATCAGATTCCAGGACGAGCCATGGTAGGGATTGAAGTCAGGCCCGACGGTCGGCACCAGCGAATAGGCAACGCTGACCGAGCTCGCCCCGGCGACGGGCGAGACAAAGAAGGGGTTGGTGCTCGGCACCGTGGCGTTGATCGTGTTCACCCCCGCAATCGTGCCGTCCCTGTAGGAATAGAACCCATCGGCGAACAGGCGAATGTCCGGGGTCAGATCCTGCGAGATGTTGCCTACCACGTTGTAGCGGTTCTGCTTGGGTATCACCGTGTCCTGAGCGTTGAGGAAACACTTGTTCGATGTGCCGGGCACAAGCGTTCCCACATTGGCCGCAGTGAGCCCGCCCTGCGGGATCGCGTAAGTGGTGCCCCCCACCGAAAGCGTGCCCGGATCGCAATTGGTGGTACGCAGGTCCCGGCCGCCGCGGGCGCGGTTATCGTCTTGGTACCAGTCCAGATCGTAGCCTCGCAGCGCGGAATTGTGCGTGAACTCGGCCGCGATCATGGCCGAGCCGCCATTCCACGTCTTGCCAATGACGCCCGCTATCTGCTGCTCGGCATACTTGCTGTCGGTCATGCCCAGACGCCCGCGCACTTCTACGCCGTCGAAATTCTTGCGCATTATGAAATTGACCACGCCCGCGATCGCGTCAGAGCCGTAGATTGCGGAGGCGCCGTCCGCGACAACTTCGACCCGTTCAAGCGCAATGGCGGGAATGACCGACGGGTCGGTGTACTGGCCCTGCGTTCCCTGCGGCGGGAATCGCTTGCCGTCGTAGAGCAGCAGCGTCGCATTGGTGCTGATCCCGCGAAGATTGATGCCGGCGCCGCGCGTCGCATTTGCCGCGCCGTTCTGCGCAGTCCCGCCATTGCGGTTCGCACCGAGCGAAACCACTTGCGGCACCCGGCGCAGCAGGTCGTTGGTCGAGGTAACAGGCTCCCGGGCGATCTCATCGGTTCCGATTGCGATGACGTTCGAGCCTACGGGGGCAACGCCGCGGATGCGGCTGCCCGTAACAATGATCGCCTCTATCTGCTTGTCGTCGGCAGACTTATTTATGACAGCGCTTGCATCATCGGTCGAACTTGCACTGTCCTGAGCCCATGCAGGCGCGGCCAGAGACGCCATTACAGCGCTTGCCGATACGCAGGTCGCCAGCTTTTTCACGACAGATTGCTTCATTTTTCTCTCCCCTTTTCCAAACCGGATCCGCACCGATCCGGCCATCGGACTTCAGTTCGTTTCCGCTCTGGCTCGCATGGCCGATACGGAAAGTCGCGGTGCGACAGACAACAGAACAATCGCTCCAATCAGGATGCCCGCTCCGACCAGCTCGGCAAGACGCGGCGCAGGCAAGCCAAAGAACGCAGCGAGAAGGATTGTCCCCCCGACCCCTGCAACCAGGCTCGCCGCACGTTCCAGCGGGACGCAATAGGCGTTCTCGCGCGGATCGAGCAGGATGATGATGGAGATTACGGAAATGACGGTCAGGGTGGCGCCGATGAAGGCAAGCGACCAGAGTGCTGGATCGCTCCAGATCTTGACGAAGCCCCAGGCCAGCTCGCCCGACTGCCCGCCTATGCCCGAAGCGGAAAGCAGGCCCAGTGCCACGACCGACAAGGGCAAGGCAATCATCTTCTCTTCGACGAAGTAGCGCCTTACCGATGCCGGATCGCCGCTCTTGGCAATCTTGGTCATGACCGCCAGACGGATGAAATAACCCAGCGTATAGAGCAGGATCGTGACGATCGCGATCGGCGGGAGCTTCAATCCGCCTCGATCGGCAAGAGTGATGAACAGCGCGAGCAAGACCATGGCGAGAGCCGTCCAGCTCCACCAGCGCACCCGGCGTCCGAAGATCATGTCAACGAGCGGCGCGATGATCAGGATGTCGCCGCGCATGAGCAGCTGGATGAACGGGATGCTGACACCCTGAAAGGTGAAGGACAGCGGAACGGTGAACAGGATCAGCGCGGTCCCGATGCCCGACAGCAGCGTGTATCGCGTCGGAACCGGAAGGCGGGCCCTGCCGATCGTGACGGCATGCGCATCGCGGTGCCAGCCCGAAAGCCAGATAAAGCCGTAAGTCAGCACCATGCTGATGATGAGCGAGGCCGGCAGGGTCTCAAGGCCCGTAAGCGGCCGCTCCAGGTTACCGTGCGGCACGGACGTGACGTACTTGGTGACCATCACATTGGGCAGGTAGCTCAAGAGGTAGAGCATGACCCAGGCTTCGAGCGGAACCGAAAGCAGAGGACTGCGCTTCATGCCACGCCCTCGATCTCGACGATTTCGCCCTCGATCCGGTACCGCGCGTTGAGTCCCGCCTCTTCGGTGACGGCCCGCATGTAGTCGAGCGTCTGCGTGAACTCGTCGCTGCCTGCTGCGGTAAACCGGGGTACGGCGTCACGACCGATGTAAAGCGGCTGGAACCCGGCCCTCGTCATCTTGCCGTCCGCAATTTCGATCCGCGCGACCATGCCGAGGCGGGATGCTGTCGGAAAGTTGTAGAGCCCCCCGAAGTCCGGCTCCCACTCTTCCGCCAGGACGCGTATTTCGTTCCAGCTCTTCGAAGCGGCATGCGCCTCGTCCATGCGCAAGTCGGTGGCGAAGTTAGAAAGCGAATAGAACACGGGCTTGCCGTCGATCACTTCGCACCCCTTGAGGATGTGCGCGTGTCCACCGAAGATCGCATCCGCCCCGGCAGCAATCGCCGCGCGGGCGACGTCGCGCTGGTACTCGGCGATTTCGGCACGTACGAAATGGATGCCCCAGTGCTGCGACACGAATACGAGGTCGGCATCGGCCTTGACCGCGCGAATATCCGCCTCCATCGCAGCAAGATCTTCGCGATGCGGATAAGTGTGAATGCGTGCCGGTGTACCGGGCTGATCGTGTTCTATCTGTTCATAGACCGTGAATGCCCGCATCGGCGCGCAGCCGGCCCGGCGTTCATCCGCCCAATATCCTTGCGGCAGAATGCTCGAATAGGCGAGTACGGCAATGCGTGTACCATCGCCCAGCGTGAACCTTGCCGGCCTGCGCGCTTCGCGAATGTCCTTGCCGGCGCCAACGACACGCAGGCCAGCGGAATCGAGATTGGCCCGGGTTTCGAAAAAGGCCTCGACTCCCCAGTCCATGCAATGGTTGCCCGCCATCGAAATGCAATTGAACCCGGCGCGCGCGAGTGCAGCCGCCCCCTCAGGCCTTGCGAGGACGGCATGTCGAGCCTGCGGAAGGCGCGTTCCGCGTTCGGCAAAACTGGTTTCCAACTGACCGAAGGTGACATCGGCTGCCTGCAGCGCATCGCGCGTCGCCACGAAGCTCTCGTCGTAAACCTCGCGATCCATCGCAAGGTCTCCGGTGGCCAGGAACAGATGTGTCATGAATGACCGCAGAGCGCCGGAGCGGCAGCCTCGATGGTGAAGCGCAAGAGCATGCCGACTTCTCCCCTCTCTCATTATGATTGTAATGACGTATAGCTATGCTACATCTCTACGCAAGCGCTTGCAAGGCGCAATTACCCCCCGGGAAGTTGGAGGATTTCAATGCTTTCGACACGCAAAGCCGCTTTCGTTGCCATGATCTTCACAGCAGGCATCGCTGTTGCCGCAGGAGCGCAGGAAACCGCTCGCCCCAGTCCGGCCGACATGGCGGCCGCCCAGGCGAAGCGCGACGCAATTCCCGATACCGCCGGCGACGGCCCCTTCCCCGCCGTTATGGAGATGGACCCTTCGCTCCCCGATCATGTCATCTATCGGCCCAGGGATCTGTCAGCGATGGGTGACAGGAAACTCGCGGTGCTTGCGTGGGGCAACGGCGGTTGTTCAGACGACGGGGCCAGCGCGCGGCTCCATCTCGCGGAAATCGCATCCTACGGCTATCTGGTCATTGCACCGGGCGAAATCCGCAGCGGCCCGCATGCCATGTCTCCCCGAAAGCCCTCCCGCAGCGCCGGCGCAGATGGCCAGTTGCCGCCGCCCGCCACGACAGCTGAGGATGTCCGTGCCGGAATCGATTGGGCAATTGCCCAGGCCGGCAAGTCGGACAGTCCCTATGCCGGCCACATCGCCATAGACCAGATCGCCGTGGCAGGCCACAGTTGCGGTGGCTTGCAGGCCATTGAACTGGCCCCCGATCCCCGCGTGAAGACGGTGATGATCGACAATTCGGGCGTCTTCAACGATGGGATTCAGGCCATCGCGGGGATGCACGTCGACAAGGCCATGCTCGGCGGATTTCACACGCCCACGCTCTACATTCTGGGTGGGCCGACCGATATCGCCTATGCCAACGGCGTGGATGATTTCTCACGGATTGAAAAGGTGCCCGCGGTCCTGCTCAACCTGCCGGTAGGCCATGGAGGCACATTCTTCGAGCCGATGGGCGGCGCGGTCGCTCACGTGGCGGTCGACTGGCTCGAATGGCAGCTGCGCGGGGACAGGACAGCGGCTCGCACCTTCAAGGGACAGAACTGCCGCCTGTGCAGCGGAACAGACTGGACAATCGAGAAGAAGCGGATCGATTGACAGGCGACTATTGGCAGCTGCGGCCGCGGAAACACGGGCGCAGCATCGGCGGCGGATCGTAGGCAATGAAGGGAGCTCCGGGGCGGGACCACCGCCCCGCTTCGAGCCTTCCCTCCAGGGTATCCAGCGCGGCCAGTATTTCGTCCTGCGAAAATGCGCAGTGACCGCTTCTCCGCACATAGAGCGATTGGACCAGAGTGCTGGGCGCAGCCTTGCCGTAAGCCCGTTGCAGCGACGGGGACGTCATGCCGTCGCCGATAGCCTGAACAGCGAGGAGGGGGACGCGCGGGTTCGCATCGGGCGTGTAATGCGCCATCATATAGCTGACGGCCTGCGGCTTTGCCGAAATCCTCTCGGCACTGGCCAGTCGCGCAAGATCGTCATCGAGATCGAGTCCGGCGCTGCGATAGAGCCGTTCCACGAATGCGCTGCGCCCGGACTTTTCAAGCTGACGACGATAATCGATGCCGGTGTTCCATGAGAATGGCCCTCCCGCACGGGTCTCCTGATCCTCCCTCGGCAGCATCACCCCCATGGCAAATGCCTTGGCTATTTCGTCGACCTGTGCCTCGAAGTCATCGCCAGACGGCTCCGGGCTGTCAGGACCCGTCCATCCCGGTATACCGGCCAGCACCCCGGCCAGGGCAATGCGCGCCCTGCCATCAGCCGACGTTTGCGCCTGCGCGACGGCAGCGGCGACGCGGCGGCCATTGGCCATGTCGTCTTTCACACCGACCAACTGGATTCCTTCGTTCGGAGCGACCAGCGTGCGGAAGGCGAATGCGCCGTCCAGCGCCATGTTCATCATGCCGACGGCTCCGCCGATGGAACTGCACAGGGCAAGGGCCCCATCTATGCGCGGCTTGTCCTGTTCAGCCAGAGCGCTGGTCACCAGCCCGCCCATGGACATGCCCCATCCGATCACCCGGCGCGGCTTGCCGTACTTGCGTGTGAATTCGTCCACCACGAGGTTCTGAGCCGGGACGGCGTCCGCGAGGGCCCAACCGCCGGACCCGTAGTCCGACCCGGCCAGCGCATATCCGCGCGCCAGCAGGGGTACAATGAAACGATCCGGAGCCGCCTCGGGTGCGCCCGCTTTGCGCGCATAACCTCGGCTCCAGACCAGCAAGGTGCCATTCCAGTGCTCCGGCACCCGCACCGACCACAGGACATCGCCTCGCAGATGCGCCGCGTTGACTGAACCCTCAGCAGCCAGAACCGGCGAGGCGACATGGGGCGCGCATGCTGCCTGCGAAACGGCGAGTGCGGCACAGCACAGCCAACGCAAGTGTCCGAAAGCCATGAACTTCTCCATTTGCTGGTGCCACGTACGTATGATCTCAATGAAGTCATAGCAAGCGCTTACATCGTTCGAAGGAAGCGATGATCGCCTCGCTTGTCGGGTCCGGTTGTCCCAGGACCAAAATCAGGTCTCAGTTCAAATGCACATGGCCTGCAACTGGCCCGGCGATCCCGCTGCCTGCATCTTGAAGCGGGGTACCCGAAGCCGCGGGTTCGGTCTGGTCGGTCGCCAGTCTGTCTCGCCGCAAGCGGCTCAACGCTCGGTCGACGATGACGGCCAGAATGAATGAGGCCGGGATTGCGAGGAAGACCGATAGCTTCGAAATCGACATCAGAGTCATCACCGGCACGTGAACCGCGTACAAGGGGAAGGAAATTTCGCCCAGCTTCTTCGCGACAGCCGGAGGCTCCCACTTCAGTGCGGCAGCGATCATGACGGGGCACAGGATCAGGACGAAAGCCAGATCCATGAATATGTTGCGAACGCCGCTCAACTCCGATCCCATGAACACAACGGGCATTGTCAGATAGGCGAGTGGGGCAGGAATGCTGATCGGAGGATCATCCCTCCAAAGTCGATAAAGGACGATGCCGAGCGGATAGCTCATCAAGACCCGGGGCAGACCGCCTGCGAAGCCAAACGCTCCCAGACCGTCGACGTGAAGGATCGGCGCAGTCAAACCCCTGCCGATGAACACGGCGCCCATTGCAAAGACACACAGCACGAGAAGCCTTGTCCTCACCCGCCAGAAAAGAAGCGTGTGCATGAGGTTTGCCACCAGCTCGTAGAAGATCGACCAAGCTGCGACATTGTATGGATAGGGACTCCAGGCAGCCCAGTACGGCAGCAGTGCCATGTTGAAAGCAAAAGACAGGACCGCAATGCCGGTCAGCCCCATGCCTGTCAGTGCCGCGGGAATGCCGAGGAGAAATGCGAATGCCATGACGGGCCAGAGCCGCGCATAGCGAAGGAACATGAAGCGGGCCGCCCCCAGTCCGGTAGCGAAGCGGCCTTCATAGGTCCTGGCCATGACGTAACCGGACAGCATGAAGAAGAAATCGACCGCGAGATTGGCATTGTTGGACGTCATGCTGACGCGATCAATGTTGATGTGATGGAGCAGAACGCTCACAGCCGCGATGCCGCGCAGAGCATCAAGTCCATTGAGCCGCTTCATCGCCTCGAGATTCAAAAAATGCGCGGCGGAGACAATTTAATTTATTGTAATAACGCCGGAATGAAGACTTTTTCCAAGTCTGACCGTCGCGTCAGGACCATGCGACAGTACTGAAAATACGCTAAGGATGAGGGCAGGTCGGGTTGCGTTCCGAGCAGGTAGACCTGGGCCTGAGCCAAGGCTTCATAAACAATTCTTAGCCGCTTCGACTTTCCCAGCCAGGGATGTGGTTGTCCAGATGCAGTTTCAGAATCCTAAGCTGCCTTTGCGCTGGCCAATTTTCCGGATCGTAGATCGCCTGGGTTGCAATCCCGGCGACACTGCTCAGCAGTGCCTGCGCGACGAGCCGGGATTGCTCGTCATCCGGCATGGCGCCTGAGTTGACGATCGCGCGGTGAAACAGATCCACGGATTCGCGGCTGCGCTGGCGTTGTTCCTGGAGAAACGTTTCATCTGCAGTCGCGAGACCCCAGAAGGCCAGCCAGATGCGCCAGCTTTCGACCCGTTCCTCGTCGAGTGGCAGAACGGAAGCGAGGCTGTCGAGAAGTGCGCTTCCTTCGCGCGAGACTTCCTCGACACGCGCGACGGTCCTTTCCATGCGCATGCGATAGGCTGACATCAGCAGCTCGTGCTTGCTCTTGAAGTAGTGCGAGACGATCGAGGTACTGTAACCGGCGAGCCGCGCGATATCCCGGACCTTGGTCCCTTCGATACCGTCGCGTGCGATAAGCTTCGCGGCGATTTCGGCGACGGCCCGGCGGCGGGCTGAGTGATCGACAATCTTCGGCATCAACCCACTGCTTGTTCAACATCATTCGATCTACGGTGACAGCCCTCACCGCACAACTATCCGTCTTGCGCCTCGCAGCACCACTTCATGCATTGAAGGCCGGTTACAGGCACTCCATAGCGAGGCGAATGGAAGCCGAGAAGATCACGCCCGGAACCGCCGCCTATCGGCTTTTGTGCATCGCCATGCTGTTTGCCGGCCTTTCGACATTCGCGCTGCTTTACTGCACCCAGCCCCTGATGCCATTGTTCAGCAAGACTTACGGCGTGGCGGCTGAGGAAGCGAGCCTTGCAGTATCGCTGGCGACAGGGCCGATGGCCTTCGTGCTGCTGGTCGCAGGCAAGCTATCCGACAGGCTGGGTCGCCGGCCCATGATGATCGCTTCGCTGCTGGCCGCGGCGGCACTGACCACCCTGCTCGGCCTGTTGCCGAACTGGCAAAGCCTACTCGCGGCGCGATTCCTGTGCGGACTGGCGCTTGCAGGCGTCCCGGCCGTCGCGATGGCCTATATTAGCGAGGAGGTCGAGGATGGCGCCGTCGGCCGTGCGATGGGGCTTTATATCGGCGGCTCCGCGATCGGGGGCATGAGCGGACGACTGCTGGTGAGCGTGCTGACCGAATACTTCGGCTGGCGCGATGCGCTGGGCATTACGGGCATTGCCGGGCTGATCATTGCGGCTCTTTTCTGGAAGATCCTGCCCCCTTCGCGACAATTCATCCCGCGCCGCCACTCCTGGGGCAGCTATATAGCCGGCTTCCGGCACCTGTTCGCCGACAAGGCCCTGCCCTGGCTGTTTGTGGAAGCGTTCCTGATCATGGGGGCTTTCATCAGCATCTACAATTATGCCGGTTATCGCCTGCTTGCCCCACCCTATGCACTGTCTCAGGCCCAAGTCGGGCTCATCTTCCTGCTCTATCTGCTCGGTTCAATCAGCTCTGCGGTCGCGGGCCATTTCTCCGGGGTGTTCGGACCCCGCAAATGTCTTTGGCTGCCGCTTGTCCTCTTCGTCCTCGGCATTGCACTGACTGCAACGAGCCCCTTGCCGCTGATCATCGCCGGGATAGGGATCGTCACGATTGCGTTCTTTGCCGCGCACGCGATCGCTTCGGCCTGGGTCGGGCGGCGCGCACGCAGGGATCGTGCGCAGGCGACAGCGTGCTACCTGTTTTTCTACTATTTGGGATCGAGCGTTCTTGGATCTGCGGGTGGCTATGCCTGGACCGGGGTGGGCTGGAACGGGGTCACGTTCTTCTCGTGCACCCTCGTGCTCACAGCGCTCGCCATCGCATTCCGGCTCTACCGCGTTGCACCGCTTCCCTCACCAGTTCCCGAAACCAGCCCGATCGCGGCCGAGTGAAGCAAATCAGTCAAGCGGCGCCGATGCGCAGCAGCTTGGCGTGCAGGGACTGCTGGTCGAAAGGCTTGATGACGTATTCGTCGGCCCCGGCCTCTATCCCCTTGCGGATATCGTCGGTGTTGGAATAAGTGGTGCAGAACATGACCTTTGGCCGGCGGTTGCCCTGCATTCCCCGCAAGGAGGTCACGAATTCCAAGCCGCTCATGACCGGCATGTTCCAGTCCACCATGAAGAGATCGGGCATCGCCGAGCGGCATTGGACAAGCGCTTCTTCGCCATTTTCCGCTTCGCTGACTTTATAGGCCAGCCCCTCCAGAATGCGCCAGGCGACCTTTCGGATGACACGCGAGTCATCGATGAGCAAGCAGCGCCGCTTCGTGACAGGCTCCGGTGTTTCGACTGCGCCGTCCTCGGGCCGCGGCTGCAACCGGGCACGCTTGATCAGACCCTCAAGAATGGCTGTCACTCCCCTGTCTCAGGAATTGTCCTGGTCGCTCAAGATATGTGCGATCGTCTTGGCCCGGTCGATCACTTGCTGGTGATCCTCCACGGGTA
>Ga0098035_1000694_pt1 | contig 16622 bp, 8 predicted proteins | sample 3_EtaG_FD_75046 | JGI IMG/M metagenome (GOLD analysis project Ga0098035, IMG submission 75046) | Marine viral communities from the Subarctic Pacific Ocean - 3_ETSP_OMZ_AT15126 metaG | ecosystem: Environmental > Aquatic > Marine > Oceanic | place: Pacific Ocean | collected 2015-01-07
ATACAGTCAAGACGTTTCTTGATTCTACTTTTTATGTTTATTACCTGAAGGAGGCGTAATGGCGAGAGCGAAAAAGGTAACTTTAAATCGACCCAGCATTCGAAAAAAAGTAGGAAGCTCCAAAGTTTTGCTGCGAGAAGCCAGAGCAGTAGCAAAAAACATATTGGAAGACGCAAAAGAAGCGTATATGGATGAATTTGAAAAGCATAAGATAACCCAAGAGCTTGAAGCTGGCCCAACCGCTTCAAATATGTCTGGAACACTAGGAGGATATGGCAATTTGTTTTCTTTTATGGGGTTTTCTTCCGGATCGGAAAACCCAATATCCAAACTAAGAAGGATATTATGGAATGGTTTTGGCGTAAAAAGAGAAACCCCAAACAAAAAGAGGGGCGGATTAAGGACTTTCGTTTTTTCTTATCCGGACAGAGAGTACATTGAAAGTAAATCCAGCTTAAGCTTGAGATTTGAGACGGGAAGGAATTGGGTTATAGCTTTAGAGAGGGGGATTTCTGGATTTAGCAGCTATATGCATAAAAAGTTTCCTGCGGGAAGATCAGGCATGGGCCTACAAATAGGAAGAACAATATCCAAAGGCAGGACGAGGGACTCATACTCACCTACTCCATACAGAACTCTTTTCGAGCAAAAATTCACAAAAACAATTAACAAAGGAGTTTCCAAGGGTAAAATTAAGTAATGAAAATCCAATTCGAGAATTCTTTAATGAGCAGCTTTTTGTTATATGTAGACAATAAAGTGCTCAAAAAAGGCTCTGCTTATACGAATCATAGTGGCTATTTTTACCCAGTAACAAACTCTTTCAGGGACTATGACGTAGTAGCTTCCCCGTTCAAACAGTTTGTTTATGACACCAGCGTGACCGGAGCGACGGTAATGTCTGGGATTTATTACGACACTTCAACCCCAACAAGCACTACTTTCGATGGAAGAGCTCACAATCAATATAAATTTATAAAAGTAGGGACCAGCGGGTTTCAATCCATAAGCCACCACGAAGGCTCAGTATATTTCGATACTGGAAATTTCATAACTAACGGCAGCTACAGAGTAAGCGGAGAATACTCGGTGAAAGATTTCAACACCTATATTACCCAAGAAAATGAAGAAGATCTGCTTTTTGAGACCAAATACTACCTGAAGCCCAAAACAAACCAAACAATGACTGGACTTGCCCCAGACGCAGAGCCTTATCCGGCTATTTTCTTGAAATCTATAGGAAGCGTAAATGAACCATTCGCGTTTGGGGGCCTAGACAATACCATTGTGACAGCCAGAGCTGTCATTTTGTCTGATTCGGCTTATAAGCTGGATGCTGTGTGCTCTATTTTGAGGGATACTGCTAGAGACTATGTGCCCTTAATGACTTCTGAGGAGTTGCCGTTTATGGCTCATGGAGCCTTAACTGGGCTAGAATACAACTACGATACGTTAAAGACCAATAAAGTAACCAATAATAGCGGGATTTATATATCTAGAGTAAATGTGTCGAAGAATGTAGCGAAGCAGAGTGACATGAAAAATGTAAATACGAACGTGTTTACTGCATTTGTTGATTTTGAATTTGAGCACCCTAGATACCCTAGAACATCTACTGCTCCCCAATAAAAAACTTCTCATTTCTCAAAAAAAAATGTAAATAACAATACATCGAGGATTTAACAAATGGCTAGAAACAGAGTAATTTATCAGAGTGAAGCGTTGTTTGTGGGACCGGACGCAACAAGCGGCCATTATACTGTTCCATTGACGGTCAACGTTAAGAGAAACGGAGGCACATCAGCAGCTGGAGTAATAAACCTTACAACAAGTAAGTTGAACGCAACTTCTGATATGGGCGTGAACCAGACAGTGGTTGCACTATCTGGGATTTATACCCAATCACTTCCATCAATCACAAATGGTGAGGCGTTTTTAGACGCTAATAGATTAAGATTTTCGTCGATTAAAGCTAATTTCGGAGCGATAGCATCTAGCGCAGTAGATGGTATGGCTGCCCACAATACAGCAACGAGAACAGTAAACACAGCGTTCCCAGCTTCTGGTTCTGCGCTTATTGCCCAGACAGACGGAGCAACTGGTATTGCCGTTATGCTTCCTCAGCCTTTGACGGCTATTCCGCTCACTGGATATAGTGGGGCAAACTCATCAGCGTCAGGTTCTGGATTTACTGGTTACATTCCAGTTACAAATCGTGTTAATCAGCTGATGAGAGTTCAAAGCGCTAACTACGGATTTGACATTGGAAGAACTGATGTTAATCAATTTGGTAATCTAGCTGCAATTGATAGAATTATTCTCGAGCAACCTACTGTTAATCTTGACTTTAGCTACTTGCTGACTTCTGGTGAGAACGAGAAGAAGCTTGGGTTTGGCATCGGAGGAGAAGAGTCCGCAGTAGGAAACTTCTTGAGCGGCATTGGAGACTCTAGAAATTATTGGGTTTATGTTGCTGACGAAGGCAACGACGCTAATGACGCAAATACAGCTATACATGGTAGAGCTAAGTCGATCGGTATCGGAAATGCGTTTTTGACTTCTTATACAGCAGAGGGATCTGTTGGGGATTTCCCTACTGCTTCTCTTAATGCGGAAGCTCTTAATATGCGATTCTTCGCTAAGAATAGCGGTCAGTCCCCAGCTGTTGAGCCAGTAAACGGAACAAACTGGAGCGGATCGTTCCAGCTTCCTACTCCCACTAAGTGGAACACTGGATCTGCTGCTGGCGAAATTACGGCTTTGCGTCCGGGAGATGTCACAATGAACATCAGCGGAACTAAGGGCATGACTGTTGGTGATCTGAAGTTGCAGAACTTCTCTTTCACATTCGACATGGCTAGAGAGCCTCTCAATAAGTTGGGAAGCAAGTTTGCTTTTTCGAGAGAGATTTCGTTCCCTGTTACAGCTACCTGTTCTGCTGACGCAATCCTAGGTGAGATTGAAGCTGGCAACTTGGCTGATGTGGTGAATGACGACAGTTCTGAGTTTACTGTTAGAGTTACAATCAACAAACCGGGAACTACCAATAGAGCTATACAGTATGACTTGAAGGGATGTAAATTAGAGTCCCAAAGCTTTACGTCTTCGATTGGAGACAACAAGTCAGTATCTATGGAATGGGCGACTCAGGTAGGTGGACCTCAGGATCAAGCTCATGGAATTAAGATTACTAGTTCTACATCAGTGGCATAATATTTAACCCACCCCCTCACAGAAATGTGACCCTAACCCCGCTGAAAGGCGGGGTTTTTTTTGTTTATTGGTGTATAATATTGGTAGGCAAAAGGTTATAGGAGAAGTATGGATGTTGACCCAGAAAGGCTAAAGGAAATGATGTCGTTCCAGATACACAGGAATGTAATCAATTTATACAAAAGATACCTCAATATATTAGAGGACATTAGGAAAGATCACGCCTCCTTGCTTCTTAAGGTTCAAGATAAAACAAGCGAAGAATATGCTAAAAGTATTGATTACTTTGACGCTGAAAAGTATAATTACTATAGGAAAAAGGTCTTAGACTTGGGAAACGAAGTCTTTCGCGACATAGAAAAATCCTTAGAATATTTAGAAATTAAAATAAAATGAAGTGGGTATACACGTTTGACATAAACAGAGAGAAAGAAGTTGAGGTTAGTGAAACCAAAACTGGTGAGAGTGGAGAAGAGATAACAACCAAAAGAAAGGAAAAAAAATCCATACCAATAACATTCTCACTAAGGAAACCGACTCGTAAAATTTATGACGAGGCTGAACTTTTTTATGGAGTTAAACTTTCGGAGGGCATAAAAGCTGGACTCCTCACTAAAACTCAACTAGCAAAAAGATACGACAACGATGGCGGTCCGTTTTCTGACGATCAAAAACAAGACTACTCTGTGCTGTTGATGAACATATTTGAGAAAGAAAGCGCAGTTCAAAAGGCGCAGTTAAATCTTGAAAATCTTAACGACCAAGATAAGAAAGAAAAATTAACAACTAATTTAGTAGAGCTAACTACGTTAAGAGAGCAGCTAAGAGAATTTGAAGTTTTTCATTCTTCTATTTTTGACCAAACCGCTGAAGGAAGGGCCAAGCACAATGCTGTTATTTGGTGGGTGTTGTTTTCATCTTATTGGAAAGAAGACGAAGATTCCGGTATTAAGCCTGTTTTCGATGGCGAAAGCTTTGAGACCAAGTTGGAAAGTTATGATGAAATAGAAGAAAAGGAAGATTCTTTTTGGAATGAGGCGATTAGTAAGTTGTCTTATTTCGTTGGGTTTTGGTATAGCGGAAGAGCTACTACGGAGGAGGAATTTAAGGAAATTGAAAGCCTATATGACTCTTCAACTATGCTTGAAAATGAAGGCGAAGACAAAGAAGATAAGAAGGAAGAAGAACCTAAAGAAAATAAAGAATCAGATGATGAGCCGGTTGACGAACCAGTTAAGGAACCAGACAACGAACCTGTTGAAGAACCTTGAAAGACGAAATAGGCACACTAAGGTATTTGTATAAAGACGTAATTAATGGTTACTCCAAAGTAGACGAGGAGAACATCTACATTAGGCACCTAAAGGAGACGGATATAGGCCACATAGAGGAGAGGAAGGCCAAGCTAACAGCAGAAGCGAAACAAAAGGGGCTACAAGACGAAGACGAAAAAATAGAACTTCTTATTAGTGAGTCTCTTTGGACGCAGGTAAAAGAAGACGACATAGAAAAGCTAAAAAAGGAAATAGGGCATTTAAGAGAATCCAAGAAAAAGCTAATACTTGGTCGACAAATCAAGCAGTTCAGCAAAACAATCGAAAGAAAAGAAAAGTTATTTAGCGATTTATACAAAGAAAGGACAGAGGAAGTAGGATTCACTGCAGAGCAATACGCCGACAAAAAAGTTCATGAGGAGCTAGTAAAGGATACATTTTTTAAAAGCAAAGAACTGGAGGATCCCTTTTTCTCCGAAGAAAGGTTCGAAGAGATGACTAGCAGGGAACTAGAGGCATATTCGATACTATATAACGCTGTAAATTCTCAATTTTCAGACAAGATAATAAGAAAAATATCTGTCTGCCCTTTCTTTGTTAACTCTTTTTTCGTTTGCAACGATAATAGTAATTTGTTTTTTGGTAAGCCGGTTGCACAGCTAACTAATTATCAAATTGATGTATTCTCTTACGGGAAATATTACAAATCCATAATGGCCGAATGTAAGTCGCCCCCAAATGAACTATACAGAACTCCCGAAAAACTAATAGAATACTATGAAACCGCCAAAACAGCTAGGGAGGCAAAGGATAGCAAAAAAGGCCTAGGAGGAGGCAAACAGAGCGAGTATATGGGCTCTACAGTGTTTGGGGCCAGCAAGGAAGAACTACAGTCGATGGCTTCAGCCGACGAAAATGAGTCATCTATGGTTGATTTTTCCAAGGAAGCTGAAAAAACAGGAGGAGACATGGGGATAAATGAGTTCCTGAAATTACATAAAAAATAGTGTAATTATTAGCCGAAGGCACAAGTTTTTCTTATGGCTAAAAAGGATGTAACGTTAGAGGTTGGTTATAATATACCGAGATCGGAAGAAAGGAAAATCTCCAAATCGGTAGGCAAAGTTCAGTCGTTACAGGGTATCAGTTCAGAAACCGTAAGAAAACGATTCAAGCAGCCTCTGGGGAGGATTAGAGGCGAACTAGGCGAATTCGAAAAGTCAATGGCGGCCTCAAATGCTCGTGTTATAGCGTTTGGAGCTTCAACTGCGGTTATAGCAGGAGTCGCAACAGCTTTAAAAGGGGCTGCAAAAGCAGCTCTTGATGTGGAGAGATCCCTTGCAGACATCAATGTAATCTTAAACGCCACAAGCAAGGGCCTGAACAAGTTTGGCCAAGAGCTTTTTGCAATTGCTAAAAATACTGGTCAGTCGTTTGAGGTAGTAGCTAATGCTGCCGGAGAGCTTGCTAGGCAGGGTCTTTCGATGGAAGATACTCTGCGAAGGACCTCTGATGCTCTAATTTTAGCTAGGCTTTCTGGAATGGATACAGTTGACGCAGTAAACTCTCTCACTGCGGCTGTAAACTCATTTGGTAAGTCAGCTCTAAATTCAACGGAAATAGTTAACAAGCTGGCAAACGTTGACGCTGCGTTTGCAGTAAGCTCCGCGGACTTAGCTGAAGCGATCAAGCGTGTTGGTAGTAGTGCTTCTGATGCTGGAGTAACCATGGACCAGCTGATAGCTATTGTCACTACTGCTCAGCAAACAACGGCCAGAGGTGGCGCTGTAATTGGTAACAGTTTCAAAACTATATTTACCAGACTTCAGAGACCTGCGGTTCTGGATCAGCTAACGCAGCTTGGGGTCGCGACGAAAGACGCCTCAGGAAACATTCTTCCTTTGATTGGGGTTCTACAGGGTTTAGCGCAAAATTTTGATAAACTAGAAGATACGCAAAAATCACAAGTAGCTGAATTAGTTGGTGGTGTTTTCCAAGTTAACGTATTGAAAGCAGCTTTGTCAGACTTGAGTAATGAGTATGGCGTATTCAACAGAGCCCAAGAGATTTCAATAAGCTCCACTGATGAGGCAATTAGAAGGAACGAAAAGTTAAACCAAACGCTATCAGCTCTAATAAATAGAACCTTTGTTAATCTACAAAACGTCGGAGCTCAAGTGGGCGACGTCGGATTTGGCGGTCAAGCGAAAGGCTTACTTGACACCCTGAATAGTGGCATTCCTGTGCTTGGAGGCCTAGAAAACGTTGACCTCAAGGGGAATGAAATGGGGGATAGACTAGGTAGGGGAATTATTAAGGGTTTAGGTAATTTTTTCTTAGGTGGCCCCGGAATGCTTTTGGGCGCTTTGGGTATTGGTAAGTTGTTTACAACATTAGGAAAATTTTCTGTTGATGCTTTTAAGGGCATAACTGGATTAAATAAAGAGACACAAAAAAGAAAAGATCTAGAGGAAAGAATTAAGGTTCTTCTCACAGAAGACAAGGCCCTATTGAAGCAGGTTGCAGATGGGAATGTTACCGCGAAAGAGGCTGCTCATAATCTTTATCTAGAATATAAAAATCAAGAAAGGGTTTTAAACAAAGTAAGTAAATTATCTAGAGGAGCAGCTGGACAATTAGGAGGAACGTCTATGGCTAAAGGCGGAGCAACTACTGCTGCTGGATTTATTCCAAACCTAAGCGGGTCTGCGCAAGAAAGGCTTGCTATGCTTGCTGCCGGATATAGCCCGTCTGACGTTAGAACTGCTTCCGTTCGAAAAACTAAAGTGCATAACGGTAGGGGCGGCAGTTTTTCTTCTTTCGTTAACAGTAAAGAAACAGTAAGAACCGGTACGAACGCAGAAGGGTACAAAGCGACTTTTGTAGTGCCGCCAAAGAGCAGCTCGGCTTATGGAAATTACGTTAACAACATACCAAACTTTGCTTCCAATTCTCAGATGGAAGACATGCTCAGAAGGGCTGGATCGAAAGGCGGTCTAGGGTCATTTGTTTTTTCAGGATCAGGAAATCCTATTAATAGGCTTTTTAAAGAGATATCCGACAGTGCCGGAGGATTTACTGCCCGTCAGAAAAAGGATGTAGTTAAGGCTTGGGCTAGAAGTAAGGGCGGCAGGGAAAGTATTAGGCAAAATGCAGCTGATAGGAGCGGCAGAAAGGGCGATCAAGCGTCCAGATTATCTGGTGCCTTAGGAGGCAGAAAAGGAAACCCGTTATTAGTTTTTTCTGGAGAAAAAAGTTCAATAAAAGGAGAGTTAATTGGAGGTGGAGCAGCTTATGAAGTTGGAATACCAATAAACAAAACTTTATTAAACCAAGGCTTAATGCAGGCGTATCCGAATTATGTTGACAACGCCATATCTCATCCTCGTCTTTTTGATAAGGATTTACCTAAAGGATTTGTTACCAGCCTAAAAAATAGAGTGAAAACCTCAGCGCCTGACAAAGAGGGTTTGGGTCAGATATATGGAGCGGTTCTCCAGACGATAACTGCAGGCTTTGGCTCAAGTGCTCAATTTGGATCTAAACGTTATGACTTTGCAAAGGGTGGCAAATTAGACGATAGACTGGCTAAGTATTATAACAAAAAAGACCCAAGAGTAGGTAAGCTTTTTCCGTTAGGGGCAGAACTTAAAGGCGGCGAATATGATCTTGGCAATATATTCGGCAAAATGGCCGCAGAAGACAAACTGAGCAAGGCTGATCTAATAGGCGTTGGAGGCACAAGAAAAAGGTACGCAAAAGCTGGTGGATTCTTTCCAAACTTTTCCGCTAAGTCTAGGGCTATGGCTACAGAAAGGTCAATGGGAGGTGATCCAGAATTTAGGATGTTTCCTTTTCCCCATGTCGCTGACAAAAAGAGACAAAAAAGTTTTAGAGATGTTTTGAGGGATCACCCAGAGGGATTAGGAAAGGCCATGGGAAATTCTTTCGCTGCCCAAGGCATACCTAACTTTGCGCTTCCGGGACGTTTGGGGGATTTGTTTGGGGGTGCAAAGCGAGGTCTCGTCGACGCCAAGGACAAGGCGTTTGGTACTTTTGATACCAAAAGAGTTGGAGCTGAACTAGACAAACTAGAGGAACAATCGGAACAGTCAGCGCAGGCAATAAAAAAAGCAAATAAGGCGCTAGAAAAATACAATAAAGCACTTGAAAGTGGGTCTGAAAAGGATCTTAGGGACGCTGGAGCAACAACCACAGCTAAAAAGGGCAGAAGAAATTATGATACAGGCGAACTAGACAAGAGGTCTGCGGAGTTTAAGGGGCTAAGGGCATCCGCGCAAGAAGGAGCAGCACTTGAAAAAAAGAATTTGGAAGCAGCAAGAAAGAAGATTGACGCTAACGACAAAGTGACCAAGAGCCTCCTAGAAGAACAGGAAGGGATAAATAAGGAAAGCGCAAAATGGGAAAAGAGGAGAAGCACTGCTTTTTCCGCTGCGTTTTTGTTGCCAACAGTAGCCGGTCCACTGATTGAGACTTTCACTGAGCAAGGAAGTAAGGCAAATAAAGCTTTTACCAGCTTAACTGGTGGAATCTCTACCGCTGCCACTGCTATGTCTATCATTCCGGGACCAGCAGGTATAGCAGCAGGAGCCCTTATTGCAATTGGCACTGGGCTTGGCACTTTTACAAACTTTGTTGCAGAAGTAGGCGCAGGACTTACGGAAACTAGAGAAAAGCTTCAAGAAAGCGTACAAAATTTACAAGACGCTTCTTCTAGATATTTTGAAGTGGCGTCGAAACTCGATACGGCCATCAAGGAAGGCGCTGACGGGACCATCATAACAAGACTAAGCAACAAACTGCAAGAGACGTTATCTCAACTCGAACCCGCTCAACAGGCTTTGTTGACGTCCTCCAAATCGTTGGCCGAGAAGCAAAACAGAATGGGAGAAATTATCGATGAACAAGCCAGAAAACTAAAACAAACAGAGATAGCAGAAGGTTTAGCTGGTAGTATCAACGAAGCAAGAGGAATGGGGGTCACTTCTTTCTTTAAAGGGGTTGGCAACCTGTTTGGAGAAGGAGGATTTACCGCTGGGGCGAATGACGTTGACGCTATAACTTCCAAAAATTTAGGTTCAATCGGTCAGGGGATATTCACTAATATAGGGCCTAAAAAAATGAGGGAAGCTCTTGCTTCTGGTGGTTTGACTGGGGGCAACTTTGTCGGATCCTTAGCTAATGCGGGGGGAGACGCCAACTTAATCTCCATGCTTAATACACTTAACAGCGAGGGGCTTGAAGCGATAAGGCTGAACATATTGAGAATAACAAAAGAATCAGAAAGAAATACCAAGGTAGCTAGAGAAAATTTAAGAGTTACCAAAATGTATAATACGATGATAGCTGAAGGAACAAAAATTCAACGCAGAGCCGCTGATGAGTTGCTAGCAGCACAAAAAAGACTTGTTGACAATTTTGTTTTTAATAGGGAAATGCAGTCAGATAACCTGTTCAATCAGATTGACGTTCACATTGCTAAGTTCGACGCGTTGTTCGGTGCCGCTGCTCAAAACTTAAATGCTTTCGAGAAAGCCGACATTACCTTCAGAAAGAAGAAACTAAATGCTGAAATAACATTTCAAAAACAAATAACAAAAAATCAAAGCACCTTCATAACTAAAGCCTCTGAATTAGCGGCAATAGCTACAGGGGTGGAACTATCTAAGACGTCTAAGAAAGTAGCCGTTGCAAGAAGTCAGCCCACAACAGATCTGTCGATGCAATTCACTAAAGCGTTAAAAGCCCTTGAAACTACTCAAGATGTGTCAGCGTTCAACGACGACATAAGAAAGTTATTGGAGGTCCAAGGCGAGTCGGGACAGAAAGCAAGAACAGACTTAAGGAAAGGGTTTAAAGACTTTGACCACCAAGCTGAGAAGCTAAGAGAGCAGGAAAAACTTCAGGTGACAATAGCTCAAAAGATATTGGAAATAGAACAAGAACAGGCGAGACTCCTGAGAGGTGGAGGAATAAATGCTATATTGGATCCAAAATCTTTTAACAGTCTAAGAGGGAGTCTAGTTGATTCCATGGAAGATATATTCCGAGGTAGAGGTGGGGTACATGGAGCAGCTGGGGTAGATGATTTACAGGCTGGAAGCGGGTTCCTGAACCTTATAGATACCTTAAGGAAGCAGGGCTTTGACACTAAAAGACTTGCAACCAATAATCCGGGACTGAGGAGTCAGGCAATAAGAGCTCGTCAGTCTCAAAACTTTGCTATGGCAGAAGACTTTAGAACCCTTGGTCAATCTACGGGCATGCCATCCATGATGACGCTGGCTAATCAGTTAATGAGTCCAAAGTTGGCGGCAGATCAAGTCGATAATATTCTTGATCCCGGAAAAGCAGCTAGAGAGCAGCAAGACGCCATGAAAGCGTTGTTAGTACAACAAGGGGAGACTTTTAAATCTAGCACTGAAAGGATTGAGGCAATACTAAATAAAAATGCAGTGTTGCAATCAGACACGTTCTTAGAAGTGCACGATGCAGCTGCAGAATTGAGAAGCGCAGCAGCTACTCTATACAGAATAGAAGTGTTAAGAGCAACCGATACCACAGCAGACAGGTTGGCGGTGGAAGCTGCTGAGCAAGGAATAAAAGATGCACAAGAAGTTCTTTCTCAAACTACAGCAAGAGGAGCGATTGACTTTGCGAAGATGTTTGGAGCGTCGGATTGGCGCAACGAAGCTGGCGCTATGGGAGAGCATTGGTTCGGCGGTAGAGCCCAGCAGGGGATGATGGAAAAATTTGCTCGAGCGGGGATGGGGTTATCTTTTGGCGGCATGGGGCTTGGCGTACTTAGCTCACAAGAGCGAGATTTCCTTACCCTATGGCAAGGAACTTTTGGCAACGACAACTTCAGGCTGGCTATGGCTGAAGCTGCTGATCTCGTTGGCACAGACTTGGCAGCATTGGGGACCTCAGGTCAGAAAGTCAAAAACGAACAATTTGTTGATAAGCTAGCTGAACTCCTTAAACAACAAAAGCTAGTTCCTGAAAATGTGTCGCATGGACAACTCTCTCTCTATATGTTGAAAAACATGTTTGGAGGTAAGCATAACATGATGCTACAACTACAAAGATCTGCTACCATCCATTCAAACCCGTTCGCGAAAGAGACGATAGAAAACTTTGGCGATTTGTCCAAACATGTAGTAAACAGAAGACTTAACAAGCTGACCCTCGATTCTAAAGAAGAGAAGAGAGCCAGAGAAATAAAAACACTGAACGAATCTCAAAAAGACATAAACGTAGAGCGGACCATGATCCCATTAATGAAGGCAGTAGGGGAGAAGCTTGAATCGGATCCTGATTATGCGTCAAACCTGAGGGGAGTATTCAACGTAGGAAAAGACATATTCACCTCCGCCCAAACACAGGTGGTCGCGCCATTTGTTCAGGCGATAGCAGATATGAGTAAAAGCCCCATAAAGGTAGACTTCGCTAGACAAATAATTGAAATACGAGGTGGAGACGAGCTTAGAACAGGAGTTGAGGATGCTGCTAAGACTGGGGCCGCTGCTGCCTTAAATCCTGCGTTAAATGACTTGTTGGGCAAATGGAAAGCTCTTGATACAAAAGTGAATCTCCTAAAAGATGACGACTCGAACTCTGGATCCACCAAGAACTCGGTAAACGCAGTACGGCAAACACCCAGTTTAAATGATTGGTTAGATTAATTATGTTAGACTTCCAAAATGCCACCTTGCTGTCATACAACCACCGAAACAATTTCGGAGGAGGGGAAGTGTTTAGGACTGGATCTGTAAAGGAAATATCAGTTAGAGGGTTTATACAGTCGAAAACCCAAAACAAAGACATAGAAGGGGTAAAGGAAGCTCAGCTTCAAATTCAAGATTTTATTGATATCGCAAATGACTGGGAAGACATAACTATAAATGGCCATAATTTTGGAAAAGGAAGAGTGGTCTCAATTGACTTCGTTAGTTCAGCTAGTACCTTTCAGGACAATGTCAGGTTTGCGCAGTTTAGTGCTAAGCTGGAAATACCAACGTCAACTAACGGGGATGAACTTTATAACTTAAGGGGAGAGACGTACAGAGGCGTGCTGTCTTCGATAGACAAGACTTCTAGCGCGCTTTCTGAATTTGACGAGAGCTTTGACTTTGATATAGCAGAGGATAATACATACAGTTATTCACATAACCTAACTGTTAATTTTGTTAGCGGCGTTCAGCCGGAAATGATCGCTAGCGGCGCTAGGTATGATTCCAATAAGGAATACTTTATTAAAAATCTAGAAAGCGATGAAAAGTATCTGCTTACTCAGTCAGCTTCGGAATCCTTAAGGAGAATAGACACTTCAGCTAATATTATATCAAGTGATGGAGAATTCACTCCAACAGATACGTCAGCTATAGACATAGCGGAATCGAGCAGAGTGGGTAGCACAGCTTCGAGCTCCAGCTACAGCGCATCCTATTTACCGGCTAACGCAATTGATTCAGACAACGATACAGACTTTGTTGCTAAAACTAAAGATTCTGGAGCAGACAATTATCAATGGTGGGAGATAGATTTAGGTCACAACGTATATGATTTAACGAAGATACTTGTCAGAAATAGAGGCGTCGAGATAGCTGTTAATAATTCGGGTGGATATGCCATTGGGGATCATACTTCCAGTGGCATTACAGTGGATGCTATACCTAAAGATTTATTGTCCGGAGCTAAAATATATTTCGAAAATGGCGGTATATTTACTCTAACCAGTGGGGCAAGTTCTGGCGCTACTTCCATAGTTGGTAATTTAACCGTTGCTAATTTAGTTGACGACGAGAAAGGAGATACCGTTAGTTCGGCGACAAGACTTTACTTAAATAATTTCAGGATTAGCGTTTTCGAGGAAGGATACACAAAAAACCAAAACGTTACAGCTGACGTCTTAGCAACGTCACATGCGAAATATTTAACTTACAGCAGCGACCACTATAATGCTGACAATACTTTTCCTGATCCGGACTTGACCGTAAGCTTGCCAGCTGGGGTTTACGGAAGATACATAAGGATACAGTGGTTGAGCATGACAACTACTGGGGGTGGCACTAATAGAATTGGTGTTTCATCTCTAGGTTTTTCTGAATTCCAATTGTATAGCAGCAGATCTATAGTAAAAGCATACAACGCTTCAGCTTCGACAGACGATCTAGTTAAAGCTTCCGTTAAGTTAATAAAAACCAACCCAATAGCTCAATCCAAAAAAGCAGCCAGAAGGATTTTCGAAGCTAGACCAGCTCTAGGGTTTATTGACGCCAAATACTCTGGGTATTATCAAGTTACTGGAAAGAGCCTATACTCTGAAACCTATGATCTATCGAATCACACATGTTCCTTCGGGAAGACTTTTTCTTCAAATCAAGAGACTGGAACAAACTATTCTGTTAAATATGATCATACTTTGTCGATAGGCGAAGACGGAATTTCCGTAATAACGGAAAATGGCAAAGTTAAAGGAAGAGAGGTTCCGTTTTTCTCAACAGCTAGAACGGCTGCGGAAACAGAAATACAAAATTCATATTCGAGAGTCACTGGAATGTTTTCTGGTTACTGCGCTGGGTACAACAACGGGAGTTATTTCCTTCCTTATACTAGCGGGATAAACCATGGTCCGTCAGGTATGTATATAGATGTTTTTGATAGACCAACCGACATAAGCAGAACATACAACAGTGGAGAGGGCTCAGTAGACTATTCTGTAACATATTCGAATGATCCCAAGATAACTGGAAGCTATTTTCACGAAAGAAACATTTCTATATCGAAAGACGCAGGAGACATCTTTTCGGTCGAAGAGAACGGAACAATAAGTCTATATCAGAGCAGAAGAATTTCACCACAAAGCCTAAAGGATATTTATAACTCTATGGAGGCTATCATTGAGGTAACTATCGACAATTCTGGTGGTTATTCGATAGCGAACGGATTGACCATGTCGGTAAACACATTATCTGACAACATATCTTCAGGGACAAAGATTTATTTTAAGAGCGGCGGTGAATTCACCTTAACTAGTGGTGCGAGTTCTGGGGCTACTCAGATAGTTGGAAATCTGGAAACAGCAAATGTCTCTAACGATGAAAAAGGCAACACGACTAGCTCTATAAAGACAAGATGCCAGAAAGCACTCAACGATTACAGGTCGAAAACAAACGATTACATATCTGTCATGACACTGAATGCCGTATCAAGTAGAATTAATTTTAAAGCTCATGGAAAGACTTTAACTTATGGAAAAGAGTTCAGCGACGACAAAACCTTGATAGACAGCAACAACTTAAAAAAGTTTTCTCTTTCTGTCTCCGATTCTCCTCCGGTCTACATAAGTACAGACTATCAGATTCCTAACTTTGGAAGGACAAAAGATAGAAATGGATATATCTTTAACCAAAAAGGGAACTATGCGACAATGGGGAAAAGAACAGTAACGTGCAACGGCGTCCTGAGAAGAGTAAATACGCATAATCATTTAGATATATATTCTCCGTTGTTTACAACGGATAATTTGATTAGTTATGACAACGGAGACACTAGCGGTTTGAGCGTTATGACGGCCCTGAAGTATATGAGGACTCAATGTAAGGTTAAGGCTAGGGACGTCTGGTCTAACTTTGGTTTAAACAAAAATAGCTTTAAAGAGATTTACGTTTCAGACGTAAGTTACTCTTTCGACTCTCAGAGAAATGTGTCACTTACCATGTCGTTTGACTACGCTGGCGGAAGGTCTGATTTTGATTTGGCATATAGAGATGGGGGGTTAATTGAAAAGGTTATCAACAATACAACGTAATGAACGATCCGGCTACATACATATCTTATGGAGACTTTGGCTTTAAGGGGGAGGGTTTTATAACTCCGTACCTGTCCAGAGCTCAAAACTCTATATATTACGGCGTAAGATCTGGGCAAATAACCAATATTACTTTGGACGGGCAGCTTACCGGAAAGACACTTGGCTCTTTGATTGTAGCACAGAATAAGCTTGTTAGTGGGTTTTCGAAGGATTTTCAAAGCTTGGACGTAAGGGAAAAAGCTACTTCCGAAGCGACTAATCTTACCTCAATTCAAGGCTTCCCAGTGTCGAATTGTATAGTTGACGGGATAAATTTTTCGGAAGGCCCGTACACTAGGCTTTTAGATTATTCCATTTCTTTGAGGGGATATGAGTCTAGACTGTTCTCTGGGGTTTCTAAAGTTGTAGATCCGACAAATTCTTTCAATTTTTCCGAAGAAGAAGACGGACAAAGAGGTATAACTCATACAGTTTCCGCAAAGGGGATAAACACAAATCCAAGCGGCACGATAGAAGGAAACGCTTTGGACAATGCAAAGTCGTTTGTTTTAGGCCTTACTGGGTGGTCTGATCAGATCATGCCGGAAATGATCCGCAAAGGAGACTATACTAAATACTCATCGATCAACCCAAGCCTTAAAAGCCAATCTGAGTCGGAAAATAGAATAGCGGGAACATTCTCAGTTACCGAGCAATGGGTGTTTGACGAAAACAACTCTCAAGACGCAGCTAGAAAAATTAGCGTAGGTATTCAGTCTGGAATAAATTCTGATTTTGTTATAGCTAAAGTTGATGTAGAAGTACAAGGAGATAAGAGGAAGTCTATAGAAGACGTTAGAAAAAAGGTTCCACGATCTAATGAATTATACAAAATAGCTAAAGATAACTTTGAGGCGATGAGGGCCGACCCATCTAGGACACTAAACCCTCAGCCGTCTTCATTTGATGTCAGCGAAAATTCGGAGTCGAAAGCAATATCTATTTCAGCAGTTTTTTCCGATAGCGATATAACCCCGTATCCAGTGATAGGCGCTAGTAATAAGCCAGAAGGTCATCCTGAGAAAAAACAGGATTATGCTTATTTTGACTATACTGTGGACTTGAATAGAGATGAGATAAGCTCCGTAACTCAAGCCTCGATAAATGGAACTATAGTTGGTATAGGAGGAGACGTTAAGAATAGGTATAGTGGGGCTGTTTCGTTTCTAGACGGGCTTCACAAAAACTACTACATGACTGGAGCATCCGCAAACACTGACGTAGCTTACTATGGTCTAACTGGGTTTCTTTACGAAAAA
>Ga0098035_1000696_pt1 | contig 16588 bp, 12 predicted proteins | sample 3_EtaG_FD_75046 | JGI IMG/M metagenome (GOLD analysis project Ga0098035, IMG submission 75046) | Marine viral communities from the Subarctic Pacific Ocean - 3_ETSP_OMZ_AT15126 metaG | ecosystem: Environmental > Aquatic > Marine > Oceanic | place: Pacific Ocean | collected 2015-01-07
GTCGACGGCGAGGTGCCGGTTCTCGTTGAGGGCCCAGCGGAACCCCATCTTCTGCGCGACGGCGTCGAAGTCGTTCATGGGGAGCCCGAGCCAGTGCCGAGCTCGGTCTTTCAGGCGTCGATTGCCGTAGGTGTCCTCGCCCTCCTCGTCGAAGAGGCCGAACAGCTTCATCCCGTCTGCCCAGCAAGAGTCCAACTCGATGGGCTTCGCCCACCCGAACCCCCACTTGGTGTAGCCGTACAGGACGTTCCAGTCGTACTGGACGTTCCACCCGCAGTGCCGGTGTTGGGTGTCTCGTAGAAAGTGGTCCAAGATGCGGAGGACTTCTCCGCAGCCGGGCTCGTGCGTAGCGATGGCGACGCGATGGTCGTCGGTACAGAGCCCGACCACATATGCGTCTACGAGGAGGCCGTCGAACTCGAGGCCAGATGTCTCGGTGTCGAAGCCGAGGAGGCTGTCGGAGCGGGCGTACCTCTCGCACAGCTCGGCCACCTCACCGGGGTCGGTGAGGTAGACCGCCTTCGGGATGTCGGAACAGGGGGTGAAGCGCATGAGTCCTGGTGCTGAAGGGGAGCGCACCCGGGAGGCCCCGGGTGCGCTGGAACCCCGTCAGCGGGGCTCCGAATGCACTGCCGCGTCGATGACGACTTCGCCACCGCAGAAGCGGATCTGCTCGTTCGGAGTCCAGTCCGGGTACTCCTCAGCCTCGCTGCAGTCGATGAACTCGTGGAACGTGCCCTCGTCCGCCGCCGTCAGGCCCGGACGGACGACGTCCTCGACCGAGTTGGCGTAGTCGCACTCGCCAGGGGGGTTCGCCAGGGCGAGGTCCGTGAAGTCCTCCCAGTAGACGCGCCCGTCATCGCCCTCGGCGATCTCGAACTCGTAGTGGCTCCCCTTGGCGTGCTTCCGCAGGATCGAGAGGACCTCGTGCACCTTGAGGGGCGTGGGGTCATCGCACGTCGAGCACTGCAGCCGCAGCGCCGGGTACGCCACCACGTGGCAGTCGGGGCACTCGTGCTGCATGTACTTGAGCTGGTGGAGACCAGCAGTCGTCAGGTCCAGCTCGCCGCGGTCCTCCTCGCCCTTCTTCAGCTTCTTCGGCTGCACGGGCTTGTAGAGCACGGCGCGGCGCACTGTCCTCGTGTCGACGACTTCGCTGTCGCAGGCGGGGCAGTGCAGCGAGAGCACCGTGATCTCGTGCGGGTTGGCGATGACGCGCCCGGAGTCGTCCGTGAGGTCGGTGCGGACCTTGCCGTCGTCGAGGCAGCCCCTGCACATCTTCTCGACATTCGCGACGTGTCGGCCGAACTCCTGGAACGACTTCGCTTCCTCCAGGCGCGATCGCTTCCGGATGCGAAGCCACGCCCACCCCTGGCGGATGGCGACCTCGTCCCCCTCGGGGTCGTCGGTGCCGTCGAACTTGAAGTCGCCGGCCTTCTCCGGGTCGGACTTGTGGTCTCGCCCGTAGAGGAACTGGAGGGAGAAGAACGGGAGAAGGATCTGCGGGGAAGGCCTCCAGCAGCGCTGGTCGTCCTTCTTCACCTTCTGCAGCGTCTGGTACCGGGTCTGCGCGCAGAAGCCGCAGCTTCGCATCCACAGGAGCTGGCAGTGCGCGTAGAAGAGGGCGAACTGCAGGTCGACCCACTCGTGGCGGTGCCGGTACTTCGGGAAGGCGAGGAGCTCAGGCGTGTTGATCTGCCACCGGCCGTTGGCCAGGAGCGAGACGGAGACCACGCGCTCGTTGGGGTCCCCGAAGATCCAGATGTCCCGGCTGGTCGCGGAGTCGTTGTACTCACCCCAGCCGGCGTCGACGGGGTCGTAGTTCTGCCACGGACCCTGCTCGGGGAGCAGGTCGCCGTCGTGCGAGACGATGTCGGGGATCGGGATGTCCCTCGGCGACGCGGTCTCCGCGTAGGTGCACGGGTACGCCTTCTGGAAGAGGCGCGTGCGGTCCGCAGCGGTCATGCGTTCGAGCTTGTCGGGGAGTACGGAGATGTCCCCGAGCTTGGTTACGTTATGCGTGAAGAAGCCCTGGAAGTCGGCGACCATCACGCCGAAGATGGCCTCACCCTTCTTGACGTAGGACTCGCCGGGGCCCTTCATGACCCGCTTGTCGCTCTCCTCGTAGTGGGGGACCGGGAGTCCCTGCGGGGGCCAGTACCCGCGAGCACCGACCTTGATGATCGACGCCCCCGTGCTCTTCCGCCCGGTGCCGCCACCGCCGACGGGGTAGTCGGCCCGGTGAGTTGCGTCCTGTCCGTGGAAACGGTCCTGGGAGTGCTGCCAGGAGCCGCCGCCTTGCTGACGACTTCTCGTCTTCATCGTACCTCGTTGTGTGATGCCCGAAGGCGCTTCAGAAATGCTCTGGGGCCGACCTCGTCGGCTCTGTGAGCTACCCGTCTCTCCTACCCGGTACGCCGAGGAACGGCAACCGAGTCGGGCTCTCGTGTTCGAACTTCTTCCTCTGTTGCCGACGTTCCCACGACTCCTTGCGCTGGACGCGCTTCTCCTCCTCGTACGCCTTGCTGGCGAAGGAGACCACGGCTTCCCGTGCCCAGTCCCCCTCATCGGACTTCTCGAGGAGGTACGTGTCGAACGGCGGGGCCCCCAGTAGTATGGGGCGTAGGTCCCGGACTGAGAGATCTTCCGGGTCGGCTCCTGGGGGCAGCCGGGCAATGCACGTGTCGACGGCGTCGCCGACCATCAGAGCCGTGGTGAAGGCGCTCATGCGCCCAGGGCGGTCGCCGTCGGTGGCGATGAGAAGGCGAGGTTTCGCTCCGGTCCACTTCCGGACGCGGGTGAGCGCATTCATGAGCCGCTCGAGCTGCACGTCTGCAAGCGCGACGCCGAAGGACCCGAGGCACGGGAACCCGGCGGAGATGACGCGTAGGCAGTGTCCTGGGCCCTCTACGAGGGTCACCGGGCGCATGATGCTGCCCCCGATCATGCCTGCGAGTACGTTGTGCTCGTTGAAGAACACGCTCGTCCTCGGCGGCTTGTAGTTGCGGAGGCCGAAGACGTCTACGGCTTCTGGGCCGACGTCTTCGAGGATCTCCCGTCGGTAGAACTTCCAGCGCTTCCCTTTGGGGCACTTCGGGTCGACGGATCGGGACTGGATGGCCACCAATTCCCCGGTGACGCGGCGGACAGGGTAAGTCACGCGCATGCGCCGCTGGTCGAAGCCGATGTCGAGCGCGTCGACCAGGCGTCGCGGGTGGCCTTTGTCCACGACGTACTTGGGCCTGGAGTTGTAGAGCTCCAGGATGCCCTCTGGGATCGGCATCATGCCGTCTACGGCCTCCGTCCGGCCCTCGAGGAAGTCGGTGAGGACCCCGAAGTCGACGCCCTTCATCGCTCCCGTGAGCTGTTCCGGGCTCAACGACAGCTGCCCCATCAGCTTGTAGATTCCGCCGGACGCGCCGCAGCTCCAGCACTTGAACGTCCCGAGGCGGGTGTTCACGTGGAAGCTGCCTACGTTGGTGTCCATGTGGAAGGGGCACAGGGCGAGCGCGCGGCTCCCCATCATGTGCACCTGGTCGAGGTAGGAGAGGACTCGGGCGCACGCTTCCGCGAGGCCCTGGGCGGCGCGCTCGAGCGCCTCGCTGCTCTCCTCAGGCTCTTCGACGGGGTAGTCGCGCATGACCGCCTTCCAGATGCGCTCTTCGCGCTGCCGGAAGGACGCCCCCATCTTTCCGAAGATCAGTCCACCAGCCATCGGTGTACCGCTCTCGCTGCCGTCGGCGCCGGAGGCACTGACGGGTCGTCTCCGCTGTAGCCGTCTTCGGACTCCGCGTCTGCGCTGAAGATGGCCTTCGCGATAGCCTCCCCCTCTGCGGACGGAATGACCCTGAAGGTCTCGCAGAAGTCCGTGACGATGAAGAACCGCTCGCGACCGGAGAACTCCCGTGCGATGACGGGGGTCTCGACGATGAGCGCGCTTCCGTCGGGGAGGTCGATCTTCTGGAGGTGACTCAGGTAGCTGCAGTTCTGGGAGACGGCGTCGCCGCCGAAGACCCAGTCGTCGACGGGGTCCACGAGCTTCGTCTGCTTCTTCGCATTCCGCTTCTCCTGCATCCGCTTCTCCTGCGTGGTCACTACGCTGAGGAAGGGGCTGTCGGCGAGGCGCTGGACGACTCGGTGGATGCGGGTCGTCTCCGTGGCGTTGCGGCCGAGGCCTTGGACATCGAGCTTGTGGATTTGTTCGATGAAAATCGCGGCGGCCCCGATATCACGGGCCTCTGCGAGGATCTCATCGAGGGACATCCGTCCAGTGTCGATGTTGATCTGCTCCTTCCCGTAGATGACCAGGTTCGAGTTTTCAGCGATGTCCACGACGGCGTCGTAGAGCCGTGAGTACACCTCCTTCTCGTGAGGAGTCAGGGGAGTGCCCTCGACCTTCTTGAGGCGTATCCCGCGGACGGTGGCGTAGCTCAGCCCAGCGTGCAGACACGCGATACGGGTCTGGATGGAGTTCCGCGAGTTCTCCTGATCGGCGAGGATGGTCGGCTCCGACTTGTGGACGCCCCAGTGCAGGGCATCGGCCTCCTCGAGCCAGCTCTTGCAGTTCTTCGGTCGGGCGAAGCGGACGTGGAGCCCCTCTTCGAAGGGGCGGAGGAGCTCGTTCACCTCCGGGAAGTACATGGAGAAGCGGGCGAACCGCTGATCCCCGCGCTCGCCGACGATCTCTCCGAAGGTGTCGTCTGGGTTCTCGGCGAGGCGACGAGCCTGTGGAGTTGGGGAGCCGAGCGACTTGATGAGGCGGACGCGGTCGTCGACTTCTCGGATGAGGTGCGGGAAGTTGTCGTCGACGAAGTCGCTCTTCATCAACGCGTGCAGACGCGCCGTCGTCTCCGTGCAGGTGGCCGTCTTCTCCGAGTAGAGAATGTCGCGTACGGCGAACCGGGGGTCGAGGCCGGAGATGTCGTCCGGGAGGTTCGGCCAGTCGATCTCAGAGAAGTGCTCCTGCACTACGTCGTAGCTCGGCGGCCAGTGTCCTTGCCCCTCCGGGCGCTTGCTGATGATCCATTCGACGACGTCTATCCCCGCAGGGGAGAGGTAGGCCAGACGAAGGATGCCGTTGAGGACGTGCGAAAAGTTCCCGGTGGTGCAAGCGTGTGCGATGTAGACGAGGTCTTCACCTCGTGGGCAGCGGTGGGACTCAGGCATCCGGTGTACGGTCGATCAACGTGCTCTCTTCTGTGGCTCGGCTCTTCTGGGCGTGATCCCGCAGGGAGACCACGAGTGCTTCTGCGAGGACCAGCCCCACTTCATGGAACAGGTCTAGAATCCGCCCCTTTTCCAGCGCGAGCCGGATGGCCGGCTCGGGAAGTTCATTGAGGAACCCCTCCGCCCCGGCCCTATCCGTGGTCGGAACGAGTAGGGCAGCCGGTCGGGTAACTCTCGACGTGGGTACGAGGTTCGCTTCGAGGGCGATGCGGGCCGTGAGGGCGTCTACCCGTACCCGCGGGGCCTTCGGGTTGATGAGGAGGAAGAGCGGAGAGAAGGGGGCCAGTGGCTCACCTACGACTCCGGCGACGGCGGAGACCGTCGCTTCGATGTTCTCGTCCGACTGGGCCGCCGCCCAGAGCACGTCCCCCCAGAGCTCCCCGCAGAGCAGGTCGAGACGGGTGCGAGCGTGCTCGTTCTGCGGGTCTTCAGCGTTCCACGGGAGGCGGAGTACTTCCTCCGCCTCCCTCTGGGGGCTCATCGCAATGGCCGCGGCGTCGACGGCGACGAGCGGGCTGAGGGACAGACCGCTGTAGGTGCGGGAGGCGGACCACCGTGCCTCTGGGGTGACCCGGTCGTGGGTCGCCCGGAGGACGAGGATCTCGATGCAGAACGTCTCGAGGAGAGCCTCAGCTTGCTTGCGCAGAGGGCCTCGTTGCGAGAGGCCCTTCAGGACTTCTGGGTAGCCGTCTCCCTTCTCCATATCATCTCTTCCTGGCTGTGATGCGCACTTGCGGCGTGACCTGCTTCACCTCGAGAGCGCCGGCGGCGACGAGCTCGTCGAGGCTGAGGAGGTTCCGCCGGAAGCACTCGTCGATGTACCGCGTGTCGATGGTGTAGACCACCAAGTTCCGCTCGAGCACTCCTTCTGCCCGGCGGAGCTGCTGCAGGACGGCCGGGTCTCGCACGCACTCGGGCTTCGCCGCGTACTTCGGGGTCGTCTTGGTGACGGTCACCGTGCAGTCTGCCGAGAGCACCTTGGCGCCCCCGCCGGGATGCGTCTCCAGGACGCAGGCGCGGAGGCCCTCGCGGATCTGCGCCTCGCGCTCGGCGAGCTCCTGCTTGCGGGTCAGGAGCTCAGGCGGCACGGCGCCGGCGATCTCGTCCGCGACCTCAGCTGCCTGGTGTCTGGCGACGTCGAGGGCCAGGAGGAGCTCGTGCAGGCGTTCTCGGGTGCCGTCGCTCGGGCTGGAGTCTTCGGTGTAGAGGTCGGAGATGTCAGGCAGGCGTTCGTCAGTCATCGATGTTCTGTGTCATGGAGGCCCGGGCGCCCTCGCCCTCGGTCTCCTCCTCGTGAATGAGCTTGGTTCGGCGGATGAGCTCCGCCACGGTCAGCCGGGTCTCGTAGAAGTTGTTGTACTGGTGCACGATCTTCCCCCAGGACTCATGAGGCTCTTGCCCCCGTTCTATCCGTTCGAGGGTGTCGGCGAGCCAACACGCGTAGACGACGTGCCACAGCCAGAACTTGATGGGGTGGTCGACATGCGACCTCTCTGGGGACACCGACCACTCTGCGAGATCGTAGTGATCCGAGCGGGCGTCCTCGTTGACCATCTCCGGGGACGGAGCCACGTAGCCCTCATAGGTAGCGGGGCCGTGCGGGGTTCGGATTTCGAAGCTGACTACTTCGCCAATGAGGCGAGAGTGCTTCGTGGCCAGGGTTGGGTTGGCGATTGCGAGTGCGTGCCGGCCGCAGAGGAGGACCAGGCCAGGGTCGATGATCTGCAGCTCGGCGGCGAAGCGCTCCCGGCACTGCTTGATGTACTCCTGCTTCGGGGCCATCAGCTTGCGGGGGTCCCGGAAGTTGACGAGGCGGCACCCGAACCCGAACCCGAAGGCGACTTCGTCGAGGCCGAAGGGCAGGACGTCTGCCCAGCTCCTCATGGTCCACTCGATCAGGCCGAAGGAGGGGGAGTTCGTCTCCCCGTTCAGGTTCCGCTGCCCCTCTACCTGGCCGGAGCGGAACTGGGCCGGGTCGGGGCACGGGAAGAGCACCAGTAGGGGCGGACGGATTGGGGGCGGGAAGAGGGCGGTGCGGTCGGGGCGGCAGCTAGTCTGGGTCCCGCACGGCATCGGGACGACCTGCGCCTTCTTCCTCGTCCCGTCGTCCTCCAGAAGTCGCTGGGTCGCTAGCTTGCAGCGCAGACAGTGCTGCCACAACCCGACGTGCATCTCCCATGCTTGGCGGATCGCACTCGTTGGCTCGGAGTTCACGTTCGGCAGTCTCGTTGATGGAGTCGAGGCGCTGGTTGAGCGTCTCGATCTCGAGGAGTAGGCGCTGCAGCAGGTGGATCAGGTTCTCTTTGAACTCGGTTTCGAACAAGCGGCCCTCCTGCGGGCATGTGGGCTCATCAGGTCTTCGTTCTCGCGGACCGTGGATGCAGTGAAGAGGGCGTGCACGTTCTCTACGGGGGCAGGCACTACAACCGGCCACCCCCGAGAGTGGATCATCGCTTCGAGACCCCGGGCGAGCTCTCCGCCGTACCCGTTGTTGGGGTAGCAGACCCAGACCTCTGTGCCCGAGCGCTCCTTCGCGCCGCCGATTCCCTTCCGAAGAACCCGCCCCGCGCCCTGGAAGAGGCGGGTCTCGCCGGATTCGCCAGAGCCCATCGGAAACAGCTCGACCAGTGTATCGAGGTCCTTCCGGTTCATCCCCTTCTCGCCGATCTTCGACGAGAAGAAGACCAGGTCTGCCGAGTGCAGCAGCTCGGGGCGGCGGGTGTAGTGGACTCGGCGGTCGACCACGGCAGCGTCGGGGAAAGCCCGCCGCATGACGTCTCCTGTACGGAGACGGTCGAAAAGCACCATGCACTTCCGGCCGCGGGCCCGGAGTTCTCGGATGAGATCTATGCAGCCGGCGTAGTAGCCGCTGTCGCCGGCGCGGCGAGGCCCACCCATGCAGTGCCCCTGCAGCTTTCCGTAGCCGGTCTTCGACTTGGCGGGCTCGATGTGCCTCTCCAGGTCAATGCCGCGGAAGAAGCAGTTGGGGATGTGGTCCGTAGATACGTCCTCCACGAGGGGCCCGCCGACGTGCATGTACATCAGCTTCTCCAGCCCCATGCGCTTCGGAGTCGCCGTGAGACCTATGCGATGGCACGGGAACAGGCCGAGGGTTGGTACCCGGGTCCTCGTCGGGCTCACGTGCGCTTCGTCCCACGCAACGTGTCCGAAGTATCGGTAGAACTCCACAGGGATGACGTGTCGCTTCGTCTGGCGGTGGAACGACTGGTAGCTCGTGAAGCAGATCCAACGATCTTGCCATTCCCACTTCTCGTAGGCCCCGAGGCACTTCCCGAGGCGGCTCTCTGGGATCTGGAACAGCTCTTGCGCGTCTTCGTACCACTGCTGAAGTAGCCCGTTGGTGTCGAAGAACACCAGGAGCGGCATTCCGGACTCCACGGCGGCCTGCAGCATGACCACGGTCTTCCCCTTCCCCGTGCCGAGGATGATGAATCCGTCCTTGGTGCGTGCCAGGACGATTGCCTTGGCCTGCAGGGCGTCTCGCGGGGTGATGTGCTCGGAGTGCCGGTGCATTGCCTGGATAAAGGGAACCCGGTGGACGCGGTCGACGAGCTCGTACCCCGCATCCACGAGCTGTCCATCCGAGAGCATGTTCCGGGGGAGGAGGACGCGTCCGTCGGCGAATGGGACTGCTGCGCTGAACGTCTTCTCGCAGGGACGCTGGCGGAGCATCCCGTTGTCGTCCGCGTAGTCCTCGAAGTCCCGGACCAGGTACTCGGACGCCCCCCAGACCCACTCAGGGACTGGGGGGTCCAGCACGAGGTTGTGCTCTCGGATGGCCAGCATCAGCTGTCCAGGAAGGAGGGCCGCGCCCTCTTCCGGAAGATGCCGAAGAGCCTGTCGACCCCACCGAGCGGGTCGAAGAGGAACTCACCGGCGAGGGCGTCGCGTGCGAGGCCCCCGAAGAGGGTCTCGAGCGCCACTGCAGTCGCGAACTGACCGTGGCGGGTGATGGCCCGGCGAAGACCCGGCTCGTGCGGGTTGGGCCGGAAGTTCCCGCGGTCCATGTTCGTGATGTGGGTCGACTCGTGTCCAACGAAGCTCGTGTACACGGGGTTCACGGTGAGCTCTCGGGTGGCGCCGTTGGCATCCATTCGAGTCTCGACCTTGGTCTGGGAGACGTGTCCGCTCTCCCAGCTCTTCGGCGCGTAGCCGGGCATCTTCGCAGTGACGACTGACTTCACGGGGCTCGCATTGGCAGTTCCGGAACTCGAGGGCCGGACGGTGATCGATGAGGGCTTCGACTGCTGTACCAGGGTCCAGAAGCCACGGGTCTTCGCGTACTCTTCGAGCGTGGCGATGATCTCGTGGACCTGCCGAATCTCGCTACGCTTCTCCTGCATGTGCGAGGAGCTGCGAGGATACGGGCTGGCGTTGAGGTTGGCTTCCAGCTGAGCAGCATAGCGGCACGCGCGCCAATACTTCTCAGCGATCTCAGCCGGGTCTTTGTCGGGTTTGACGTAGGTGTTGGCTGCGGAGGACGAGGGTGCGGCGGGTGGCATCGCTCCTTGATATGGTGAGGGGGACTCGATCCGTCACTACTCTCATGTGCGGACTTCACCCAAGGTTGCTCGTTGACCGCCGTTGGTCGGTGTGCGAACTTGGGGCGAAGATCCAGGAGGCCACGTGGACACGTTCGATTTGTATACTGCCGCGATCACTCGGATGTGCGCGAATCCGAGGCTGAAGACGTCCGGGGACTGCGCGCTCCAAGAGCGATACCCCGATTCCGAGTTCGCGGTCGTGCTGCAGGAGGGGGTACGCACTACCCGGCTCTTCCCGCTGGCTACAGCGGAAGAGTTCGCGGAGTCCGTGGAGAAGATCTCCACGCTGCGCGCGGCGCTGCCACCTTCTGCGCTGGACATGGCGTCGATGCGGGTGACGGAGAAGGCCTCCGCCTTCGGCGTCGAGGTCCCCGACATGTTTCGGGGGCGGAATTTGCCCGACGGCGGCCGCATCTTCTGGGACGCGGACGAGTCGGAGTTCTGGGGGGGCCTCGTCTCCGAGAGCGAGAAGCGCTCTGCTGCGGTTGCGGCCGGTGCTGCACCGAAGTACGAAGCCCTGTCCGCGTTTCAGTTCGACGGCCGCACCGTCGAACTCACCAAGGTGTCGGACCTGTTCGGGGCGGAGTCGGTCGTCAAGAACACCGACCTACCCTCGTCGACGCGTCGAAGCGCAGCTCTCGCGATCGTGGCCGGCTACGAGGCCGTCGGAGGCTTCAACCGGAAGCAGGCTCTCGCGAAGACGTCCGCATCCGTTCGTGAGTGGGCGGGCACGGAGCCTCGGCAGGAGGCCCACTGGCACATGGAGGACCGAGCCGTCGCAGTCGAAGGCCGCGCCACGCAGGTCTACGGGGAGGACGCGCAGGTGAAGGTGGCCGAGTGCTACCGAACGATCGGCGCCAACCTCCAAGTGCCCGGTGCCGACTTCGACAAGCTCGCCGACGCAGCCAGCTCTCTTGACGTCGTGACGGGGTATCGGGGGCTCCCGGCACACCGTGCCGTCTTCTGCGGCGCGGGTGAACCCACCCGGATGAAGACGTCCGAGGGGATCGAGTGGGAGTTCGGCGGGCTGACGCTCCGCAAGGAGGACATCGAGAAGCTGGGGGTCCTGAACCTGTCTCCGCTCAACACTCTCTTCGGTGACGAGCTCACCGAGAAGCTGAGAACGAAGCCCTCGGAGACGTTTGACAAGCTCACCGAGTGGCAGCAGCGCGCGGTAGCGAACTTCCTCGAAGAGAACGTGCGCGTGCACAACTACGGGGACGTCATTCCTCGATTCGGGTAGTGCCGCAGTCACTGGCAGAGGTCCTGGCCGCCCAGAGCGCGCCCGACCTCTTCACGGAGGTGGACGGTCTACCCGTCTTCTTCGGTGGAGCAGTCTCCGAGCTCTTGTCGGCTGTTCGGGGTGCTGAGGGCGAGTCTCCTGAGTTCGGTACGCTCCCGGTGACCGAGGAGGTCTTCGAGACGGAGACGCGCGCCCAGGGCGACGACGACATGGAGCCGGTCCTCGCGCTCTCCACGTGGACGGAGAAGGACCGGACGAGTCTGCTGTCGAAGATTTCTTTGGAGGCGCTCGACCTGATGCTGTCCTCCCTGCCCAAGCGCGGCCCGTGGTGGTCTTTGGAGCCGGAGGTCCTCTTCGAGGAGCTTGCGAAGTCCGGGTTCATCCTCGACGCCGGCGGCGTCTCCCGTCTTCGGGCCCTGCATGCGATCTGCTCCGCACCTGAAGGGCGCTGCCCGTACTACACGGATCCGAACGCGTACCGGTTCCTCACGATCTGCCTGGCAGGACGCCCGACGAACTTCGATGACCCGGTCCTCCCGTCTCCGCATGAGATGGCGATCGCGCTGCATGTAGTTCAGCGCCTCCGGCCGTTCCCGCTCGAGGGGGAAGTGCTCGGGATGATCGCCGTGTGCTGCTACCAACATGGCCTGTGGGTGCCGACGGGTATCCTCGCAGTGGCCCAGAAGGCGATTCGGTACCTGGCGCGCAACATGGACATCCCCATCGACCAGGAGCGAATCGCCCGCGTGGTCGACCTGGCTCGACGGGAGAGAGCGGACTCGTCTACAATCCCGAACGAGTCCCTCGATGCGGATGATGCCCAAGCGCTCAGAGTCATCGACTTTGAGGATGGAGTCGAGCAGGCTCTCGACGCCGGCGCCCGGATGCGGGAGGCTGTGCAGGTAGCCCTCGACCGGAAGAGCGGATGACCACACCGACAGCACCATCGATGGCGCGTCCGCCGACGCCGCACAGCACTTCCGCCGGAAGGGCTGCGGATACGTCCATGACTGCGTACGCTTCCGGGAAGTCGGGGGCGGCGACTCAGAGAGGCGGGAGAAGCACGGGTCGCGGTTACACGCCGTACCCGTCACCGTTCGACACGCTGTCGTCGCTCGACATGCCCACCGATTTGCGGGGGTGGTTCTCGGTCTGCAAGTACCTGTCGAGGTTCAGCGCGGTCCACAAGGCGTTCGTCAAGATGATGTCGACGCTCCCCGTGACCGATCTGACGGTCAAGCCGCTGACGCCGACGTCGGACGCGCTGCAGGGGGACTCCGCGGGCTCCCAGGTGTACGGCGCCGCGGTATCGGAGGATGCGTCGGTTCACCGAATTCAACAGCTCGCCCAGGACTCCTGGAAGCTGCGGAAGGTGAACCAGAAGATGGCCCGCAGCTACTTCACGTATTCGAACGCGTGTGCGGTCATCTCGTACCCGTTCCAGAAGCTGCTGAAGTGCACGAAGTGCGGGCACACTGCTCCAGCGATCTCGTCGAAGTGGACGCTCCACCCTCGCGGGAAGTTCCACTGGAAGTGCTCGAAGTGCAGCAAGGCCGGACAGGCGCACGTCTGGGACCACATGCTCACGATTCCGGAAGACGTGAAGCTGGTCGTGCTCTCCCTGGAGAGGCTCGACGTCCTGCGTAATGAAATGCGGGACACCGTCGAGGTCTACTACACGATTCCTGAGTCCGTGGTCGACCGGCTCACAGCAGATCCGCTCGACAAGAGGTTCGTCTGCAACCAGCCGCAGGCGTACCTCGAGGCCGCACTCGGTGGAATCACGTACCCGTCGTTCACGGACACGGTTCCGCGGGTCCGCCTGACCCCGGGCATGTACTACCTCATGCAGCAGCCGGCGCTGAACGATGACGACGACGGCGCAGAGGGGCTGACGTTCCCTGAGATGGTCGCAACAGTTCAGGACTTCTGGCTGCGGAAGCTGCAGCAGAAGTCCCAGGAAGCCATCCACGCAGAGCTCGCCGTCCCCAAGAGGTTCATCTTCCCGCAGTCGCAGACGGCGTCCGGATCCATCTTCGAGCTGGTCAACGTCCAGTCGCTGATGTCGATCCTGAAGGACGAGACCTCTCGTCAGCGCGTCGACCCCGGGTACATCGGCCACGTCCCCTTCCCTGTCGGGCAGGCAGTCATCGGAGGGGAGGCGAAGCCGGTGTCGCTGGCGCAGGACATCAAGGTCCAAGCGGAGCTCGAGGCCGCCGGCCTCGGTGTGCCGATCGAAGCCATCTTCGGAGGACTGCAGTTCTCGGGCGCTTCGGTCTCTCTGCAGCAGGTGATGACCTGGTTCGAGGACTTCCGCACGGAACTCATCGGGATGGACCGGTGGTTTGTAGAGCACGTGTCCCTGACGATGAAGCTGCCGCGCGTGGCCATGGAGCTCAAGAAGTTCCGGATGGGGGAGGACATCCCCTACCTCCAGATGCTCGCGAGCTTGGCGTCGCAGCGCTACGTCTCGATGAAGCACCTGCACGACGCTCTGAACCTCGACTCGTCGTCGGAGCGGCAGCAGATCAAGGGCGACGCGAAGTTCATGAACGAGCTCGCCCAAATGCAGGGGAAGGCCGACGCGACAGTGCAGGAAGAGATGATGCAGCGGCAGATGGCCGCACAGGCAGCCGGAGAAGTCATTGGCTTGGAGGCGAAGCTCGACGTAAACCTCGACCTCGTGAAGAAGGTCAGGAACGACCCGGAGCTCTTCGCCTTCGTCATGGCCGACCCGGAGCGCGTCGCCTACGTCTTCGGCCCGTCGTCGCAAGAAGCAGCGTTCTTGGCCTCGCAGATGCCACCGACGATTCCGCCGGGTCCCGTAAACGAAGGGGCGTTCACGCAACAGGTGGGGACGCCGGAAGGCGTTGGTGCAGCCATCGACTCGTACTCGCCCACCTTCTTCGAGGACACGGAAGCCTACGGAGACGCGGCGGTAGAGGGTGCAGAGCCGGCGTACGCCGCGGGGGCGTAAGATGTCCGAGGTCATGGAAGCTCCATGGCGCAAGGAGAGCGCTGCAGAGAAGCTCGCTCGGCGAGTAGCCGATGCCTCCTACGTCGACGAGGAGTCGCCGCTGGCGCGCGAGCGCCGCTCCGTCGTCCCAGCGCTATTCGACCCCCAAGAGTCCGCGGAGACTCTCCGAGCGCGCATCGTGGCTGCGTTGGAGCGGAACTTCAGCGAACCCCTCGAGGTGAGTGACGAGCGCACAGGGGAGGCGATCGTTCTGGAGCTCCACGGGGGCCTGGACGCGGAGGACGCCCCGGACCCCTTCGACTACAAGGCCATCCGACACGCCTTGATGAAGAACCGGACCTACGGGTTCCGGGTTCGCGGCCGGTTCCGAGTGAAGACGGTCGACAAGGATGGCAAGACACGGCGTATCCTCGACGACCGCGAGATGCCCATCGCTATGATCCCGACTCCGGTGTTCGACAGGTCGTACATCGTCGAAGGGAAGAAGCGGAACCTCTCGAACCAGTGGCGCCGGCGGCCGGGCGTCTTCACGCTGCAGGACGGAAAGGGCGACTACATCACCGAGTTCAACGTCGACCCGTCGACGGACTCTCGCGTACGGAACTTCCGGATCTGGATGGACCGTTCGGACCCCAGCGGGCCCGAGTACCGCGTCGCGTACGGAACCGCGAAGAAGATCCCGGCATGGGAGCTGGCGAAGCTGCTGGGAGCTACAGAGAAGGACCTCCGCAAGGCCGTCGGGAAGGAGATGGCCACGTCGCTCACGGAGAAGTCCACCGACAAGAGGTATGCGTCGGCCGTCAAGCAGATGCACCGAAGCATCTTCCGCGACAAGGCGAAGACGGATTCCCTCGAGTTCGATGAGATCGAGGCCGAGGTTCGCGACCAGTTCGAGATGACGGGCTTCGACCCAGCGGTGATGAAGCTCACCATGGGCACGAAGGACCGGACTCTCTCGAAGGATGTCATCCTCCAGTCGTTCGAGAAGATCCGCGCACTTGCGAATGAGGAGGTCGACGCCGACGACCGCGAGTCGTTGACGCTGAAGCGGATCATGTCGCCGGCGGATTTGCTGGCGGAGGCGGTTGGCCGGGACCGTGAGGTCCGCGAGTACCGGAAGTACCTCACCAGCCAGCTCCGGAAGGCGAGGTCGGTAGCCCGGAAGGACGCGACCAAGGTCGACGTGCGCCAGGTGCTAGGGAACAAGCTCTTCCCGAAGATCCGGGCTCGGCTCACTTCGTCCATGCTGCAGCGCACGGATACGGCCACCAACCCACTGGACAACTGGGCCGCTGCTACGCTCACAACCATCATGGGCGAGGGCGCGATCACGTCTGACAAAGCAGTCCCGGTAGACGCGAAGCTCATCAACCCGTCGCACCTCGGATACCTCGACCCAGCGCATACGCCGGAGTCTGACCGGTCTGGGGTGAACCTGCACACGGTCGCACGTACCCGCATCATCCCGGAAACCCGCGGCGACGTTGGTGGCCCGGCGACAGGGTCGTCCCGCATTGTTTCGACCTTCGTCGACTCGAACGGAAAAGAGGTCGAGCTCTCTCCGGACGAACTCGTTGGGAAGACGATTGGCTCCTTCGGGGAGGGGATGAAGCGCCGGCCGGACGGGTACTCGCTGCCCAAGGGGCGGGTCCGCGCGTTCCGCGGGGGAGACCCCACTGAAGTGCGGGCTACGGAGGTGGACTACTGGCTGCCTGACGCCCTCAGCTTCTTCGACGCCGGATCGTCTCTGGTCCCATTCAGCAACTCGACCCAGGGCAACCGGGTCCAGTACTCGGACAAGCAGACGCAGCAGGCGGTGCCGCTGGTGCACAGGGAGGTCCCCCACGTTCAAGTGGGCGTCGACGGTGTAGCGCACACCATGGAGGAGCTTCTCGGGGAGGAGGCAGGCGCTGTTCTGGCGAAGTTCGATGGAGAAGTCGGCGACATCATCGAGGGGGGCTCCGGCGAACGTGCCTTGGTCGTGCGGAAGCGGGGGGCGCGGAAGCCGCGTACCATCCAGCTACCCAAGAACCTGCCGATGGGTGGGCACACGCCGCTCGACGCAGAGATCCGTGTCAAGAAGGGGGACAAGTTCACCCGAGGTGACGTCCTCGCCGACACGACGTTCACGCGTGACGGCACGCTCGCCCTGGGCGTGAACCTTCGCACGGCCTATATGCCGCACTTCTCGAACACGTTCGAGGACGCCATCGCCGTCTCGGAGAGGGCTTCGGAGAAGCTGACGTCGATGCACCTCTACGACATCAGCTCGGAATCGAAGAAGGTCAAGCTCGGCAAGAGCGCGTATTCGGATCGCGGCTCCCCTCTGTCGAAGAGGGAGTGGGACAACCTCGCCGCCACCGGAGTCGTCAAGAAGGGGACGCGGGTGCAGCCCGGCGACGTCATCATGGTCGGGGCCCGCGGCGTCGACTTCGGGGACAAGTCGATCCAGGAGAAGCTCGCGCTCATCGGCATGTTCGGGAAGAGAGACAGAAGCAAGCTCCAGGGGCAGCGGACGCCGTTCGTGATGGTGTGGAAGGAGGAGTTCCCTGGCGTCGTCGTCGACGTCGAGAAGAC
>Ga0098035_1000697_pt1 | contig 16577 bp, 12 predicted proteins | sample 3_EtaG_FD_75046 | JGI IMG/M metagenome (GOLD analysis project Ga0098035, IMG submission 75046) | Marine viral communities from the Subarctic Pacific Ocean - 3_ETSP_OMZ_AT15126 metaG | ecosystem: Environmental > Aquatic > Marine > Oceanic | place: Pacific Ocean | collected 2015-01-07
CCTCCTCCTGACAGAGCAGGGCGAACTGCTTTTTCAGACGGCTCATGAGGTCTTTGCAAAACTGGCAATGACGGAAGCCCAGTTGATGGATGCCCACGAAAAGCCCTCGGGGGAATTGAGAGTAACCGCAACGGTCGGTCTCGGAGCCAACTGGCTGACGCCGCGCGTTCGGGAGTTCATTGAGCTATATCCGGAAATTACTGTAAATCTGATCCTTGCCGATCGTGAGCTCGATCTGGGCATGCGGGAAGCCGACATAGCCATCCGCCTACGTGCGCCCGTCCAGCCGGATCTCATCCAGCGTAAATTGATGACCGTCAACCACCATGTCTATGCCTCTCCGGACTATCTGAAGAAGCATGGCACACCCATGACTGTGGAAGATGTTCTTGATAGCAACCTGATTACTTACGGTGATGAAGCGCCTTCCAATATCTCGAATGTGAACTGGTTGTTGAAGGAGCTGAACAAGGCCGGCCGGACGAAGGAGCCGGTTTTCAAGGTCAACAATGTCTATGGATTGCTGCTTGCCGTGCAAAGCGGCCTTGGCATCGCCAGCCTGCCCGACTATATCGTCCACGGCCATAGCAACGTCATACGTATCCTGCCTGAGCTTGGGGGGCCGACGTTTGATTCCTATTACGTTTATCCGGAAGAATTGCGCAAATCCAAGAGAGTGACCATTTTTCGTGATTTTCTTATTCAGAAAGTCAATGAGTACTCTTTTTAGCGGGTCGCTGGCATAGCTATGCAGGTCGCGCATAGTAGCATTGACGAGATTGATCTTTTCTAACACCGCTTAATTTTATAGAAAGACCGCAGACGATGTTGCATTGCAATAATCGTTTTCATGAAGGTGTTGAACCTGAGTGATGTTGCAAGATCTCCTCCCTGATTTTTGCAATACTTATGTCTTCTTGACATATTACCTCCCTGTTAGACTTGCCGGCCATTAATTTGGCCGGCATTTTTTTTAATAAAATTATCGCTATAAGCGCTGTGAGAGGATTCATCTCCTCCAATAGGAGTTTTTTGAGATATGCATTTTTTGCATGGGTGCACTGCAATATTATAGGTGGAAATCAGGGGCGGTAATGGCTATCTATACTACATGATGTTGCGATGCAGCATTAACTTTATATCAGCTCCCTGCTGATATTGATTACATGTATTCCTCCCAATCACATGTAATCTGTGTTGCCGAAAGGCAATACCTCCCTGTTAGACTAAGCCGGCCTCTTCATTGAGGCCGGTCTTTTTTTTGCAACAGATTTGAAAAACTTTCCCAATATGTAGTTTTACGTATTCACATCGGGGGGAAAATCCCAATATAAAAAAAAGATGATATTGAAATATATATCATCTGGGTGCTGGCATTTGCCGGCAAGGGGCGAGAGGTTTCCTCCCTATCCTGCTTGTCCCTTTACATCTATTCGCTAGATGTACCTCCCTGTCAGACTTGCCGGCCATTCACATGGCCGGCATTTTTTTTACCCTCAACACTCAGTCATGATGACCGATACTGCCGTCCTTAAAGAGGTAGTCCCGAAGCTCCTTATCCAGGGTCTGATCTCTTCGGCGAATCCACTCAAGGACCATCGCCGCATGTTCTTTTTCTTCATCGCGGTTATGGGCAAGAATTTTTTTCAGCTCTTCATCCTTGCACGCATCGACCCGTTGGTTATACCAGTCAACGGCCTCGAGTTCTTCCATCAAAGAGGTGATCGCTCTATGCATATCCCGTGTTTCATCAGAAAGCTCCTCGATCGGCTCGTGATACCCTTCATTGGCCATATGGCATTGCCCTCCTTGGCGTCGTTTTGAATTATTCCAATCTCATAGGTTCTCCATTGATAGCAGAACCGACGGCTCTCGCAAACTGCCGCGACCGGAAATTTCTTTCTCGCCTAAAATGGAAAGCTTGATCACATAAAAAGGCGTTCGCCCTTCATGTCCTTATACATATCGGAGACATACTCACCGTAGCCATTGTAAAGGAGGGTCGGAATCTTTTCGCCGGTGCCAATATCCCGCTCCTCTGCCTGTGACCATCGGGGATGAGGCACCTCCGGGTTAATATTCGCCCAGAACCCATATTCATTGCTGATCAGTGTTTCCCAAAATGTCTCGGGACGTTTGTCGGTAAAGGAGAAGCGAACAATTGATTTCACTTGCTTAAAACCGTATTTCCACGGTGCCGCCAAACGTAAAGGCGAGCCGTTCTGCTTCGGCAGGGGTTTTCCGTACAGTCCGGTCACCAGGAAAGTGAGGTCATTCGTCGCCTCCTCAATTGTCAATCCATCGGTATAGGGCCAGGGATACCAGAACTGCCGCTGACCGGGGGCAACGGATTTATCCTGGAAGGTTTGCATGACAACATATTTTGCGCCAGACGTAGGCGCCGCCAGCTTGACGAGCTCTTTCATTGGAAATCCGCTCCAGGGCACCACCATCGACCACCCCTCCACGCAGCGGTGCCGATAGATCCGCTCTTCCAGAGGCATCTTTGCAAGAAGATCGTCGATGTCTATCTCCATCTCTTTTTCGACCATGCCGTCAATTTTCACGGTCCAGGGACGAATTTCGAGCGCTTGAGCAGCTTCATATATCTCCTTGTGTGACCCGAATTCATAAAAGTTGTTATAGGTCGTCGCAATTTTCTCGGGAGTCAGTGCGCGGGAAACTTTGTAAAGATCATTGCGCGGGACAGGATAAAGACTTGCACTCGGGTCGGCGACGCCTGCGGCAAATGCTTCACTAAAGGCGGCGTTCGACCCAATAGAGGCAATCAAGCCGGCGCCGGCCATACCCTTCAGAACAGTTCGCCGGTTCAAATAAACATTTTCCGGCGTTACCTTTGATTCAGGGAGATCCCAGTTTTTTGGAGTTTTAATCAACACGCGCCCGATTCCTTCCGTAATTTAGATTACAGGAAATAATCGGGCGTCGCAGCTTCAAGTACAAGTCAACAGTCTGTGAGTTTTCTCGACGCTATTTTTCAACCCCGGTTTTGGAGCACTTTCTCCGCATTATGGCCGGTCAACTCCTGAAGATGATCAAACTCGCTGCGATAGGTTCCCACCCCGAGTGTAGCGGACCGCAAATCAACGATCAGATCATGCACCTCAGATTCCGGGATCATCGCTACAAGGATGTCCCATCCGTCCCATCCGTCGCGTGCGTCGAAGCCGAGAATCTGGCCGCGGCGACCGCTGACGATGCTGTTGACCTTCGATGTATATTCCGACGGCATGGAGAGCTCCACCTTGTAAATTGGCTCAAGCAGGACCGGGTCGCATTTGGGCATCCCTTCGCTCATGGCAATCCGTGCGGCCGAGCGGAAGGAATTTTCGGAACTATCGACCGAGTGAAACTGTCCATCGAACAAAGTCACCGCCACATCGACCACAGGAAACCCGAGCGGGCCTTCGGCTAGGTACTCTTTCACTCCATGCTCGACAGCCGGAATATACTGGCGCGGGACCGATCCTCCGACAATTTTCTCCTCGAAGTTAAACCCTGACCCTCGGGGCAACGGCTTGATCTCGATATGGACGTCACCAAACTGTCCATGACCACCACTTTGCTTCTTGTAGCGGGCATGTTGTTTTGCCGCCTTCCGGATCGCCTCCTTATAGGCCACTTTCGGGCGGCGCGCCTTGACATCAAGACCGTATTTGTTGCGCATCCTGTCAAGGGCGACGTTGAGATGGATTTCTCCCTGTCCCAGAAGCAGCAATTCCTGTGTCTCCTGCTTATGCTCCAGTTTCAGCGACGGGTCCTCCTCGAGAATTTTACTAAGGACGCTCGAAAGCTTAACCTCGTCATCGCGATTTTCCGGCACCAGTGCTATGCTGTACACCGGTTCAAGAACCGCATCCGGCAGCAAACTGATCGTTTTATCCGCCAGAAGGATGTCACCGGTTTGCGCGGCTTCCAGACGCCCGAAAGCCACGATCTCCCCGGCTCCTGCGCTCTCCAACTTGTCAGACTTTCCACCCTGCAACCGGAACAGACCCCCTATTCGTCCCACAGCAAAGCTGTCTCCATCATTAATTTTGCCCGACCAGATTCGGGCGAGAGAAAGCTTGCCGCCTTGCGCGGACATATAGGTTTTAATAATCTGTGCGACCGCTGCATCTGACTCGTCACCATATCCAGCACGGGCCGCGGCGACAGAGGCCTCTGGCACTTCATGCCGCAAGGCTTTCAAGAGGCGGCGAACGCCATTTTCATTTTCCGCAGAGCCAAGGAAAACCGGAGTCACCAACCCTTCGCGGAGATCACTCTGCAATAGCGAATATATTTCCTCTCGCTCCGGCTCGATATCCTCGAGCAGCTCTTCCATCAGGTGATCATCAAAATCGGCCAGCTTTTCGAGCATCTCAAACCGCGAATTTCCCTCTTCTTCCGCCATTTCGGGCGGCAGGTCAATAATGCGGGATGCCTCCCCCTCTTTGTAGACATACGCCCGTTCGGAGGCGAGATCGACATAGCCGGTGATTATATTTTCCCTGAAAATGGGCACCTGTCGCAGGACGAGCGCGCGGTCGGACACGGCCTGGAGGGAGTTAAACAGATCTTGGACAGAGCCATAGGCCTTATCCATTTTATTCACGAAGATAAAGGTTGGCAGCCCTCTTTCCTGCAGGCTTTTCAACAGTGGCGACAGCGTTAAAGCGCGTTCGCTCTCCGGTTCACATACGACGACTGCGGCATCCACCCCGAGGAGTGCATTCTCCGTTTCCTGGAAAAACTCGATTGATCCGGGGCAATCCAATATCGTGAATTCATCGCCCAGATACTGGGCATGAGCGGCATTAACCTCGACGCCCATTTGTCGTTCCCGAGCCTCCTTGGAACTGTCTCCACAAGATGTACCTGCCGTCACGCTTCCTTTTCTGTCCGTTTCATTGCAGATATGCAGAATGGCTTCCAGAAGAGTTGTTTTCCCGCTCGAATAGGGGCCTACCAGCGCGACGCTGCGAGGCCCCTTTGGCTTGTCTACGACCATGACGTGCCTCCTTTGTTTGTTAGACAAATCTAATGTTCTTCCTCCGCCCTGAATGGCGCAAGGAAAAATTTTGCAAAGACGCGGGAGTGCGCAGAATTGCGGGCCTGGCCATTAATTTTTTTCTTCTTTCTCGAGGCCATAAAAAAAGGCGGCCGAATCATCGGCCGCCTTTTCGAAGATATTTACTGCAGACTAACTCAGGCTGGCGCAGAACCGCTGAATTCGTTCACAGGCTTCCGTCAATGCCTCGGTCGAGGTGGCGTAGGAAACACGGAAATGCGGCGACAGGCCGAATGCCTCACCATGCACCACTGCCACGCCCTCTGTTTCAAGCAGCGCCGAGACAAAATCGAAGTCGTTCTCTATCACCTTGCCCTCAGGTGTTTTCTTGCCGATACAACCGGTACAGGACGGATAAACATAAAAAGCACCCTCAGGCATCGGGCAACTTAAACCAGTCGCCTGGTTGAGCATGCCAACGACTAGATCACGCCGTTCTTCAAAGACTTTCGCCCGCTCCGCAATAAAATCCTGCGGTCCATTTAGAGCCTCAACAGCCGCGTACTGGCTGATTGAACAAGGATTGGATGTGCTTTGCGACTGGACCTTTGCCATTGCCTTGATCAGTTCAACCGGTCCCGCGCCATACCCAATGCGCCATCCTGTCATTGCGTAGGATTTGGAAACCCCGTTCATGGTCAGGGTCCGCTGATAAAGCGTCGGCTCCACTTCCGCCGGGGTGACAAATTTGAAGTCGTCATAGACCAGATGTTCATACATGTCATCCGTCAGGATCCAGACTTGCGGATGACGCAGCAGGACATCGGTCAGCGCTTTCAGTTCATCATGGCTGTACCCTGCGCCAGAAGGGTTGGACGGCGAATTGAAAATCAGCCATTTCGTCTTCGGCGTAATCGCCGCTTCCAGATCCGCAGGTTGCATCTTGAAACCATTTGCGGCCGTGGTCGGCACAAAAACCGGCTCACCCCCGCCCAACAGAACCATATCCGGGTAGGATACCCAGTAGGGTGCCGGGATCAGGACTTCATCGCCTGGGTTCAGTGTTGCGATCAGCGCGTTATAGATGATCTGCTTGCCGCCGGTCCCCACTGTCACCTGCGAAGGTTCATAATCGAGGTCATTGTCACGCTTGAATTTCTCGCAGATTGCCTTTTTCAGCTCCGGAATGCCATCCACAGCCGTATATTTCGTCTTGCCCTCATTAATTGCTCGAATTGCCGCTTCCTTGATATTGTCGGGCGTATCAAAATCCGGCTCTCCCGCACCAAGACCAATCACATCACGGCCGGCTGCCTTGAGCTCGGCGGCTTTGGTGGTCACAGCAATAGTAACTGAGGGTTTAATGCGTCCCAGACTTTCCGCAATAATAGACATAACTTCCCATCTCTCTCGGCTAGGGTAAATTCAAGGCGCAATCTCGCGCCCACAACCAATTGGTCTATAGCGCTTATTCCGCCCCGAGACCACCCGTTTTTCAACAGGAGAAGCTAATTATTCGCTAAACCCGAAAGCGAAACCTGTTCCCTATGTTTTTGTTGTCTTCAAAGATATGGGCATGAATTGGCGATTATGAAATGAACGCAGTGAGGATGATGGGTTCCGGGTCAAACCGACGATGTGGTCGTCATAATCGCACATCACCCTGAAGGGGCGCCGGGCTACAGAAAATTATCAGTGAATCAAGTTGAGAATCTCTCAGTTCGTCATTTCCGTACGGGATTCAAAGCGCCCCGAACTAACCGACGCCTCCTCCAGTATCCAGTTTCGGAAGGCGACAATGCGCGGCCGGTCCGCAACCTCTTCCGGGCATACAATGTAATAGGCGTGGTGGGCTTTCATCGGCTGAACGTCAAAGGGCTGGACCAGACGACCGGCAAGAAGATCATCCGCGGCGAGCGTACTCCGGCCAAGCGCCACCCCTTGCCCCTCCATTGCCGCCGTTAGCAGCATGGAGCTGTCGTTGAAACTGGGCCCGCGTTTGGGATCAACATCCGTCACCCCCGCCATGGCGAGCCAGGCCTGCCAGTCAATCCGCATATCATCATGCAGCAGAGTATGATGTTTCAGGTCGTCCGGCGTACGTAAAGGGTGCGTCCCCTCAAGAAGACTCGGACTGCAAACCGGGAACATCACCTCCTCAGTCAGGATCTTGTCCACCCGAAGACCGGGATAATTCCCATGGCCATACCGGATGACAGCATCCACGTCCTCACGGTTGAAATCCGTAAGATGGTCAGACGCGGAGAGCCGGACGTCGATATCGGGGTGGGCGTCGCGAAACCGGCTGAGGCGCGGCAGGAGCCACCGCGCCGCAAATGACGGCAGCGTATCCACATGTAACGCTCCGGAGGCATCCTGGCGCATGATCTTCTCGGCAGCCGCCCCAATTATCTCAAGTCCGTTTCGGACGCTGACGACAAAGTTCTGTCCTTCATTCGTCAGGATAACCGCCCTGTTTAATCGCTTGAATAAAGTTACACCGAGCCATTCCTCCAGCGCCTTGACCTGATGGCTTACGGCGGCAGGAGTCACGAACAGCTCTTCCGCTGCTTTGGAAAAGCTTAGATGCCGGGCCGCGGCCTCAAAGCTGCGCAATGCCTTTAGGGGAGGAAGGCGCATGATGATATCCCGTTTCAGATTAGAAAAACTAACTCATACTATTAGAATTTGTCGTTTGTAATCAAGTCCGAAAATTGACAAATATACTCCATCAGAACAGCCGGAGAAGCCCGCAAGTTGGTATCTCCACATAAGTGAAGGAGTAGAGAGATGGCAACAAAAACATATGTAAACGGCGGAAAGCTGCACTTAGCCCCCGTTAAAGAACATGTTGGCGCTAGCGGGATCATGGGTACCCTTATCGCAACGATCTTTAAATGGCAGGAACGGGAAAGCATGCGGCACCAGCTTGCCGATCTGGACAAAGTATTTTTGACCGACATGGGACTTTCCGATTTAGACGTAAAAACGGAAACCACAAAGTCTTTCTGGCAGTCATAACCCTGACAAGCCGCCGCCCGGAATTGTCCCCTTCCCCCTGTCCAAGGACGTCCGGGTGGCACCCCTCAGGCCCCCGATATCGGCTGCGGCCTCATTCCTCAAAATTTCATAAGCTGACTCAGATATAGATGGAAATTTCAGGGCAAGCACCCTATAACCAATCTATGCAGATTGAGAACAAAAATGAAACATCCGGATTGGAAGACGCCTCGGCGCCCTTCATTCCGCACCGTCCTCTCCGGCCCGAGAAATCTGAAGGTGGCATCGCCTTCGAGGTTGTCTCGGAATATGAACCGGCCGGTGATCAACCCGAGGCTATCAAAAGCCTTGTCGAGGGCATCAGGCAACATGAAAAAGATCAGGTTCTTCTCGGCGTAACTGGCTCCGGTAAAACCTTCACGATGGCCAAGGTCATTGAGAAAGTGCAGCGTCCTACCCTCATTCTCGCTCATAACAAGACGCTGGCCGCGCAGCTCTATGGTGAGATGAAGGCATTCTTTCCGAACAACGATGTCGAGTATTTCGTCTCCTACTATGACTATTATCAGCCAGAAGCCTATGTCGCGCGGACAGATACCTATATTGAAAAAGACGCCTCGGTGAATGAGCAGATTGACCGCCTTCGCCACTCCGCCACGCGCGCCCTCCTGGAGCGCGATGACGTTATCATTGTTGCGTCTGTCTCCTGCATTTATGGTATCGGCTCCGTCGAGACCTATAGCGAGATGACGCTCGATCTGAAAGTCGGCAAGGAATTCGATCGTCAAAACCTGCTACGGCAGCTGGTGGAAATTCAATACCGGCGCAACGATGCGAGCTTCACCCGCGGCACCTTCCGAGTGCGCGGCGACACCATTGAAATTTTCCCGGCCCATTTGGAGGATCGCGCCTGGCGCCTGTCCCTTTTCGGCGATGAACTGGAAAGCATCACCGAGTTTGACCCCCTGACGGGTGAGAAAGCGGGCAGCCTGTCGGAAGTACGCGTCTATGCAAACAGCCATTATGTGACTCCAAAACCGACCTTAAAGCAGGCGCAGGAACAGATTAAGCGCGAATTGAAGTCACGTTTGGCTGAGTTCGAGGCGCAGAATAAGCTCCTTGAGGCGCAGCGCCTCGAACAACGCACGATGTTCGATCTGGAAATGATGGAAGCCACAGGCGCCTGCGCGGGTATCGAGAACTACTCCCGCTATCTCTCCGGCCGTGGACCGGGGCAGCCTCCGCCGACCCTGTTTGAATATTTGCCGGACAACGCGATGCTGATGGTAGATGAAAGCCATGTCACCGTCAGCCAGATCGGCGCCATGTACAAAGGCGACTTTCGGCGCAAATCGACCCTTTCGGATTATGGCTTCCGCCTGCCGTCCTGCATGGATAACCGGCCCCTCAAGTTCGAGGAATGGGAGGCCATGCGGCCGCAGACTGTTTTTGTTTCCGCCACTCCCGGCCCCTGGGAGTTGGAACGAACAGGCGGCGCCTTCGTCGAGCAGGTCATCCGCCCCACAGGATTGACGGACCCGGACTGCATCATTCGCCCCGTCAATCAACAGGTGGACGACCTGATGCGCGAATGTAAACTCTGCGCGGCAAAAGGGGAGCGCGTACTGGTCACGACACTGACCAAGAAAATGGCGGAGGACCTGACCGAGTATTTCCATGAGAATGGGATCAAGGCCCGGTATCTTCATTCGGATATCGATACGCTGGAACGCATAGAGATTATCCGCGACCTCCGATTAGGAACTTTTGATGTTCTGGTGGGTATCAACCTTCTTCGCGAAGGTCTGGACATCCCCGAATGCGCGCTTGTCGCCATTCTTGATGCGGACAAGGAAGGGTTCCTGCGATCCGCCACCTCACTGATCCAGACAATTGGCCGTGCAGCACGAAATGTGGATGGTCGCGTCATTCTCTATGCGGACAAGATAACGAAAAGTATGCAGTTCGCGCTCGATGAGACCAAACGACGCAAAGACAAGCAGGAAGCCTTCAACGCGGAGCATGGGATCACCCCCATGTCGATCCGGAAGAATATCGGCGATGTCATGCAGAGCGTCTATGAACAGGATCATTATAATGTTGACCTGGGTCTCGAAGACGCGAGCCATATGATCGGCCATAATCTTGAAGCACATATTGAATCGCTTGAAAAGTCGATGCGTACCGCTGCCGAGAACCTGGAATTTGAGGAGGCCGCCCGTATTCGCGACGAGATCAAGAAGCTGCAGGACCGCGAGCTCGGCATCGGTGGCCCGAACAGCGGTCGACCTCAAGGACGATCAAGCAAAGGACGGGCCGGCAACGGCCATGTCCTTGGAGGTCGATCCCGTTAGAGGCTAGTTCTCGAACACGAGAAAGCCGTGTTGACGAAGAATTTCCTGTCCCTCTCGGGATTGAACAAATTTATAAAAAAGATCGGTTGAATGGCCGTCATTTCCTTTGATTTTTGCCATGGCATATGAGATTGGCGGATGGGAATCGGCCGGAAAAACAGCGGCGAGCTGAGTATTTTTGGCGAGCCGCATATCCGTTTCGTAAATAATGGCGAACGGCGCCTCTCCCCGATCAACCAAGGCCAGAACCGCCCGGACATTGGGCAGCAGAACAAGATTTTCCTTAACCTTATCCCATAACCCCAGGGTCTCCAGCGCCGCCTTCGCATACGTGCCTGCCGGGACATGCGCCGGATTACCGATTGCCAGCCGCCCCGACCCAAGAAGTATTGGGAGGTTCTCGAAATTGAAGGGGTCGGGGATTTTGGCATCCTTGGACGCCACTAGCGTCAGATTATTGGACGCGATTGTCACCAGGCTCCCCGGTTCGAGCAATGCCGATTTATCCAGATAGTCCATCCATGACACATTCGCGGAAATGAAGACATCGGCAGGTGCCCCCTCGTTAATCTGCCGCGCAAGTGTTCCACTCCCCGCGAAAGAGGCAATCACCGGAAATCCGGTCCGCTTTTCAAATGCAGACCCGAGCGCGGACACGGCATCTGAAGTACTGGCCGCGGCAAATACAACAACATCCTCTTCCGCCGCATGGACGACCGGTACAGAAACAAATGCCGGCACCAGCGCCAGCAATGCTCGTATGAAAAATTTCCGGAAAGATCCGTATACCATCAATAACCTGTCCCCTATTTCGGCTATTTCGTGAAAATTCTGAACGTTGTGGTAGTCTAGGGGTAATCCGCAATGCTGGCAATCGACGAGGCTTATAATGACAATGCTTTCAAGGCTTTTCCTGGGCCTTATATTTCTGGTTCTGTCGCAGGGGCTGTCATTGCAAGGCCTTGCCAAACCTCTTCCGCCGGAAAATTGCACCGACCGCCCTTTCGATGAAGGGCGACTCTGGAAAGTCTCCCGGGAAGGTGTCCCGCCAAGCTATATTTTTGGCACCATGCATTCTCGGGACCCCCGAATTCTTTATCTGCCCGGCGCCGTCATGCAGGTTTTTATTGCCTCCAGCACGGCGATTTTCGAAACCTCCCTCAAAGATGACGAGCTTGCCCGCAATCAACAACAGCTTCTGCTTAAGCCGGGGGAAAGCCTGAAGGAACTCATCGGCACCAGTCGTTTCAACCGGCTTGCAGGGCTGGTCGCGCCCTACGGCGTGGCGCCTGCGACACTTGACAGGCTCAAGGTCTGGGCAGCCGCGACGATTATCAGCCAGCCCGTCCCCAACGCAGGAGAATCCGGGCGCTCCCCCCTGACCCTGCTCGATAAGGAACTTGAGAAGTCAGCGCGAATAGCGGGTAAGCGCGTGATTGCCCTGGAAAGCAATAAGGAGCAGCTGGATATCTTCGATTCGATGCCTGCAAGCGTTCAACTTGAATATCTGGATCAGGCGATGACGGAGCATTCGGAGATTGATGAAGAACTCGAAAAAATGACGAGCTATTATCTGGCGGGCAATACCGGATGGATTGCCTGTGATCTAGAGGAAACCCTTACCGGCATGAGTGCCGCCCTTAACAAGATCATGACAACGGATCTAATTTACATCAGAAACCGCCATATGGTGGAACGGATGCTGCCTGAATTGGCGCAGGGGAATGTGTTTGTCGGGATTGGCGCCCTCCATCTTCCGGGAGAAGAGGGAGTTCTTTCCCTGCTCACGCAAAAAGGATACGCCATCGAGCGGAAATATTGACGGCGAATACCCGAATTATCCTCGACATAGCGATCATACCTCGGAACAAACCGGTATTCCATCGGGAAAAGACACGAATTTAGTGCCATTAGCTCTTTTACTGATACCCCGCCATGTCTATATAACAACCTGATGTCTTCAAGGAACAGTGGTGACGGGATGAGTTTAACGGGAAATTGGTCCCGGGGTGTAAACCCTTTATGATGTACCTACAAGTAGCTGCTGGTCTGGTAATCCTTCTGGTTTGCGGTGAACTTCTTGTCCGGGGCTCGGTTGCCCTGGCCGAACAGATGGGCGTGTCCAAGCTGGTTATCGGTTTTACGGTAATTGCATTCGGCACATCTGCGCCGGAATTGGTCGTTTGTATTCAGGCCGCTATCGATGGTGTACCCGGAATTGCCTTCGGCAACGTGATTGGCAGTAACATAGCCAATATCCTGCTGGTCTTAGGCGTTCCTGCCCTGATCTACCCGCTGATCTGCGACACGCGCTCGGCATTGCGCGACAGCCTTATTATGGTGTCTGCCTCCATCCTCTTTATGGTTCTGGCCTGGAACGGTACTATCCAGCTGTGGCAGGGCGCATTACTCGTAGGCGTCCTCGCGGCCGTTGTCCTGAGATCGTATTTCCGCGCACGCAAAGAGGGGGACGAAGGCGCCGAAGAGGCGTTGGAAGAATACGAACAGAATATGCCGAAAAATATTTATGTCAGCATCCTGTTTGTTCTGATGGGACTTTTCGGCCTGATACTTGGATCCCACCTGCTTGTGCAGGGAGCAGAAATGATCGCACGGATTGCCGGCGTTTCCGACGAAATCATCGGACTTACGCTGGTTGCCCTCGGCACCTCCCTCCCAGAGCTCGCCACATCGATCATTGCGGCGTTTCGCCGTCATGGGGATGTTGCCATCGGCAATGTTCTCGGTTCGAACCTGTTTAACATCACCGGAATCATCGGTGTGACCGCGATGGTTGAGCCGATGCAGGCACCCGCGCAGGTCCTGCATTTTGACCTCTGGATCATGCTGTTCGTTTCCCTCCTCATGATCCCGATTTTCATATCCAAAAAGCCCATCGGCCGGGTTATGGGCGGGGCGTTTTGCTTTGCCTATGTTGCCTATATCACGGCGCAGTTTTATGGTATGTCTGGCGTCTATGCCGCACCGGTGCACTAAGAAAATAAAATCGGAACATCGCGTGAATGCCAAATAACGTCTTAATTACGGGAGCGAGCCGACGTATCGGCCGCGCCATCGCCAAAGCCTTTGCCGATGACGGCTGGGGCATTGCCCTGCATTACCACCAATCAGCAACGGAAGCTGAAACCTTAAAGGAAGAGCTTTCTGCAGCTGGAGCGAGCGTCGTCCTGGTCAAAGCTGACCTTGCGGACGCGACCGATGTTGCCAAAATCATTCCTTCGGCGGTCAAGGCCCTTGGGCCGTTACATTGCCTGGTAAACAATGCTGCCGTGTTTGAGAAAGACACGATTGCAGATGCAACCGCTGAAAGCTTCCATACGCATCTCAACACGAACTTACTCGCGCCGATGCTGCTCACCCAGAGCTTTGCCCAGCAACTTCCCCAGAATGTGCAGGGCAATATCGTCAATATCGCCGACCAGCGGGTTTTTAACCTGCGCCCGGAGTTCATGTCCTACACAATAAGCAAGACCGGCCTCTGGACCTTGACGCAAACAACCGCAATGGCGCTCGCGCCTCATATCCGGGTCAATGCCATTGGTCCCGGCCCTACACTGGCAAATACGAGACAGACCGCGGCGCAATTCAAACAGCAGCAAGAATCCGTTCCCCTAGGCTATGGTCCGACTCCTGAGGAAATTGCCCTCGCAGTCAAATTTATCCTGGCAGCGAAATCGATGACAGGAGAGTTTGTTTCACTTGATGGCGGCCAGCATTTACCGATATATCAAAGCGAGGCGAAAGAAGGCGTGTATGAATAAACCAACCACAGCCAATGTTCTGCACCCCGGGGAAATGACCCGGCCGACTACAACGCATAAGGTTTTTATCAGCGACCTTATGGTGGACATGCTGATTGGTGTTTACACACATGAAAAATCCACACCGCAACCCGTCCGCTTTAATATCGAGATGACCGTTACGGACTCCGCGACCCCGCTCGCAGACAATTACAAGAATGTGGTTTGCTACGAAACAATCTCAAATCATATCACCAGCATGGCGAAAAATGAGCATGTAAACCTTGTTGAGACGCTCGCCGAGAAAGTTGCCGCAATCTGCCTCAACAATGAAAGGGTAAAGCTGGTTCAGGTGAAAGTTGAAAAACTCAACGCCATAAAAAACACCTCCAGCGTTGGCGTTGAAATTATCCGAGGAAAACCCTAAGTCCGGCGAAGAAAACATAAAAATCGTAAAATTTGACGAAATCTCAGCAATAGTTGTGCACATTCCAACGCAAACCCGCCAGTTCCCCTAGGATACCCGAAAATAATTACGATTTTCCTGGAACCTCTGGCTTGACTTTTAAAAATACTATATAATTCATATAGTTACAAATTTGCCTAAAAATTAGGCAGTGTCGTTAAAGTCTAGGTTTACCATGCCCTGCAGCGGTAAGTCAGAGGCTTATTCACAAAGTTTTCCACAGGAATCGTGGATAGTGTAAAAAAACTGTAACATCTAATATTAGAGGGGATTTTTTTGATCTCTAATGTCTCTTACGAATAAGGGGGTTAGAGTATTTTACTGAAAATCGTTTTAAGTCCATCCACTAAACTATCACTGCTTTTTGCGAACCAATAAGTATTAATGATGCACCAAAGCCCAGAATCGACCGACAACAATTGCGAATCACCGTTCCGCCGCGGTGCAACAGTGATCGAGCGATTTCTAAAAAACCTGCCGACGTCTCCGGGAGTCTACCGGATGATTGATTCCGCGGGTCAGGTTCTTTATGTCGGCAAGGCCAAGAACCTGAAAAACCGGGTCAGCTCTTATGTGAAGATGACCGGCCAGTCGACACGCATTATGCGCATGGTCTCGCTTACCCGCTCCATGGAATTTGTCTCAACACATACAGAGGTCGAGGCGCTGCTTCTTGAAGCCAACCTGATCAAGAACCTGAAGCCGCGCTATAATATTATCCTGCGGGATGACAAATCATTTCCCTATATCCTGATCACCGGCGATCACGAGTGGCCGCAAATCACCAAGCATCGCGGCGCGCGGTCGCGCAAGGGCGAATACTACGGACCCTTTGCATCCGCTGGCGCCGTAAATGAAACCTTGGCGACGTTTCAGCGGCTGTTCCCGCTTCGCTCCTGTTCGGACTCGGAATTCCAGAACCGCACCCGCCCGTGCCTGCAATATCAGATCAAGCGCTGCTCCGGACCCTGTGTCGGACTTATCAGCCCCGAGGATTATCTCGATGTTGTGGACGAAGCGAGAAGCTTCCTGTCGGGCAAGAGCCATATGTTGCAGGAAAAACTGGCAGGACGGATGCAGACCGCGAGCGACAAGCTTGATTTCGAACAAGCTGCTGTCCTCCGCGACCGGTTGAAAGCAATGGCCCATATCCAGTCGAAGCAAACGATTAACCTGCCAGGTGTCGACGAGGTCGATGTCATTGCTGCCTATCAGGAGGGCGGGCAGACCTGCGTCCAGGTATTTTTTCTCCGGTCAGGGCAAAATTTCGGCAATCGCGCCCACTACCCGACCCACAACAAGGACGACGATCCATCCGATGTCCTGAGCGCTTTCATCGGCCAATTCTACGATGGGCGCAGCGCGCCCCGGCGTATCTGGACAAGCCATTCGCTGCCGGACGCCGACCTTATCGGGGAGGCTTTGTCAATCGCCTCTGAGCGCGTCGTCAAAATAGAAACGCCCAAGCGGGGTGCGAAGCGGGAAATGGTCGAGCATGCGCTTCTGAATGCAAAGGGAGCACTGTCACGACGGATGGCGGAAAATGCGACCCAGCGAAAACATCTGGAGGGCGTTGCGGCAGCCTTTGGGCTTGCGGAACCGCCCTCACGGATCGAGGTCTATGACAACAGCCATATTTCAGGCACGAACTCTGTTGGCGCGATGGTGGTCGCCGGACCGGAAGGGTTCGAGAAGAAGGCTTACCGCAAGTTCAATATCAAGAACACGGCCCTCGCGCCCGGAGACGACTACGGTATGATGCGGGAAGTCCTGACGCGACGGTTCTCCCGCCTTCAAAAGGAGGACCCGGACAAGGCTGGCCCCTCCGTTTCCGGATCGCGCGAACAATGGCCGGACCTGATCCTCATCGATGGTGGTCAGGGGCAGCTTAGCGTCGTGCAGGATGTATTTGATGAACTTGGCGTTACTGATGTCGCACTGGTCGGAATCGCCAAGCGTCCTGACCGGAACGCCGGACGGGA
>Ga0098035_1000703_pt1 | contig 16538 bp, 16 predicted proteins | sample 3_EtaG_FD_75046 | JGI IMG/M metagenome (GOLD analysis project Ga0098035, IMG submission 75046) | Marine viral communities from the Subarctic Pacific Ocean - 3_ETSP_OMZ_AT15126 metaG | ecosystem: Environmental > Aquatic > Marine > Oceanic | place: Pacific Ocean | collected 2015-01-07
ATTTTTCGCGATAAAGAGCGCGATTCTCCTCCACATGAGTGTAGTCATTCCAAAGCGCTGTTGCCGCCGCGCACACAGGCAGGGGCGACGCGGCGCCGGCAAAATTCCTTAAATTGAGGAAGGTTTGAATGAGTTCTGTCTCACCGACGCAAAAACCCGATCTCAGGCCTGCCGCACTGGAACGTTTTGAGAGAGAATGAAACGCGATGACATGATCAAGAGAACCACCTTTTTCCGCGCAAATCTCCAGGATACCGGTAGGCGGAGTTCGATCGTATATTTCAGAATAACATTCATCGACGACCAGCATGAAGCCATGCTTGCGGGCCAGAGTAAGGGCCGCCCTGAGATAGTCAGCGCTTGCCACTGTTCCCTGCGGGTTGGAAGGGTTGCACAAGTAAAATGCGGACGCGCGGTCGAGAACTTCCGGCGATAACGCGTCGAGGTCCGGAAAGAAATGGGTTTCCGGGCCAGCGGGTAGAAATACAGGCTCCGCCCCGGCCATGACGGCGGCGGCATGATAGACATGATAATAGGGGGTCGGCAGCAGAATGACCGGTTTTGGCTGATTGTGGCCCGCCCGTTCCGTAATCACGGATGCGATCATATAAAGCGCTTCTTTTGTGCCGTTTACCGGGGCGATATGCTGGTCGGCTGCTATCATTCCATCTGGCAGCCCGTAGCGGCGGGTGAGCCAACCGGCAATTGCGCCTCTTAGTTCCGCTGTTCCGCCCACCGGCGGATACTTCCCATAAAGATGCTCATTGGCTCGCAGTGCATCAATCATCAACTGAGGAGGCGTGTGTTGCGGCTCGCCAATCGTCAGGATGGCGGGCTCAAAATTTTGGGCCGGGGTCAGCGGATCGAGTAGCGATCGAAGCGCATCAAATGGGGAGCCACGCAAATGGGACAGTTCGGAGTTAATCATATACCCAAAGTACCGATGTCGAAGGGAATAAACGGGCTCTGAATTTAGTTAAATCAAACTTGGGACACAAGCGGCATCACGCCGAAAGGCGTTATAATTCGACACGTCTTGCTTTTATACCACGCCTTTCAGGCGTCATGAGTTGCGTTAGCGCAGATCCTGTTCCGGGTACGCCCCGATTTTATGGATGCTGAGATCCGCCCCGATAAACTCATCCTCTTCCGAAAGGCGGATGCCACTAGCCATTTTTAGCAGGCCGTAGACGAGGAATCCGGCGATCAACGCATAAACACACCCAAGAAGGCTGACAGTCAACTGGGCCATAAAGCTGACACCGCCGAGACCGCCCAGGGATTCAAGCCCGAATATACCTGCCGCGATACCGCCCCATAATCCACAAAGCCCATGTAACGGCCAGACGCCGAGGACGTCATCGATTTTCAGTTTGTTCTGACAGTAGGTGAAGGCGATAACGAAGAGGGCACCGGCGACGCCACCAGTTAGCAAGGCCCCGATGGGATGCATGATATCCGAACCGGCGCATACCGCGACAAGGCCGGCAAGCGCGCCGTTATGCACAAAACCGGGATCGTTCTTTCCGACAAAAAGCGCGGCAATGATGCCGCCAACCATGGCCATCAGTGAATTCATGGCGACGAGGCCGGAAATTCCGCCGATTGTTTGTGCACTCATGACGTTAAAGCCGAACCAGCCGATGCAAAGTATCCAGGAACCGAGGGCAAGAAACGGAATGTTTGAGGGCGGAATACCGTTTACGCGACCGTCTTTTGTATAGCGACCCTGCCGCGCCCCGAGATGGAGGATGGCGCCAAGGGCGATCCATCCGCCAACAGCATGAACGACGATTGAGCCGGCAAAGTCATGAAAACCGACCCCGAATATTTCTTCGATATAGGTCTGAAGGCCCAAATTGCCGTTCCAGATCAGACCCTCAAAAAAAGGGTAGACAAGGGCGGTCAGAATTGCGGTCGCTATTAGCTGGGGCCAGAACTTTGCGCGTTCAGCGATGCCGCCGGAAATGATGGCGGGAATGGCGGCAGCAAAAGTCAGCAGGAAGAAGAATTTGACCAGATCGTACCCATTACTCGAAAAGGCATATCCTTCCGCGTCTGCCTCGCCTGAGAGGACAGCAGCACTCACCAGAAAGTCGACACCATAGGCGACGGCATAGCCGACAAAGAAATAGCTGATTGTTGACATGCCGAAGTCGGCAATGATTTTGACCAGTGCGTTGACCTGGTTTTTCCGGCGTACCGTACCGACTTCAAGAAAGGCGAAACCGGCATGCATGGTAAAAACAAGAATGGCACCTAGCAGAACGAACAGGACGTCCGTGCCTGTAATTCCCTCAGACATTTAACTTAGCTCCCTCATCTTCTTGTGGCCGCGTTGGGGCGCGGATTACGGTTCGTGTATCAAGGAGCGTGCCAAGTCACTTGTGCCCATTTTTTAGCGTGTTTTAGTGTGTTTGATGGCTCAACAGACGAAAATTGCCCAATTTCTAGCCAAAATAAAGGCCAAAAATTGGGCAATTGCTTAACCGTGGGGCGGCAGCGCCGCCCCATAGTGTTATTAGAAGGACTGTGATCCCTGGCCGAATTCAGGATAGGCTTCAAGGCCGAGTTCTGCCTTGTCGAGTCCACCAACTTCATCCTCTTCGCTGGCCCGGATGCCCATCGTGTACTTCAGGATCAGCCAGAAAATGCTGCTGAGGACGAGGACGAAAGCGCCGATCGCAACGATGCCGGTGAGCTGTGTAACGAATGTCGCGTCCGGATCGGAGAAGGCGACCGCAAGCGTACCCCAGATACCACAGAAAAGGTGGGCAGGGATCGCGCCGACGACGTCATCGATCTTGAGCTTGTCGAGCAGAGGTACAGCGAAGACCACGATTGCACCGCCAATTGCACCGATGATGATAGCCATTCCGATTGTCGGGTCGGCGGGCTCTGCGGTAATGGAAACGAGACCACCGATTGCACCGTTAAGGGCTAATGTCAGATCAACTTTCTTGTAGATGATCTGGGTTACGATCATTGCCGCAAGAACGCCACCAGCCGCGGCCATATTGGTGTTGGCAAAGACATTTGCCATTTCGATAGCACTTGCTGCCGATCCAAGGGCAAGGACGGAACCACCGTTAAATCCGAACCAACCGAGCCACAGAATAAAGGTACCAAGGGTTGCCAAAGGCAAGTTTGCGCCTGGAATCGGGTTTACTTTTCCATCCGCCGTATATTTGCCTTTTCGGGCGCCGAGAATGATTGCGCCGGTCAGGGCAGCCCAACCCCCAACAGAATGCACCAAGGTGGAGCCGGCATAGTCGGAGAAGCCCAGTTCTGCGAGCCAGCCGCCGCCCCATACCCAGGATCCCTGAATTGGGTAAATAATCGCTGTCAGCAGGACAACAAACGCCAGAAACGACCAGAGTTTGATCCGCTCGGCCAGCGTCCCCGACACAATAGACGCTGCCGTTGCCACGAAGACCATCTGGAAGAACCAGTCTGATGATGCAGAGTATCCGCCATCTGCGAATGTTCCAGCCAACGCTTCCGCATCGTCAGGACCCCAGAACGGGCTGAAGCTGCCGATAAAGCCGGTCACATCCATATACATAAGATTGTAGCCGACCAGGTAGAATGTCAGGCCCGCGACCGAGTAAAGGGCGATATTTTTAAGACATATAGTAGCTGTATTCTTGGAGCGGACAAGTCCGCTTTCCAGCATGGCAAAACCCGCAGCCATCCACATGACGAGGGCGCCGTTTACAAGGAAGGAAAATGTGTTAAGGACATAGGCTGTTTCGCTGTCGACGGCCGCGAAAGCCGGAGCCGCGCCTGCAAGTGCGAATGCCGCAAGGGATGCGGCGGCTGTTTTTATATATTTCAAATTACGCATCATAAATCTCCTAGAGCGCGTCTGCGTCAGTTTCGCCCGTTCGAATACGGACGACATTCATCAAATCGAAAACAAAGATTTTGCCATCTCCGATCTGCCCGGTTTTCGCAGCGCCAGCAATTGCTTCGACCACCTGTTCGGCAAGATCCTCCTTTACGGCAACCTCGATTTTAATTTTGGGGAGAAAAGAGATTGCATACTCCGCGCCGCGGTATATTTCTGTATGCCCTTTCTGTCGGCCATACCCCTTGACTTCCGTTGCGGTCAGTCCATCGACACCGATCGATGTCAAGGCATCACGCACCTCGTCCAGTTTGAAGGGCTTTATTACAGCCATTACCAGCTTCATGATGGTCACCTCATTGACTTGTCATTTTGACCGGGGTGAAAAACTCCGGTTTCGGTCTCTATTTTTCAAGACCCGTGCCAACTGAGGTTCTTTTTGAAAATTATAATATAATCAATGGATTAGAGAGATGTTGCCAAAAGTATGGGCGTAAATACGCGCCAATTATGCCTAATAATTAATCAAAACGAGAAAATAGTCTAAAATTTAGGCATTTATTGGCTTGAGGGCGGTTTCTGCCGCGGCAGACAGTCGAAGTAGCTTTCCTTCAGTGTCGCCTGGGGACATCAACATAAGCCCGACCGGAAAACCGCTTTCCCGTCCGCAAGGCAATGTTGTCGCGCACAACCTAAGCAAATTCGCCAGCCTTGTGAGGCTGATCGACATCATTGTTGCCTTTAAATACGCCTCGACGCTTTGAAGAAGCGGAGCAATCGCCGGCGGGTGCTCTGGTTGTGTCGGGCCGACAACAAGGTCATAGCCCGCGGTTTGATCCAGATAGTCAGAGGTCAATGCTTCCATGCCGCGGTACAGGGCTGCGGCATCGACTGCTGTAAACTTGTCGGCGGCCAGGATTCTCTCCTCAATCGGCTCATACATACAGCCGCGATTGGCGCGGATTTGATCGCCGTACATCATGCATGCCTCTACCGCGGCCGGGCTACCATGCTTTGCCGAGAGCGCGATAACATCATCAAATGCCTTTACTGGTCCCTCTGTCACAACGGCACCTGCGGCCTCCAACAAGGAGAGGCCTTTCTTCACCTGTTCTATAATTGCGGGGTCGGAAAGTGCGTCGAACTGGCTTGTCGCCCTTAAAATGCGCACACCCTTCAATGAAGCACCGGACAAATCCGCCACGGGTCGGCCGGAAAGAATGCTGTAAAGGATATTTGCATCGGCAATATCGCGGGTAAGCGGTCCGATCGTGTCCTGTGTATAGGAAAGCGGGACGGCACCCTCCAGTGAAATTTGCCCGTACGTCGTTTTCAGGCCGGTGACACCACACCAGGCGGCTGGAATACGAACAGATCCGGCGGTGTCAGATCCAATAGCTGCCGGGGCGAGTCCTTCGGCAATGGACAGCGCCGCACCCGCTGACGATCCACCCGGCACGCGTTCAATTTCACGGTCAAAAGGATTGGGGCCCGTCCCGGTCCAGGGATTAACACCGATGCCTGAAAAGGCAATGTCCGGCATGTTGGTCTTGCCAAGACAGACAAGTCCAGCGCGGCTAGCCCGGGTCAGGCATTCGGCGTCTTTTGCCGGGATGCGTCCCTCAAAAAGCCGTGTGCCGGCTTCGGTTGCGATGCCGGCTGTATCAAACAGGTCTTTCCAGGAAATTGGAACACCATCCAGAGGGCTGAGGCGTGTTCCGTTTTTTGCACGGACCGCGGCGGCTTTCGCTTCGCTCAACGCTCTTTCTTCGGTTAATCGGACATAAATTCTCCGCTCCGGATCGTGCTTTTTAATGCGATCAAGGAAATATTGCGCAAGTTCAGTTGGATCAATTGAACCTTCGCCTATAAGATGCCCTAGTTCCAAGGCTGTCATTTCATGCCAGAGCTTTGTCATGACAGCAAATTAGGCATATATCTCTTTTGTGGCAAGTAATCTGGTGAATTTGTTCGCATGGCGGAAATGATGACGGAAAAATCAATCAATGTGGATGTTCTTGTCGTTGGCGGTGGCCTGAACGGACTACCGTTTGCGATTGCCGTGGCATCTGCGGGATTAGAGGTTCTAGTCCTTGAGAGAGAGGAGCCGAGCCATCTTGTCGATGCGGAATTCGATGGGCGTGTATCAGCAATCGCCCATGCCTCGCGAAACCTGTTCCGCTCCTGTGGTATTTGGAGCCATGTGAAGGCGAAAGAGCCGATGCTGGACATTCGAATTACGGACGGCCCGTCAAAATTCTTCCTGCATTATGATCACCGCCAGCTTGGAGATGAACCTTTTGGTCATATGGTGGAAAACCGGCATTTGCGCGAAGCTATATACACGCGAGCCGCAGAAATTCCGACATTGAGCATTCTGGCACCGGCGGAATATAGCGCAATCACACGGGACAGTTCGGGCGTTTCGGCACATCTTACTTCAGGCGATATAGTGACGGCACGCCTTCTCGTCGCGGCGGACGGGCGCAATTCCCCGCTCAGAAAGCTTGCAGGAATAAAGACCGTTGGCTGGTCCTATGACCAGATGGGTATCGTTTGCACCATTGCGCATGAGACGCCGCATCACGGTGTAGCGCAGGAACGGTTTTTAAAACCCGGCCCTTTCGCAATTTTGCCGATGACCGGAAATCGTTCTTCCCTTGTCTGGACGGAACCAATAGAGCGTGCAAAAGTCATCATGGCCTTGCCGGAGGCCGAGTTTCATCGAGAGATGGAGAAGCGCTTTGGTGATTATCTCGGCGACCTCAAAGTGGTTGGCCCGCGCTGGAGCTACCCTCTCAATCTGCATCAGGCGGAGCGTTATACCGATTTACGGCTTGCCCTCATAGGGGATGCCGCCCACGGCATGCATCCGATAGCCGGACAGGGCCTTAACCTCGGTTTGCGGGATGTTGTGGCGCTGGCGGAGGTGGTGGTCGATGCGGCCCGGCTCGGGCAGGATATCGGTGGCGCCACGGTGCTTGAGGATTATCAGCGCTGGCGCCGGTTCGACAGTATTGCCTTGCTGGCTATCACTGACGGACTCAACCGGCTCTTTACAAATGATATTCCGCCGGTTCGGCTGGCACGTGACCTGGGCCTCGCCGCCGTCAATAAGATGCCGACGCTCAAGGGGTTCTTTATGGAACATGCACGCGGCACCGTTGGAAAGATGCCGCGATTGCTGCGCGGCGAGGCACTTTGAATAAGCCTTAAGGGTCCCGGCTAAGGCCGGCCTTAGCCAGATTATCGAGATAAGTCTCCCAGACGTGCTCCTGATTGAGTCCGAGTTCATACAGATAGGCCCAGGAGAAGAGGCCTGTGTCATGCAAGTCATCAAAGCTGATACGCACTGCGTAGTTGCCGACCGGTTCCAGCCCCATAATCCCGACATGTCGTCGTCCGGCGACAATCTGTTTCTGACTGGCCCCGTGACCCTGTACTTCCGCAGAAGGACTCTCCACGCGCAATAGCTCCGCCGGGAATAAAAAGGATTGGCCATCCTCAAAGGAAACGGCCAATCGTTTCTCGTTCTTTTTCAAACGGATTTCGGTAGGCTTCGGCCTTCCCGCCTGATCATAGATTTCGTCGCTCATTAGCCCTTCGTCTCGTCTAGTTCCCGGGCTTCATCCACGAGCATGATGGGGATGCCATTTCGTATCGGATAGGCAAGATTGGCGGCCTTGCTCACCAGTTCGTTATTTTCCCGGTCAAAAATCAGCGGGCCTTTGGTGAGCGGGCAGACTAGAATTTCCAGTAGCTTCGGATCTACAGCGAGGGCCTTGTTGTCGGGCATGAGGTGTCTCTTTAGGTTAGAGTTATTGCACGGTGCGGTGGGTTTCCACCTGTTGCAGCATCATCTGCAGCAGACAGATCAGCAAATTTGCCCTGGCGGCAATATCCGTTGCTTCCAGCAAAGCCTGCTTTTCAACTGGCGAGAAAGGGCAAATCATGGACAAGGAATTCACCAGACTGTCATCTTCCATGTGATCAAGCGTTTGCCAATCGCTGGCCCCGTCTTCGAACTCCAGAAAATGATGCAGGGCTTCATGCAGGGCGAGACGATCAACGCAATTTCGCTGGACCGGCTCCATATCATGCTTGAATTTACGATACTCCGCCATCACCTGCCGATAGGGCGTCGCGACATTCAGCTCTTCGATCACCTCGAACCGGCAGATACCCTCCAGGGTAATGCGCAGCATACCATTCGGCATTTCCCCATACTCACAGATTTTACCGGCGCAACCAATCTGGTAAATTTCTGGCGTCATATGGTTGGTTTCCGGATCACGGGGCTGGACCATGCCAATCAGACGATGGGTTGCCATGGCATCCTGCACCATGGCGAGATAGCGGGGTTCAAAAATATTCAGCGGGAGATGGCCATTGGTCAGGAGCAGCGCACCGGTTAAAGGGAAAATCGGCAGGGCAGACGGGAGTTCTTCCAATCCCGTATTCGCGCCGGTGTCGGTCATGCGAATAGGATCGATGAGAGTTGCCGGCGCAGGCTCTTGGTGAGCGGGTCAGCCGGACCCATCACTTCCAGCATCTTGAGAAGTTCATGGCGTCCTGCGGCCTCATTCCAGTCACGGTCGCGGCGAATGATCTCCAGGAACTCTGCGCCGCCGGCTTCATAGTCTCCCGCGCCCGCCAAAGCTTTTCCATACTCAAGCCGGGCGGCGAGGTCATCGGGATTTTCTTCGACTTTCAAGCGCAGTGGTTCCAGTTCCCCTGCATTGGCAGCGTTCTCGGCAATCGAGATAGCTGCGAGCGCGGCCGTTACGGCGGGTGTTTGCTTGGTATCCTCCGGGATCGTTTCCATCAGGCTCTTGGCGGCGTCAAGTTCCCCGAGCTTGATATAAACGCGGGCAAGCTGGGCTTTTGCGTCGACATGATCCGGGTCCAGTTCCAGTATTTTCGCGAAAGCCGTCAAAGCGACTTCCGTATCCCCGGTTTCGAGCGCCTCGGTGCCGGACTGATACGCTTCCTCAACAGGGGAAGGACCAATGGGACCTGCGTGTCGATCTACAAATTCCTTGATCTTGCTCTCCGGCAATGCCCCCATAAAACCATCGATCGGCTGGCCATTTTTAAAGGCAAATACCGCCGGAATCGACTGCACCTGGAGGCTCTGGGCGATCTGTGGGTTCTGGTCGATATCGATCTTGACCAGCTTCACCGCGCCTTTTGCGTCCCTAACCACTTTTTCAATCATTGGGCCGAGTTGCTTGCAGGGGCCACACCAGGGCGCCCAGAGATCGACAAGGATTAAGGTTTCCTTGCTCGCCTCGACTACTTCCTGCATAAAGCTCTCTGTGGAGCCGTTCTTGATCAAATCATCGCCTGCACCGGCGCTTTCGCTAATCAGAGTTTCCATAAGCCTAAATTACCAATGTCATTTTGTTTCCAAAGAAGAGCGAGCCATCAGAGCAGCTATTGCCCGATTCATGGGATAGCACCATACGCTTGCTTTGTTAAGAGCCCTGTGGATGATTTAGGCCAAGGGAAAAGACAATCAAGACAGCTGCGAAATCTTATGTGCGTTCGGGCAGGTCAAGAATACGGGGCTGATGGCCGCACCCCTCGATAAATTTTTCGAGATCACTGGAGGTGATCTGAGTGGTCATCGTATTGCGTAACGGGTGATAATTAAGCAGGTCATGCGCCATCATCCGCTTTTCCAATATCACCATGACGAGGCGATCCGTATCATTGATGAGCGAAAAAGGCGTGACAGAGCCTGGCTCAACACCGAGGACTTCCCAAAGAAGTTCCGGTTTGCCAAAGCTCAGGTTCCTGGCTCCCACCAGCTTGCGAAAGGCTTTCAGGTCAACCGCGGTATCCTGAAGGCAGACGACCAGATAGAGATCGCCGGTCTTGTCCTTCAAAAACAGGTTCTTGCAATGTCCTCCAGGAAGATGATCGGTATGCGCCTGCGCTTCGTCGACGGTGAAAACCGGCGCGTGATGATGGGTTTCATAGGTGATTCCCAGCGCATCGAGTTTTTCAAATAATTCCTCGGGTGTTGCGGGCATTCGTGTTCCTCGTTCCTGTTCGAGTGGGAGAAATTAGCGGCTCTGTCGCCCTGTGGAAATAAAGAATTGGCAAAAGCCGCATTTTTTGACAAAACGCGCTTGCATTCATAGGCTATTTACGTATTATCCCGCCTCGCAACGCATGTTGCACGCTCGAGCGGGCGTAGCTCAGGGGTAGAGCATAACCTTGCCAAGGTTAGGGTCGTGAGTTCGAATCTCATCGCCCGCTCCAATTTTCAAAAAAGGCCCTGCAGGAATGCGGGGCTTTTTTGCTTTCAGGTTAATTTTTCCGCGCGGCTTTCCCCTCAAGCAGTCGAAACACCCCACTCGCAGTGAAGATGGTCTTCCCCCCGACCCAGGCTTCTGCCTCAACATAGGCGATGCCATCATTAAGGCCGATTTGGCGGGCAGTGCCTTCCAGCCAGTCCCCGATATCGGCGGCAGAGCAGATGTCGCAGTTCAGGCTGATCGTGACGGCCGTGATTTTGTTGGCGCGGGCCACTGCCGTGGCCATCAGCCCGTCGGCAAATGTCGTCATCATGCCGCCATGCAGTCGTCCACGTGAATTGCAATGACGTTCGGCAATATAGAGACCGTGCCAGAATTGATCTCCCTCTACCTTGTGAAAGAACGGACCGTTATGGGTTGAAAAAGGACCTCGTGTGTGGCTTTGGACGAAGCCCGGCGGGGGCGATTTCTCTTGGTGATCTTGCGTCATCTTTCAGCCTTTTTCATTCATCAATTTGGACATTGACTTTCGTTATTAGACTTTCTATAAATCTTATAACAAAAGTAGCGTCGCCTAACAAGAACGACCTAACGGGGAAAGGATATAACAATGAGCGACTATAAGAAGCTGATCTTCGACCGCCAGGACACGGTTACCACCATAACATTGAACCGGCCCGAAGTGCATAATGCGCTGGATCGGGAGCTTTCTGCGGAGTTGAAGGATGCCATCCTTGCGGTGCGCGCGGACCGGGAATGCCGGGTCATGATCCTGCGCGGGGCGGGCAATACCTTCTGTGCTGGCGACGATATCAAAGAATTCAATGAATGGAAGGGAGATGAATCCTACTGGCAGGTTCGTCTCTATCAGGAAACGGTCCAGCTGATCGAGGACCTGACGCCGGTCACCATCGCGGCTGTGGATGGGGTGTGCACAGGCGGTGGCCTGGAGTTGACACTTGTCTGTGACTTTGTTGTGGCGACAGACCGGTCGCGCTGGGGTATGCCGGAAATTGACTGGGATATTACACCTGGCTGGGGAGGTCTCTCACGCATTCCGAAATTTGCCGGGCGACGCAAGGCGAAGGAATGGAACCTGATCGGAATGATGTTTACGGCAGAAAAAGCGGAACGCTATGATCTGGTTAATCGCGTTGTCGCGCCGGAGGAACTCGATGATCAGGTTGCCCAGTTGACGCATATCATGCTGCAAAAACATCCGATGACAGTTCGCCGGACCAAGTTCGCCCTGAACAAGAGCGCGGATTTGCCGGTCCAGGGTGCGCTGGCGTTCGAGGTGCCGATCATGCCCTATGCAAGGGGGTCCTCGGGCCTCAAGGACTTCAAGAGTGCAGAAAGCCGGAAGAAACGCCGGGAACTGTCAAAGGATTTCTGGTCAGACTAAAAGGATTGAATTCCGGGCCGCGATGTTATTCGCGGCCCGGATGCATTTTAAACTACATGTTTCATTTACCACAGATCCTTGATTGTATTACCGTCGCGGTTCCCGAGAGGACGGCCATCGTCTGTCGGGACAAAAGATGGACTTTCGCGGAATTTACAAGCCGGTCAAATTGTCTGGCCAATGCTTTGCTTGACCTCGGGTTAGGATGCCATACGGAACGCAGCAATCTGCAGAACTGGGAATCCGGTCAGGACCTCCTCGCCGTTTATCTTCATAACAGTAATGAATATCTCGAGGCCATGTTTGGCGCCTTCAAAGCGCGGCTCGCCCCGTTCAATGTAAATTACCGCTATGTCGAGGAGGAGCTTGCCTACCTCCTCAATGATGCGCAGGCGCGCGTAATTGTTTATCAGCGAAGTTTCGGCGAGAAACTGGCGGCCATTCGCAATCAGGTGCCGAGATTAACGCATTTTATCGAAATAGATGACGGTGGGCCTAGTTTCATTGAAGGGGCGATCGATTACGAAAGCCTGATCGCGGCATCCTCACCCAGCTCACCGGATCTACCTTACAGCCCGGACGATCTGTATATCCTTTATACCGGCGGCACCACCGGTCAGCCAAAGGGCGTGCTCTGGCGGCAGGGGGATATCTGGATTTCAGTCCTGGGCGGGCGGCGACTTATCGATAGAGGCATAATTGAGAGCCTTGACGAAGTCGCCGCCATTGCATCCGAGGGAACAATGCCTGTTCTGCCGGCGCCGCCGTTCATGCATGCCGCCGGGCAATGGAATGCGATCATGGGCCTGTTCGCAGGGAACACGGTAGTGATTCAGGGGCGAGTGGATCAACTGGATCCCGTTGATATTCTGGACACCATCGAGCGGGAAAAAATCGTGATGATCTCGATTGTCGGTGATGCCTTCGCCCTTCCATTGATAGAGGGAATCAAGGCAGGCAGGCATAACCTCAATTCGCTCCGTTTCTTCCTGAACAGCGGTGCACATCTGTCGACAAAATCCAAACATGCCTTGTTGAAGCTGCTTCCCAAGACCCGCATTCTTGATTTTCTTGGATCCTCGGAAGGTGGCAATCAAGGCCAGCATGTGGAGGATATCGACGGAAGCCTACCGGGAACCTTCCGAATGTCGCCTGGAAACGCGGTCCTGAACGAAAATCGTACCGGGCTTCTCGAGCCCGGACATGACGGAACAGGGTGGTGGGCACGCAGGCGCTACGTGCCTATCGGCTATCTGAATGATGAAGCCGCAACAAAAAAGACCTTCCTAGAGCTGGAGGGAGAGCGGTTTGCGATTGCAGGTGATCGGGCTGAGTTGCTTCCGGGAGGTCTCGTCCGGCTGCTCGGCAGGAATTCTCTTGTTATCAACAGCGGTGGAGAAAAAATCTTTGTCGAGGAAGTTGAAGAGGCCATAAAGAATCATTCTGCGGTAAAGGATGTGTTGGTTGTCGGAAGGGAGAGTGCTCGCTGGGGACGGGAAGTAACGGCTGTTGTGTCGCTGCACCCCGAGGCTACTGTCGACGCTAGCGACTTACTCGGTGAGGGTGCCCGCCATATCGCTCGCTACAAGCTGCCTAAGGCAATTTTTATCGTTCCCGAAGTGATGCGGCATGCCAATGGCAAACCGGACTATAAATGGGCGGAGGCAGTTGTTGCAGCGGGCGGCACTATGCCAACGCCTGATACTCCACATCATCAAGAGTGATTCCGACGTCGCAACTCCGGCACCGAAGTTCCGCCGAAAAAACGTGACCGCAACGTTTATGCGTCAGGATCAAAGGGGGGCCATTTGTCCCGGCGAGCCATTTGTCGCCCCAGGCGATAATGGTTAGCGGAACAGCATAGAGCGCCATTCCCTTTTCGGTTAATCGATACTCGGAGAGATGGGGTTGATCAGCAACGGGCTGTGTCCGCAGCACACCTGCCGCGAGCAGTCGCTTCAATCGCGCGGTCAGGATATTGCTGGCAATGGAGAGTCGTTGCTGGAAGGTATCAAATCGTCGAATACCGTAAAAGCATTCGCGAATAATCAGAAAGCTCCATGGATCGCCGATCGTTGCCATGGTCCGTGCAATGGAGCTGGGGCGCTGGCGTTCAAGCAGTGTCTGCTCTACATAGCGCATTTTCGCGAATTTCTCGCGCCCCTTGCTACGGTTCCTTATTTTACTTGTGAAGCTGACGTCCCGCGGATCCACTGGAACGTGGCAATGAGAACAGACTACAGCCTGCTCAAGAGCGCGGCCGCATTGCTTATGTGTCAGGCGCTCAGGTGCAGGGCCTTCGCTGGCCCATACTTCACCCCAGTTAAGTGCTGCCACCAGGGCAGGCAACAGATCCCGACCTTGTTCCGTGAGAAAATATCCTTTTCGCAATCCCCCTGGCGCAAGTGGGCGATGGTACATGACGCCATTGCGCACGAGACGGTTAAGCACACGTTTCAAGGACTCGCGCGCAATGCCGAGATTGGATTGAAAACTATCGAACTGGACGACATTTTCAAACACGGCTTCTCTCAGCACCAGGAAGGTCCAGGCACCGCCCAAAATTTCGAAGGACCGCTCAACGGAACAGCTGCTGTCCGGCAGAATTTCATGCTGTAACATACAGGTCTGTATATCATTTATGTGCTTTCAGTACGAGACTTTTATGCTTGCAATATGAGACTTATTGGCGCTATCCTGATTTTTCAGAGCAGCAAGACGGAATAAGAAGAATGAAAGCGATTGTTGTTACCGAGACAACGGGTCTGGATAGTCTGACCTTAAGCGAGTTTCCGAAACCCGCGGTGCGACCGCGTGGATTGATTGTCGAAATCAAGACGGCGGCCCTTAATTTTCCGGATGTCCTGCAGCCGCGGGGGCTTTATCAGGATCAACCAGACCTGCCTTTTGTTTTGGGGCTGGAATTTTCAGGGGTTGTCCGGGAGACGGGATCGGAATGCCGACGACTCAAAGTCGGCGACCGGATCGTCGGTATGGGACAGGGGGCGCTTGGACAGTACAGCTCTGTGAGAGAGCAGATGTGCTTCAGGCTTCCCGATAGTCTATCCTATGACATTGGTGCGGCCATTCCTCTGGCAGGTGGAACGGCTATGTATGGACTGAAATACTGTGGGCACCTGATGCCGGGAGAAACTCTTGTTGTGCTTGGCGCTGCCGGGGGCACAGGAAATTACGCCGTTCAAATCGGCAAGGCCCTCGGGGCGCGTGTTATCGCTGTTTGCTCCAGCGAGGAAAAGATGAAATCGGCCACTGCCGCGGGCGCTGACGTGGTGGTAAATTACACCGTGGAAGACCTGAATGAGCGGTTAAAGGAGCTAACTGACAATAAAGGGGTTGATGTTGTCTACGATCCTGTCGGCGGCGATCTTTTCGATATCTGCTCACGACGTATGGCAAGAGGAGGACGGATACTCATCGTTGGCTTTGCGTCGGGACGGATACCGGAACTTGGCGTGAATATGCCCTTGATCAAATCTTATGCTGTTCTCGGCGCGAACTGGTCAACAACGGCCTGGTATCAGCCAGACATTTCGAACAACGTGATGAATGACCTGTTCAGGCTTTGCGAGCAGGGGCATGTTAAGCCGTCAATCGACAGAACGTTTCCGCTTGAACAGGCAAAGGCAGCTCTGGCCCGCCTGGAAAATCAGCAGGCAATCGGTAAAACATTGATTCATGTCAGCTGACCTGGTGACGTCTTTCTCGCCTGCGCCGTTGTAACCAGGCATCGAGGGAATAGTGATCCCGATGGCGTAACATCCATAAGGCCGCAAATGCAGCCAGCGTCGCGAGCGCAATCGAATTGTTGCGATTAACGGGAAATCCGTCTTCGATCACAAATGGGGCGATCAGGCTGGGGAAAATCACGATTACGGTGACCAGATGCATCAGAAAAAGAAGACCATATGACAGGGTCCGCCAGAGCCCCAACGCGGCCATGACGCAAATGATAATCTGGGCAGCCCCCATGACATAAGGCATGGTTGCGCCAATATCGATACCATGAAAATAGCCCCAGATGCGCATATACTGCTCAGGTTCTAAAACCTTGTTTACGGCCCAGACAAAGAGGAACCATGCAAGACCTAGCCGCAATATTAACAGGGCAACCGCATCGCGCGAGTCAGGGTTTTTCGTCACAGGTAATCTCCCTATAAATCAGGATGCCTCCGTTAGGTGATAGCAGATAGAGCGGCTGGCCGAGTACACGATATCTCACTATTGTGTGAGCTTTGAGGGCAATGGTGCTAATCTGTAAATTTAAGGTCTAACTCCAACAGCCCCCTAATTTACCAAACGAACTATTCGAGCCAGGGGTTAGTTAAGCCTGAGGGGCTTTTCGCAAATATATAAGCCAATAAACTAGCGCGACGAGGGCGCTGCCGCCCAAAATATTGCCGCCAGTTACGATGGATAGGTTGGCGGCGAACCCGCTGATCGAAATTGTTTCCGCACCTTCAAAAAAGGCAACGGGGATGAAATACATATTTGCGACGGAATGTTCAAACCCGAGGGCGACAAAACCGGAAATAGGAAAAATAATGGCAAGGATTTTTCCACTGACCCCACGCGCAGCGAAGCAAAGCCATACAGCAAGACAAACAAGAGTGTTGCATAAGATAGCCCGGAAGAAGGCTTCTTGCCAGGAAAGGGCAAGCTTGGCATTGGCAATGTAAATAGCCGTCTCGGCGACGGCCCCGTCACTCATCGAAAGCACGCCGGAAAGACTAATCAAGGCTGCGGTACTTAAGGCGCCGATAAAGTTACCAATATAAACAATGATCCAGTTTCGCAGAAGTTGGCGATGGGTAACTTTGCGGCTTGCCCAAGCCATGACGATTAGATTATTACCGGTAAAAAGTTCCGCTCCGCCAACGATGACGAGAATGAGACCAAGCGAAAAGGCAATTCCGCCTAAAAATCGGGTTATTCCGTATCCGAGTTCGCTTCCAGTAATAACCAGAGTGTAAAAAGCACCTCCCAGTGCAATAAAGGC
>Ga0098035_1000704_pt1 | contig 16533 bp, 15 predicted proteins | sample 3_EtaG_FD_75046 | JGI IMG/M metagenome (GOLD analysis project Ga0098035, IMG submission 75046) | Marine viral communities from the Subarctic Pacific Ocean - 3_ETSP_OMZ_AT15126 metaG | ecosystem: Environmental > Aquatic > Marine > Oceanic | place: Pacific Ocean | collected 2015-01-07
AGGATATTCTTTATCGGCAGGTCGAAGTCATTATGCAGCGGCGGCAGGCCGGTAAGACTCGCCGCGGCGACGGTGACGCCGTGATAAGCCTTCTGGCGGGAGATGATCTTCTTTTTCTCCGGCAGACCGCGGCTGTTGTTGTAATACCAGACCAGCTTGATGACCGTATCGTTCGCTTCCGATCCGGAATTGGCGAAAAAGACTTTCGAGAAAGGGGCCGGGGCAATCTCGAGCAGTTTTTCCGCGAGGCGGATTCCGGGCTGCGTCGATTTGCTGGCGAAGGAATGATAAAAGGGCAGCTTGCGCATCTGCTGGATGGCCGCCTCGATCAGTTCTTCCTCGCCGAAACCGAAGGAGGCGCACCACAGACCGGCCAGCCCCTCGATATACTCCTTGCCGTTTTCATCAAAGACATTGATGCCCTTGCCCGTCTCGATAATCAGCGGGCCATCGGTGAGATGGGTGGAAAGGTTTGTATAGGCATGGATCAGGCTTTTCGCATCGCGGGCGGCAAGCGAATTTCCCTGAAGAAGGCTAGGGCTGGTCATCACAAAGTCCTCAGTTAAGAATTAGGAACGTTGTTATATTTGTAGAGCTAATATCAAGCTGCTGTCAAAGGACGTTTACAACTATCTTGTCTCCCTTTCCGGTCCATGGCTTAATAGGCGAAATAATCGGGGAAGTGGTCGTATGAGTGAGTATTTTACCTATTCCGGTGCAGACGGGCTGCCCATCCATGTGTACCGATGGATGGGCGAGAAAAAACCAAAGGCGATTGTACAGATTGCACATGGCATGGCGGAACATGGGGCCCGTTATGAGCGTTTCGCCCAGGCCCTGAATGAATTCGGATATATTGTCTATGCCAACGATCACCGTGGCCATGGCCATACAATCCCAGAGGGGGACGCGCCGGGTCATATGGGCGATCAGGATGGCTGGAACAAGGCGGTGGAGGATCTCTATCTGCTCAACCGGAATATCGCGGTGGAACATCCGGGTCTGCCCATCCTGATGCTCGGTCATTCGATGGGCTCCTTCATGGTGCAGCAATATATGAGGCAACATGGCGAGACGATCGCTGGCGCCGCGCTCTCCGCCACCAACGGGCCACCGGGGGCGCTGGGGCGGATCGGCCAGCTTGTTACCCGGTTTGAGAGGCTGCGGGTGGGCGCCAGGGGACACAGCCCGGTTATGGCGGGAATGACCTTCAAGACCTTTAACAAGCCCTTCGCGCCCAACCGGACGGAATTTGACTGGCTCTCGCGGGACGAGGCAGAGGTGGATAAATATGTCGACGACCCGCTCTGCGGCTTTGATTGCACTGTAGCCACTTGGCTCGGGCTGCTGGATGCGCTGACGCGGGTTGGAAGCCCGGCCGCGCTGAAGAAGATGAACAGGCAGATGCCGATATTTGTCTTCAGCGGCAGTGAGGATCCGGTAGGGGGAAACACGACCGGCGTGAAGCGACTGCTCGCGGCCTATCATCGGCACGGCTTTTCGCGGGTCACGCATAAATTCTATATCGGCGGGCGGCATGAGATGCTGAACGAAAGCAACCGCGATGAAGTGACGACGGATTTTATCGCCTGGGCCAACAGCGTCATCGGCTGATACATTTCGCCTATATCGTGTTGTTTGTTGCGCTGGACAGCGATTGATCGATGCCATAAAGTTTTTCCGCCCTCAATAAACAAGGAAAAACAATATGAGCGGACAGGCCCAGGATCGCTACACCCTAATCGGCGGCAACGCCTCACCCTATTCGCTGAAAATGCGCGCCCATATGCATTATCGGCGACTGCCCTATAACTGGATTCTCCGTTCCAAGGAAAATGACCACCTGTTGGAAGGATTGCGTCCGGTGCTCGTGCCGGTATTGCAACTGCCGGAGGATGGCAGCCTGCATCTCGACAGCACGCGGCTCATCTACATGCTGGAGGAACGGCATCCGGATGGCCGCTCCGTCATTCCCGATCATCCCGCCCATGCCTTCCTTGCGCATCTGGTCGAGGATATGGCCGACGAATGGGTGACCAAGATGATGTTCCATTACCGCTGGACCTATGACGCGGATATCCATTACGCCAGCCGCTGGATCGCCGATGATCGGTCCCCCGGCGATACAGAGGAGGAGCGGGAGAAATTCGCGGCATTCTTCGCCGACCGGCAGATCGGTCGTATGCCGCTTGTCGGCTGCACCCCGGAAAACGCCCCGGTCATCGAGGCGGGCTTCCATCATATTCTCGCGCTGCTCCATGCGGATGTGGGCCAGTATAAATATCTGTTCGGAACGCAGCCTTCCATTGCCGACTTCGGTCTCTATGGACAGCTAAGAACACTTTCCATTGATCCGACGCCCATGTCGATCATGCGAAAAGAGGCGCAGCGGGCGGAAAGCTGGCTGAGGCAGCTCGATGATGCGTCGGGCATTGAAGGGGACTGGTATGTTGTCGGGGACCTGCCGCCGATGACGAAGGGGCTGATCACTTATAGCGCGGAGGTTTATCTGCCGTTCCTCGCTGCCAATGCGGCGGCTATCGGACGGGACGAGGAAACCTTCTCGGTCGAGCTTGATGGCAGGACCTATTCGCAAGGGGTCTTTAGATATCAGGTGAAATGCCTTGGCGAATTGAAGGCGCGTTATAAAGCGCTCCCCGAGGAGGCCAAAGACATTGTGGGTGACCTGATCGGGGAGGCGGGCATTAAAATTCTCAGCTAGGCTCTAAATTGAGAAGCCGCCAAGCTTGGTTTCAAGATATTCCATGATCCCTTCCTTGGCGCCTTCACGACCAAGCCCGCTGTCCTTCATGCCGCCGAAGGGGGCGGCGGCGCTGGTCGGGTTGATATCGTTGATGCCGATGATGCCGAAGCGGAGACCCTCGAACATCCGCATGGCGCGGGAGATATCGCGGGTATAGACATAGGCGGCGAGGCCGTATTCCGTATCATTCGCCTTTTCCAGCACTTCGGCCTCACTCTCGAAGCGGATGATCGGCGCGACGGGCCCGAAGGTTTCCTCCCGATAGATCAGCATGTCTTCCGTGACGTTGGCGAGCACGGTCGGTGCATAGAAATAGCCCTTATCGAGATTGTTCGATTTGAGTGCGACACCGCCGGTCACCAGCTCGGCGCCTTTGCTGATGGCGTCCTGCACCTGCCGATCCACCTTGTCGATGGCGGCCTGATTGACGAGCGGGCCGATGGCGACCCCATCCTCGAACCCGCTGCCGGCTTTCATCTTGGAGACCCGCTCCTCGAACGTGGCGACGAACTGGTCGTAGGACCCATTCTGCACGAAGAAGCGGTTGGGGCTGATGCAGGCCTGTCCGGTGTTGAGGAACTTGACGAGCGATCCGCCCTTGGCCGCATGGGCCGGATCAACATCCTCGAACACTACAAACGGGGCATGACCGCCGAGTTCAGCCGAGACGCGCTTCATATTGGCGCTGGCCTGCCCGGCGAGCATCTTGCCGACATTGGTGGAGCCGGTGAAGGTGAGCTTGCGGACGGACGGATGGCTAGTGAACACTTCGCCAACCGGTTTCGGGTCCGCTGCGGTCACGAGATTGGCCACCCCTGGCGGAATACCCGCAGCCTCGAAAATCTCGAACATGGCGATGGCGCAGAGCGGTGTGGCTTCAGCCGGTTTCAGGACGATGGTACAGCCGGCCGCAAGCGCCGGGCCGGCCTTGCGGGTAATCATGGAGATCGGGTAGTTCCAGGGGGTCACTGCCGCCACCACGCCGACCGGCTGATGCAGCACCATGAACCGCTGATCCCCGCGAGAGGAGGGGAGGATTTCGCCGTTCACGCGCTTGGCTTCCTCGGCATACCAGAGCAGGAAATCGGCGCCATACTGTACTTCATTGCGGGCAGCTTTCAGCGGCTTCCCCTGCTCCTCGGTCATGATGCGGGCAAGATCCTCTTTCCGCTCGATCATGATCTGGTAGGCTTTATAGAGATAGGCGCTGCGCTGGTAGGCGGTGGTTTTCGACCAGTCCCGGAAGGCCGCATCGGCGGCCTCAACGGCGCGGGTTGCTTCGGCGGCGCCACCATCGGCCACGGATTTGATCACATCTCCCGTTGCGGGATTAAAAACATCGAAGCTGTTGCCGCTATCCGCAGCAATCCATTTTCCGTCAATATACATTTTTTGAAACCTTTCGCGTCGGCGGGAAGTCTATATTCTTGATTTTCGCGCAGTCTAATGATTTATCCGCGCCAGTAAAGCATATCAATCTGCGGCATCAGCCGTCTGGCCCGCCAGGCGTATCCGCTCGCGCTCCTTGATCATCCGGGAGGTGAGGCGGGAGCCATCCTCGCTCCAGCCGGGCGGACCAAATACATACATGAAGGCGGCCTTGGGGCTCTTCGCATGGAATAGATCAGTAAAGATCCCGGCCCATTCATGAAAGGCGATGATCAGTGGATTAAAGCTCGCGATCTGCTTGACGATACCATAGCGGCAGGGCTCGGCCTTGTCTTCCGGGACGAAGCTGCCGAACAGCTTGTCCCAGATGATGAAAATCCCGGCATAGTTGGCATCGAGATATTTCGGGTTGGTCGCGTGATGTACCCGGTGGTGGGATGGTGTGTTCATCACGGCCTCAACCGGTTTCCACATTCTGTCGATGGCCTCGGTATGGATCCAGAACTGGTAGACGAGGCTGATCCCCTTCTGGAAAAGGATCAGCGCGAGTGGAAAGCCGATGAAGGATAGCAGCAGCCAGGGTATCCAGGTGCCGATAAATGCGCCGGTCCATGTCTGGCGGAGGGCTGTGGTCAGATTGTAATATTGCGAGGAATGATGATTGATATGCGCCGCCCACCAGATGCGATGCTCATGGCTGAGACGGTGGAACCAGTAATAGACGAAATCCTCGGCGAACAGGATCAGCACAAAGGCCCACCAGTGATAGCCGATGTCAAACAGGCGATACTGATAGACCCAGAGCGCCACCGCCCCGACAATCCCGAAATTCACGAGCCCTATGGCGAAATTGCCGAGGCCCATCAGGAGGGAAGCGGCGGAATCGTGCATCTCGTAATTGGATTTCTTTGGTGCATAGCGACCGATCGCTGCCTCGATCAGGATCAGCAGGACAAAGGCCGGGATGGCGAAGGTGACCGGGTCAGGCAGCTGCATCTTTTTCCCCCTTTAAATAGTCCTTCACCATCTGGCGGTCTGCTTCCCCGACCGCGAATTTCACCGGCGGAAAGGCAAACCCTTGCCGCGGGATTGAGAGGATGGTCGTGCCCTCACGCCAGTCGCATTTTAAAAGCATATCCTGTCCCAGCATCTGCAGCACCATCTTGGCTCCGAAACTGCGGATGAGTCCGATCCCCTTACCATTCTGCCATTCGACGAGCGCGTAACGCCTATCCTCGCTGATAACGAAACTGACAATTTTCTCGCCAGGTTCCTGCCCGGCAAGAAATTGCGCCAATGTTTCGGGCGCCAGTTCAGCCTCCCGCCGCCCTGCAATCAGCCGGATGGCAATGATCAGCAATAGCACGGCGCCTGCCGCCGCAGGCAGAAGGATCAGCGGATCAATGGCCATTCCCGGTGTCCCATGATTCTTGGTTTTCGGCGCTATTGTTACAAAAATTACAGCGGTTTGACAAAATTCGCGAGACCAGGCTGACGAAAGCTCGCCAATCCCCTACGTAAACCTGTCCGGCCGGCGGTGAATCCTCGCGAATCTCAAAGAGCCTTTACCTGACGCGAGTGCGGTTTTATGCTGACTTTATAGTCTAACAAAAACAAACATGGGATGAACTTAATGCTAGGTCTTATTCAGGATCGGCCGCTGCTGATTTCTTCTTTAATCGAATACTCCGGTCTTAATCATGGCGACGTGGAAATTGTCTCGCGTTCGGTTGAGGGGCCTATCCATCGCACCAATTACCGCAATGTGAACCTGCGGGCAAAAAAGCTGGCGCAGGCCCTGGGGAAACTCGGTGTGGAGATTGGCGACCGGATCGGTACGATTGCCTGGAATGGCTACCGCCATATAGAGATTTACTTCGGTGTATCCGGTATGGGCGCCGTTTGCCATACAATCAATCCGCGCCTGTTTCCCGAGCAGATTGCCTATATCGTCAATCATGCCGAGGATAAGTATATCTTCGTCGATTTGACCTTCATTCCGCTGATCGAGGCACTGAAGGAGCATCTCAAGAATGTGAAGGGCTTTATCGTGATGACCGATGAGGCCCATATGCCCGACAGCAGCCTTGATAACCTGCTCTGCTACGAAACTCTGGTCGGGGCGGAGGACGGCGATTATGCCTGGCCGCAGTTTGACGAGATGACGGCCTCCTCGCTCTGCTATACCTCGGGCACGACGGGCAATCCGAAGGGCGTGCTCTATGCCAACCGCTCGACCGTACTGCATAGCTATTGTGTCTGCGCCAATGACGGGCTTGGCGTCAGCAACCGGGATTCCATCCTGGCCGTGGTGCCGATGTTTCATGCCAATGCTTGGGGCCTGCCCTATGCGGCGGCAATGTGCGGTGCGAAAATGGTGATGCCGGGCGCCGCCATGGACGGCGCCTCGCTCTATGAACTGATGGAAGCGGAAGGCGTGACGCTCTCCGCCGGAGTGCCGACCATCTGGATGATGCTGCTGGGTCATGTGAAGGAGAATAACCTCAAATTCTCAACCATGCAGCGGACGGTGATTGGCGGGTCCGCCGCGCCACGCTCGATGATCGAGACCTTTGTCGAGGGTCATGGGGTCGAGGTAATCCATGCCTGGGGCATGACCGAAACAAGCCCGCTCGGCACGACGGGTAACCTCCTCAAGAAGCATGAAAACCTCTCCGAGAAGAAGAAAACCGATATCCGCGTCAAACAGGGCCGGATTGTCTTTGGGGTCGAGCTCAAAATCACCGGGGATGACGGAAAAGAACTGCCACGCGACGGTGTTGCCTTCGGTGATCTCAAGGTGCGCGGGCCCTGGATCACCAATGGTTATTTCAAGGGTGAGGGGGGGAACGTTCTTGATGAGGATGGCTGGTTCACCACCGGTGATGTCGGCACCATTGATCCCGATGGCTATATGCAGATCACCGACCGCTCCAAGGATGTGATCAAGTCCGGTGGCGAGTGGATTTCCTCCATCGATGTGGAGAATGAGGCGCTCGGCTGCCCCGGCATTGTCGAGGCGGCGGTGATCGCCATTCCCCATCCGAAGTGGGATGAGCGCCCGCTGGTCATCGCGGTGAAGGAAAAGGGCCATCCGGTGAGCCGCGACGACGTGATCAGGCATCTGGAAAGCACACTCGCCAAATGGCAGCTTCCCGATGACGTGGTTTTCGTCGATGAACTGCCGCATACGGCGACGGGCAAGCTCCTGAAGACCAAGCTCCGCGAGGACTTCAAGGATTATAAGCTGCCAACGGCCTGACACTGCCGCAATCTTTTGAAAAGCCGGGATTTCCCGGCTTTTCTTTTTGATTAACGGCTTCAGGTAGTTTTACATACTCAATGTATTGATTGTTCGGGTGAGACGATTTAATATCTCGAAAAAATAGATTTGGGTGTCGTCCAATGTTACTTTCTCGGGTTTTATCTCTTTTTATAGCTTTTACTCTTCCTATCATGGTATCCGCCTGCGCACCTACCTTTACCGAAAGCAAGACCGCGAGTGGCGGAAGTGCGGGTACGGTCGCCGCGACGTCTAATGGAGAAACGCCGTCCCTTTCTGACATTCGGGATATGAATGAAGGGTCCGCGCCGACAATTCAACCTGCAAAAGAAGTGACGGAGGGCGAAATAGGAGCCGGTAACGAAATTCGTATCAAGATGATGCCAGGATTTGGCAAAGAGACCTGGTTATGTGATGCGGACGGAGACTGTGCGCCGGTTCATGTTAATGCCGCGACGAATGCCAATGACATATCTGGTGAAAGCAAGCCCGGGACCAGTGCCAGACCAGCAGACAATATCATCGGAGACGTAGAACTTAGCGATGAAACATTGAAACTTGTCGGCAAGAAGATAGACGGCGGGTTGAACGGGAAAAAGATCCTGATCATGACGCCTGATGTGGAACTGAGCCTGCTCACTGCCGGCGGGTTGACAGAGCCGCATGCTCTTTGGACGTCGGCGGCCAAGGGCTACGTCACCGAATTCATGGCGCAGTACTTTACGGATATGGGCTATGGCGTGGCCATCCACTCCGACGACGCGCAGCTTGTCTCGACGGAGATTGCGCAGGACCTGATTGATCTGCATGAAGATGTTGGAAAATCAATCTTTCTGTATCAGTACAACACGCTCTTTCAACTGCCGACAAAAAAGGATGGTAGTTTTAACTGGAAGCTGGGCAAAACGGCGCAGGAACTGAAAAAGGCGTATGGTGCAGATCTTGGCGTCTTCGTTTATATGCGCGATTCCTATTCCAGCGGATCGCGCGTTGCCGCACAATTTCTGGCGGCTGCTATTCTGGGGGTAGGGATACAGGGGGGTCAGCAAGTCGGGTTTATCTCGCTGGTCGATCTCGAGACCGGTAATATCCTGTGGTATAACCGTCTGGTCTCGGGCGGCGGTGATCTTCGCACCTTTGAGCCCGCTTTCGATGCGACGGAGAATCTATTGGAAGATATTCCTTTATGAGACTTGGCAAGGCCGCTGTTGGGTTGAGTTTACTGGTTTCGGCATGTGCGGGTACGGGCCCGGTCGGTGACGTAAAACCGGGTGACGAGCCGGAGCTGACCACTGTAGAGGCCGGCCTGCGCATGAAGATGGATGAAGCGGAACGAAGTTTCGCCGCCAGTGCCTTGATTATCAAGGATCCTGAACTGCAGGACTATCTCGACGGGATTGTCTGCCGACTGGCAGAGAAAATTTGCCCGGATATCCGTCTCTATATTGTCAAAATCCCCTACTTCAACGCGTCCATGGCACCGAATGGCGTTATGCAGGTCTGGACGGGACTGTTGTTGCGGGCGGAAAACGAGGCGCAGCTCGCGACGGTTCTCGCGCATGAATTGGCCCATTACAAAAAACGCCATTCCATCAAGATGTGGAACAGCACCCGGAATACGACGGATTTTCTGGCCTTTTTTTCAATCGCCACGGGCGGTATCGGATATGGCTTTGTAGGCCTTGCCGCGGGTCTTGGCGCCGCCGGGTCCATTCAGGCTTATTCGCGGGATCTGGAAAATGAAGCGGATGAAATCGGTCAGGATTACCTTTATGACGCCGGTTACGATCCGGTGGAGGCAGGCCAGCTTTGGGAGAAGATAAAAGGTGAGGCGGACGCAGGAGATCGTGAGTCTACGGCCATTTTCTTTGCGTCACACCCCCCCGCCGAGGATCGGATAGAGAATCTGAAGTCAAGAGCGGAAGCCTACCCGGCGCGCCCGCTTCAGGCGCAGCAGAGAGCTGACGAAAAGTTTCGCAAACTTGTTGATGCCCGCTGGCAAGGCTGGGTTGAGGACTTGATCGATACGGGATCATATGAAGAGACGCTGTTTGTCATCGACAATCTGGAAAAGCGGGAGTTCAGCCCGGCGGCACTTGATTTCTACCGCGGCGATGTATACCGCCGGCGGAGCAATGAGGGCGATCTCGACAAGGCGAAGGAAGCCTACCTCACGGCAGCGAAATCGCCTGAAGCACCCGCCAAAACATATAAAAACCTTGGCCTTGTTGCCAAGCGTCAGAAGGAAGATGGCAAGGCCATCGAGTATTTCGAAATTTACCTCGCTCGCTATCCGGAAGCATCAGATCGCTTTCTGGTCGAGTCATACATCAAGCAATTGAGGCAATCATGAGACATTTTTTCATCCTGCTGCTTACCCTGACGATCGCCAGCTGCGCACCGACGTTCCAGCTCAAACAAACCGGTCATAGTTCCATGTGGAACAGCTATTCCGTGGCGACATCGGAATATATCAATGAACTGAAGACTGATAAATCCGTCATGTGGACGCAGGACGGGCCCATACTGGAAAGAGTGGAATTTTGGGCCCCGATATCGGATGGGGGGAAATTGCCATTTATCTTTATTGCCGGGAATGAGGAGCGCGCGGAAACCTTCCGTTCCGATATGACACCGGAAGAAATTGTCGAACTGGTTCGAAACGGTTTCTCCCTGACGCCGTCAACACCCACCTTCATCGGTAATCTCCAGCCGGCACCGTTCGGTAATAAGCAGGGATATATGATCGACCTCAATCTATCGTCCAAGGACGGATCGGACTTTAAGGGAAATCTCCTGTTCGCTACAATAAACGGCAAGTTAATGGCGGTCTTTTTCGCGGCCCGGGAAACGCATTACTATGAAGCACGGCGCCCTTATTTTGACAGCGTTGTCCAATCCATAAAAGTGAGCGGCGACGCTTAATCTATTACAAGGGGCAAGCAGGAAAGCCGGGATTTCCCGGCTTTTCTTTTTAGGGGCGACGTTGCTTGTTTTCTGTGGTTGTATCCATATCTGTTAGAAGCGCAGATTACACATACAGAAAATGACGGGAAATGACATGTCGACTATGAACAAGCAATATCGTCTTGCCGCACGTCCGGTGGGCGTCCCGAAAGACAGTGACTGGCAATTTGCAAGCGAAGCCCTTCCCGAAATCGGCGCCGATGAGGTGCTGGTAAAAAATCATTATGCGTCCCTCGATCCGGCCATGCGCGGTTGGATGAATGAGGGAAGATCCTATATTCCGCCGGTCAAGATCGGCGAAGTGATGCGCGCCGGCACGGTGGGTGAGGTGGTTGCTTCCAACAGTCCGGATTTCAAGGCCGGTGATTTTGTGAGCGGGATGCTCGGCATCCAGCAATATGGCAAGGCGCTGGCGAAGGACCTGACGCGGATCGATCCCAATCTCGCGCCAATCGAAACCTATCTCGGAGGTCTCGGCATGCCGGGACTGACCGCTTATTTCGGCCTGCTCGATGTGGGCGCGGTGAAAGAAGGCGACACGGTGCTTGTTTCCGGCGCGGCCGGTGCTGTCGGCTCGGTTGTCGGGCAGATCGCCAAGATCAAGGGCGCCCGGGCCGTCGGTATCGCGGGCGGAGCCGAGAAATGCGCCTATGTGGTCGATGACCTCGGCTTTGACGCCTGCCTCGACTACAAGTCGGAGTCCTTCCTCAAGGATCTGAAGGAACCGCTCAAGACCGGTGTCGATGTCTACTTCGATAATGTTGGTGGCGAGATCCTGGATATCGCGCTGGCGCGCATCAATCGCCACGCGCGGATCGTGATTTGCGGCGCCATCTCGCAATATAACAATACGACGCCCATGCGCGGCCCGCAGAACTATATCAATCTGCTGGTGCATCATGCCCGCATGGAAGGCTTCGTCGTCTTCGATTATATCAAGCGCTATGGCGAAGGGGTACAGGAACTGGCGAAATGGTATTCCGAGGGCAAACTCAAGTTCCGCACCCAGAAAGAGACTGGCATTGAAAATTTCCCCTCGGTTCTTTTGAAACTGTTCAAGGGCGAAAATACCGGAAAATTAGTCCTGAAGCTCCTAGACGACTGACAAAAAAGAGTTTTTACACTATGATAGAGGTGTCGTCGATTTCCGGCGGCACCTTTTCTCTATAAGCTGTTACAGAGATGTTGCGTCGCGTAGTATGAAAGTTGGTTGATGGAGTCACTCGAGCTAATCCTCATATTGGTATCCTTCCTTTTCCTGATCGGGTGTCTGCTGACACCCGTCGCCGACCGGTTGGGCGCGCCATTCCTGCTTCTTTTCCTCTGTATCGGCATGCTTATGGGCGAGGATGGCATCGGCGGGGTTAGCTTCGATGATTTCAACCTTGCCTACAGTATTGGGTCCATTGCGCTTGCCCTGATCCTTTTTTCCGGCGGTCTCGATACCAGCCGGGAGATCTTCCGAAAAGCGGCCGCACCCGCCATGGCTCTCGCCACTTTTGGGGTGGTGGCTACCACGGTCATTGTCGGCGTCCTGATCCATGTCCTCTTTGATTTGCCGATGGCCATTGCCCTGCTGTTGGGCGCGGTGGTCGGCTCGACCGATGCGGCGGCGACCTTCCTTCTGCTGAGGCAGCGAAATATCAAGCTGAAAAACGGTCTTGGCGAAACCCTGATGGTGGAGGCGGGGATCAACGATCCAATGGCTATCTTCCTGACCATTACCATGGTGGCGATCGTTGATAACGACCTGCCGATCGATCTGCCGACGCTGATCAGTTTTCTGCCGGAACTTGCCCGGCAACTCGGCTTTGGACTTGTCGCGGGCATTATCGGCGGCTTCGTGACGGCGTTCCTGATCAACCGGGTCAAGATGCCGGTCAGTCTGTTCGCCCCCTTCGCCATGGCAGCGGCCCTGTTGCTGTTCAACCTGACTGCCCTTGGCGGCGGAAGCGGGTTCCTCGCTGTCTATATCTGCGGCGCCGTCCTGCGTGATCGGATGACCCACCAGACCGAGCGGGTGCGGCAGTTCCACGATGGTCTTTCCTGGATATGCCAGATCGTCCTCTTCCTGATGCTGGGGCTGCTTGTCTCGCCGACCGAGGTTCTGTCCCAGGTTCCACTCGGGCTAGGCGTTGCCGCCCTGTTGATTTTCGTTGCCCGGCCGCTGGCGACGACCCTCTCGCTGACACCGTTCGGCGTCGGTTGGCGTCAGCAAATGTTCGTTGGTTGGGTGGGGCTGCGCGGCGCCGTGCCGATTTTCCTCGCCATTATTCCGGTGATCAGCCCGGGCCCGCTCAGTACAGGCTTTTTTGACGTGGTTTTCGTGGTGGTGGTTACCTCCCTCTTGCTGCAGGGCTGGACGCTCTCGCTCGTGGCGGGCTGGCTTGGCCTTGTCGCGGAGACGGAGGAGGAACCATCGCAGCCCCTCAGCGAAGGCAAGGATTGATTTTTACCGGAAAAAGCCTTATTTAGGCGCGAGCCCGCGACGGGGAATTTCCCACCGCTGGCTCTTTTTTTAATCCCGTGGCGGGCCGATCCCGCGCGGGGATCAGGACATATCATGACGATGCTGGAAGAACGGGTCGCCAACCGGCGGACCTTCGCGATTATTGCCCATCCCGACGCGGGCAAGACGACATTGACCGAGAAGCTGTTGTTGTTCGGTGGTGCCATTCAGCTTGCCGGTGCGGTAAAGACGCGCGGCGAACAGCGGCGCGCACGCTCAGACTGGATGAAGGTGGAGCGTGAGAGGGGCATTTCCGTTGCCTCTTCCGTCATGACATTTGATTACCGCGATAAAACCTTCAACCTGCTCGACACCCCGGGCCATGAGGATTTCAGCGAGGATACCTACCGCACGCTGACCGCGGTCGACAGCGCCGTCATGGTGCTCGACGGCGCGAAGGGTATTGAAAGCCAGACCCGCAAGCTGTTCGAGGTGTGCCGCCTGCGGGATATGCCGATCACCACCTTTATCAACAAGTTCGACCGCGAGGCGCTGGACCCGTTCGACCTTCTGGATGATATCGAGCAGACGCTGGCGCTGGACGTTGTTCCGGCAAGCTGGCCCATCGGCATGGGCCGGAATTTCCTCGGCTGCTATGACCTCTTTAATGACCGGCTGGTGCTGGTTTCCAAGGGCAAGGAAAACCATCTTGATGACGGGGTGACCTGTAACGGCCTCGATGACCCGAAACTTGATGAACTGCTCCCCGCTGCGGATGTCGCTAAGCTGCGCGAGGATATCGAGATGGTGCGCGGCCTCTGCCCGGAATTCGATATGCAGGCCTTTCTGGAAGGGACCATGACCCCGGTCTATTTCGGCAGCGCCATCAATAACTTTGGTGTGGAAACCCTGCTGAACGGGCTTACCGAAGCGGCGCCGAGCCCTCGTGCGGCTCCTTCTGCCGGGCGGGCGATTTCCCCGCTTGAGAGCAAGGTCAGCGGCTTTATTTTCAAGATCCAGGCGAATATGGATCCCAAGCATCGCGACCGCATTGCCTTCATGCGGCTGGTGTCCGGCCATTTCAAGCGCGGCGCGAAACTGAAGCATGTGCGCAGTGACAAGATCATGAATATCCATAACCCGGTATTGTTCCTTGCGCAGGACCGGGAACTCGCGGAGGAAGCCTGGCCCGGTGATATCATCGGAATCCCGAACCACGGAAACCTCCGCATTGGTGACGCCCTAACCGAGGGCGAGGAAATCCGCTTTACCGGCATCCCGAGCTTTGCGCCGGAACTGCTCCAGAAAGTGCGCCCCGTCGATCCGATGCGGGCAAAACATCTCGGGCGGGCCCTTATCCAGCTCGCGGAGGAGGGGGCAGCCCGTACCTTCAAGACGCGCATGGGTTCCGAGTGGGTGGTCGGTGTTGTCGGTGCGCTGCAGTTTGAGGTGCTGGCGGACCGTATCCGGACGGAGTATGATATCCCGGTTAACTTCCAGCAGACCGAGCTGTATACCGCGCGTTGGGTTGAATGTGATGATCCACGGGAGATGAAGAAATTCCTTGATGGCAACCAGGCTTCCCTCGCCGAGGATCACGACGATGCGCCGGTCTTCCTCGCCCGGAACAGCTGGCATCTGGAGCGGGCCGAGAAAGACTGGCCGAAAATCAAGTTTCTGAAGACGAAAGAACAGTCCGCGTAAACTCACGCGGCAATGAAGGAGAGACCCCATGCCCTCATTTGATATTGTGTCGAAAACCGATATGGCGGAAGTCGATAACGCGCTGAACAACATCCGCCGGGAAATTGAGACCCGGTATGACTTCAAAGGCAGCCATTGCACGATCGAGCGGTCGGAGCAGGCCATCACCATCCATGCGGATGATGACCTCAAGCTGAAACAGATGCATGAACTGCTGGCGACGCATCTGACCCGCCGCAAGGTTGACGCCGGGGTTCTCGATTACCAGACGCCGGAAAAATCAGCCGGGCAGAGCGTGCGACAGGTGGTTGTCGTCCGTCAGGGGATCGACAAGGACCTGGCAAAGAAGCTGGTGAAGGAGATCAAGGGCTCCAAGATCAAGGTACAGGTATCAATTCAGGGGGATGAACTGCGCGTTACCGGCAAGAAGCGTGACGATCTTCAGGAAACCATCGCCTTCTGCAAGGGGCTCAAGCAGGAACTTCCCCTGCAGTATGTGAATTTCCGCGATTAGGGGCGTTTACGGCGTTCCCTTACCGCCGAAATTGCGAAGCTCGATATCCGGTGGCCCACTGTCATGGACGCGCATGATGGCAATCTCGCCATATATGTTGGGTTCGCGATCGCGGCCGCCAAGTTGCCCGTAGATGCTCTGCAGGTTATCCGTATTGCCGACCCACATCACCGTCTTGCCGGGATTTTCCTTGATCAGACGTTCGGCGACATTACTGGCATCAATCACCCGGAGCTCGATCCCGCGCTGCTCGATCAGCGGCTTGACCGTATCGAGATTACGCTTCTTGTCGGGGCTGTAAATCACGTCGATATCAAGGTCGGCAACGGCGGCGGGCAGGGCCAAAGCACGTGCCTTGCCTTTTTCATTGAGCTCGGTATGAAGCGGCGTCCGGTCCGCATGACGGAGGAGGATGACCGTCGTTGTCGTACCCGGCGGTGAATTATAGGTGCTGCAGGCCGCCAAAAACCCCAGACAGATGGTGGTCAGTCCAAGAATAACTACTCTGCGTCCGATATTCATATTTCCCCCTCTTTATTATCTACTTCAAGGCATAGAGTGCCGTGACCGTCGCGTCCCCCCCAGCATCAATCTCGCCACTCTCAACCATATGCAGGATATGGGCATAGACCGACCGGGCGGCGGCCGGATGCAGGTTCTCCGGCACATCCACATACATTCTTTTGACCATGTCGGGGATGGTCATCGGGCCGGAGCCTAGGCAGCTGCGGATTTGGTCCATCCGCTCGTGCCGATGAGCGATCAGCGCCTCGACAAAAGGTTTCGTGTCCGTGATCGCGGGGCCATGGGTCGGCCAGTAGGTATGGTAATCAAAGTCCAGCAGCTTCTCGAGACTGCGCATATAGGCGCTCATATTGCCGTCAGGCGGGGAGACAACCGTCGTCGACCAGCCCATTACATGATCGCCGGTAAAGAGGGTGTTTTCCTCCCGCAGGCCAAAGCAGACATGGTTGGAAAGATGTCCCGGGGTATGAATGGCATCAACCGTCCAGCCATTGCCGAGGATTACGTCGCCGTCTTCCAGCTTTACATCGGGGACAAAGTCGGTATCGCCGCCTTCCTCAATCTTGAAGTCGGACACACCGCCGCCATGTGGGCCAAATCCATATGTTTTCGCCCCGGTCAGCTGTTTCAGGGGTTCTGCGGCCGGGGAATGGTCATGATGGGTATGGGTGATCAGGATATGGGTGACCATCTCGCCCTTGAGGGCCGCCATCAGCGCGCCGACATGGGCGCCGTCGAGCGGGCCGGGATCAACCACTGCCACTTCGCCCTTGCCAATGATATAGGTGCCGGTGCCGTGAAAGGTAAAGGCGCTCGGGTTCTTGGCAATCACCCGGCGGATAAGCGGGCTGAGGCTTTCCGCCACGCCATATTCAAACTCCAAGTCTTTTTTGAAGGGGACCTTAACTGCCATATTCCTGCTTTCCGGTTTTTAGGTA
>Ga0098035_1000705_pt1 | contig 16509 bp, 20 predicted proteins | sample 3_EtaG_FD_75046 | JGI IMG/M metagenome (GOLD analysis project Ga0098035, IMG submission 75046) | Marine viral communities from the Subarctic Pacific Ocean - 3_ETSP_OMZ_AT15126 metaG | ecosystem: Environmental > Aquatic > Marine > Oceanic | place: Pacific Ocean | collected 2015-01-07
ATGATGAGTTTGCTATTAAACTTGATGCAGGGAAATCTTTCCTATGGTGTAGTGATAATAGTGGTGGAATGGTAGATGTATTTAATGCAACCCAAGATGCTGATGCTGCTTATAGTACGAATTTCGGAGATTTAACAAATCTTCAAGCTCGTGCAGATACAGGAAGTGTAGATTTAGAATTTTATATAGCAGGGGGGTCGTCATAGTAAGTGGCTGGTAGGTTTTTTGAGAGAGATGATGCTTTTGAGTTAAAGAAGTCTAACTTCTTAAGGGTTATTGGAGAAGGTATATATGCTAAGTCAGAGGGTGCTTCTTCTAAAGAGGTTGCTAATTTAATGAGAGATAAGTTGAGATTAAGGGGACGAGTGAACTTTTCAGATAGATTTTATATGGATTTGATAAAAAAAGGGGAGATGGGTGAAATTCCCCAGGATTATATGTTAACATTGGGATATAGGTTATAAATGAGGGGAAAGATTGCAAGAGAAATCCTAAAACGAAGTATTACTCAGGGGAATATCAGACCTCAGGTATCTGGTTCAAGATTACAGGAAGTTGATTATTCTAAAATTTTCCCAAAAGGGATGCCAAAGGAACAAGCATTAAACCTTCAAAAGGATATGTATGAAAAAGCTCAAAATGTTGCAAAGGCGTATGGGCAAGATACTTCAAAACCCGGATTAGTTAGCGGTCTAATGGACGATATGGTACGAACAGGTCAAGGATTCGCTCAATCGTCAGAAAAAATAGACATATTAATCTCTCAAGGGATGCCTAAGAAGGATGCTATAGCAGTTGCCGCCTATTACGGGAGTAAAACTCCTAGGGCTCTAAAAGCATCAAAGGATTTGATTAAAATGGGGACAAGCGAAGCGGAGATGTTTGGTAAGAAAGCTGTTGCAGAAATGGAGAGAGAAATAAAAAGGGGAGCTAAATTAGTTATGGAAGATACGTTTACTGGTAGATATGGTTTAGAAGATTTGTTTAAGGATATGGTTTAAGGATGATTAATATAATACTTGGTAGGTTAATTAAGAAACATGGGTTATTAGGAGTTCTTATGGTTATTGGCGATTTGGCTGTAAAGATAACTAAATCTAAGAAAGATGACAAAGCTTGGGCTAGAATAAAAAAAGTTATTAAAACTTTAAGCTAATGAGTAAATTTTAAGGAGATAATATGGAAGGAAGTAGATTTTTTGAAAGAGCTGATAGAAATAATGTAGAGGATTATGAAAGAGGATTTGGTGAAGGGATAAATAAAGATATAATCCAAACTTATAAGGATAACTTTCCTCCTTCCGAAGAACCGATTCCATATAGGGATTCTCCTTTTCAAGTTTCTGACAGAGACCCTAGAGTAGGTCCTTCAAGGGAAGATTTAATCAAATCCTTTGATGCTTTTAGAGACCCTAGAGTAGGTCCTTCAAGGGAAGATTTAATCAAATCCTTTGATGCTGTTGGACGTCATCGTGGCGCTGGTCCTTCAGTTCATCCTGCTTATATGGGTATTTCAGCGGGTATTAGAGGTCCTTCAATTAAAGAGGCAAGTAATAGAATGTTCAAAAAATGGGGTGATGATATAAATACGTTTTCCCAATTTATTCCTTCTGATATGAAGAATAAATGGGGGCAATTTCTTAAAAAAATGGGATTAACACGATATAAATATAAAACTCCTAAAGAATTACCTTTTCGGAGACCACATCCTTCAGAGCTTGAAGGAGACCACTATCCTTCAGAGTTTGAAACAAGTCCAGAAGAATCTATGGGAGTATATCCTGAGACTTCGGGAGCAAATATAAGGCAAGGCGGCAAAGGTGGTCGATGGTATTAAATTCAGGTGAGTAGATAATATGCCTTACGGAAAAGGAACATATGGGAAGAAAGTAGGAAGACCACCTAAAAAGAAGTCTAAACCAAAGAAAAAGGAGAAGAAATGATGAATAGATTTGGAGGGAGTGGATTTAGTCCTGCTGGTAGATTACCTATGGCTCAGGAACAGCCAGAAGAAGCATTACCTGGGACTCAAGATGGTGGTATAGGAGAAATGATAGGTGAAAGATTGGGTTCTGGATTAAGGGATAAACTTATATCAAATTATGCATCAAATCAAATGGATAACGTATCAGTCGGAGGTCCTGTGGATATTACTGATATAATAAAAAGTACTGATGCTTTGAAAGGAGCAGAGGGAGGTGGCTTTTTATCTAGTATATTTGGGGGTGGAGCTGCTGCTGGAGCTGCTGGTGGAGCTGCTGCTGGTGGAGCTGCTGCTGGTGGATTAGGAGGCACTATAGCTAAAGTAGCACCTATACTTCTTAGTATTTTTTCAGATATACGAGTAAAGAAAAATATAAAGCAGGTTGGAAAATCTCCTTCTGGTATTCCAGTATATGAGTTTTCTTATAAGGGTGATAAGAATAAAAGGAAATATAGAGGAGCTATAGCAAATGATTTCCCTAATCATCCTGCTGTCTCTAAGGATTCTAGTGGATTATATAATTTGGATTATAGTAAAATAGATGTAGATTTCGAAGATATCACAGATGGCTAATAGAATGGACTTATATACTCAGGATGAAGATAATTATCAAGCTATGCTAAGCGATTTATCCAAAAGATATAAGGTGGAAGGTAGTGATATAGAAGGTTTAATGGATAAAGTAGGCTGGCATGAGTCTAAGAATGTATCTGATGCTATACAGCAATCTGGTATGGGAACTTATGAAGATGGGTCTACTCAATATGGAGAAGGTCCAGGAAAGGGTCTATTCCAGTTTGAAACTAAGAAAAGTGGTGGTTCTGGTGCAGGACAGACAGCTTTAAACAGATTGAGGAATTATTTTAATAAAAAGGGAATAGATGCTCCTGATTGGGTAAATTCTTCTTACGAAGATTTTGATGCTTCTCAACTTTCCCCTACACAGCAAAAAATGCTGTTTATGGCAAATCAGAGGATGAGTGAGGATGGGGGGTTTTATGCAGATGAAATAGCTAATCCTGCAGAATGGTCAGCTAAATACCATTTCCGTGGAAGCGATGAGAATAAAAAGGGTTATATTGATAGATTTAATAGGGATTTAGAGAGTTACTAATAATGTATGAAATAAAGATAAATCATAAGAGAGAAAATGGTGGACCTTCTACTTATAAGATATATACTCAGGATGAATGTGATGAAAATAACAAGAAGTATGTCTACTGGAAGAATGCAGGTGAAGGTGATTGGGCATTAAGTGATGATGGTTATTGTTCTAAAGTTATAAAAAAGAAGGAATATCCTCGGAAAGATGGTGGAAACACTGTATACTTGAGACTGCCATGGGGATACTTCATGTGGGACCCTAAATACCCCACAATCAAATTTAATGCTAAGGGACGTAGCACTCCTCATACTTTAACTGGCAAATCGTACTATACTGCAAATAAGAAGTCTGAGAAGATGCGTAATCTAGCTATGTGTTATGCACAAACGATGAATAAAGACTTAGCTATTGACTTAGCTTTTGGTAGTTTGACTGGTCAGCAGCATGGTACTTGGAAACGAAGAATGAAAACGGAGGTTTTTAGGGATATGGTAAGGGATGAGTTACAAAAGTTACTTACTAAACATGGGTTAACAGAGGATTATACTCTGGACTTGCTTGAAGGTACTATAGAACAGGCAAAAGACAAGAAAGATGTTACGAATCTTATGAGAGCTGTAGAGAATCTGCAAGGGATGCATGGTATGAAAGATAAGGGACTTGTAAAGACAACCACACAAATAGAAGGTACAGTCACACGCAAGTTACTAGATGAAATACATGAAGAAGAACGCAGAGTAAAAGCAACTCAAATAGAGGAAAAGCCCCATGAGTCACACGAATCATCGTCGGAAGGACAAGACGAAGTACAAGCCAACGAAGAAAGAGAAATTCGAGAGGAAGAAGTATAAGTGGATTACGAGGAAAGATACGAAAACATCCAAGTACTTAAGAAGTTCAGAGAGAACATAGGTCTCTTTGGGAAATTGTGCTTTCCTACTGCTTTAAACAAGCAAACTCCATCTTTTCACTCTGAGATATATAAAACAATTAGGAATAAAGAGAATGACCGTATATTAATTGCTGCCCCCAGAAGTACTGCCAAAAGTACTGTATGTTCTCTCATACTCCCCCTCTGGAGGGCAGCTTTTAAGCCAAATGACGAGGATTTGTTTATAGTTATAGTATCTGAGTCACAATCACAGAGTATAAACTTCTTGAGCAGAATTAAGTATCACCTTGATACATCATCTATATATAGTCAGATGTTTGGGGATATGGGTAGTAATACAGCAAAACGATGGACTAACAATGACATAGTATTAGCAAACGGAACTCGTATGGTTGCTGTTGGTACAGGACAGAGAGTTCGTGGGTTTATTGAGGGAGATACTCGACCTAACTTAATTATTATTGATGACTTTGAGTCAGAATTAAATGCTTTTACGCCTGAGGCGAGAGCAAAGAACCGTAAATGGATTACAGAAGCAGTTATACCATCATTGTCTGATGATGGGCAAATTGTAATGATTGGAACGGTTATATCTGAAGATTGCTTCCTGAATTGGGCTAAAGGGTCTGATGCATGGAAAACACTTTGGTATACGATTTGGGATGATGATGAAGAGAGTATTTGGGAAGAAAGATTCCCTAAAGAAAGAATATTTAAAATAAAGAGCGAATATGAGAGTGTTGGGAATTTAAATGGATTCTATCAGGAGTACATGAATATAGCACAAGCTCCTGAATCAGCTCCATTTAAACCAGAGTTCATTAAACTTCATCATTATGATTATGAGTGTATAGATGGACAGAATTGCCTAGTAAAGGAGACAGGTGGAGAAAAAGAAATTAAACCAGTTGAAATCTACGCTGGGGTCGACCCTGCTAGTAGTCTTAGTCTTCGGGCTGATTATTTCGTTATTGCTGTTATGGCTGTTGACTATGATAACAATAAGTATATTGTGGATATTTACAGGCGTAAAATCACTCCTGCAGAGCAACCAGACGAGATTATTAAAATATACAAGAGATATCATCCGAAAAAGATGAAAATAGAAACTGTAGCTTATCAGGAAGCTTTGAGAAGTGCAGTTCGTAAGCAGATGCTGGACGAGGGAATTTATATCCCGGGACTAGAGTCTGGGGTAAAACCTCGGAACAGAAAGTCAGAGAGATTGCTTTCTCTTGTTCCATTGCTTGCAAAAGGCGAGTTTTTCTTTAGACCACAGGATATCACAGCTCAGCAGGAATTTCTCTCTTACCCTAAGGGCAAACATGATGATATAATGGATGCTATCTGGACTGCTTTAGATAAACATTCACCATGTAGAATTACAGATATGAAGAAACCAGTAAATGGGAATAACTATTATGATGATTATAAATACCTTGATTGGATGACAATGTAATGGCAAAAAAAGACAGAGTAGAAGAAGTACAAAGTCTTTGGAAGACATATTCAAGTAAAAGAGAAACTTGGGCTAATCATGCTAGAGAAGACCAAGAATTCCGTTATGGGAAGCAATGGTCTGATGAACAAAGAAAGAAATTAGAGGCACGGGGTCAGGCAGCTGTTGTTGTAAATAGGATACATCCTGCTGTTGAAAGTGCCAAAGCTATGCTTACAAGTAACAAACCTTCTTTTAGGGTTTCTCCTCGTGAAGATAGTGATAACCAAATAGCACAAACTATAAATGGGTTATTGGAATATATGTGGCACATATCTGATGGAGACCAAGTATTGAGGAATGTTATAGATGACTATTATGTTACTGGTATGGGTTGTATGTTAGTTTATCAAGACCCTATGAAAGATATGGGTAAAGGAGAGGTATGTTTATTAGATATTGACCCTCTTACTGTTTATGTAGACCCAAATAGTCGTAATCGTAGTTGTAGCGATGCAGAAAATATTATTATATCACGATTATTTACAAAAGCTCAGGCTAAAAAGCTTTATCCAATGTATGAAAAGGCTATAAAAAATGCTACTTCAGATAGTTTTAATACTGATATTCCTGTAACAACTCGTGCAGGTGATGGAGAAGTTATCTTCCCTGAGGATACAGAAACACAAACCCAGACTACTTTTGGTGATGGGGATGATTATATAAGAGGTTACGAAAGATATCACAAAACTATTACTCAAATGCATCGTGTATTTGAGTCATGGAGTGGGCATGAGCATCTGTTGGATGATAATGCCTTTAAGGAATATATTCAAAGACCTGCATGGATAATAGAGGGTAATATTATAGCAAAACCTGAGATGGCTGTTCAATTAATACAGCAGTTAAGTATGCAGTATGAACAAATAGCTCAACAGGCTAAGATGATGGGACAGAAAGTTCCTCCACCACCTCAGGTAGAACAAGTAACGCATTTAGACCTCTTAAAGCAACAGCAAATTAAAAGTGTTACTGTACCTACTAAACGGATAAAGATGGAAGTTATCATGGGCGATACTCTCTTATATGAGAGAATCTTACCAACTGAGAGGTATCCTTTAGTATTTTATATGAACATGCATACAAGAACCCCATATCCTGTCAGTGATGTGAGGATGGTAAAGGGTGTACAAGAGTATATTAATAAGACACGTTCTCTTATTATTGCTCATGCAACCACTTCAACTAATCTAAAAGTATTATTACCATCTGGTTCGGTTGATATGAATGAATTTGAAGAGAAATGGGCACAGCCGGGAGTAGGAATTGAAGTTGACTTTGACTTAGGTATTCCACAAGTTGCTCAACCTGTACCATTACCTAATGAATTATACCAAAACGAAACAACTGCTAAATCTGACATAGACCATCAACTTGGTTTGTATGAAATGATGATGGGGAACTCTCAGGCAGCTCCTCATACATACAAGGCAACAGTTAGTTTGGATGAGTTTGGACAACGCAAAATGAAATCTAAATTAGCTGATATAGAATATGGTCTAAAGCATACAGCTTTAGTAGCTATTGATATGATGCAACAACTTTATAAAGAAGAAAAGATTATTCGTTTATTAAAGCCTAATAATTCAATGTCTGAGTATGTTATAAACAAACGGCTTTATGATGATAAAGGTAATACAAAGATTCTAAATGACATCGGTGTTGGCAAGTATGATGTGGTTGTAGTGACTGGTTCTACTTTACCCACAAACCGATATGCACAGTTGGAATTATATATGGACGCATATAAGAATGGTATCATTGATAAACAAGAAGTTCTGAAGAAAACAGAAGTTTTTGATATGGAAGGTGTGATGCAGCGTACAGATATGATTGCACAATTACAACAGCAAGTGCAACAGGCTGGTGAACAAATCAAGAAGCTGCAGGGAGACTTGCAAACCAGAGAACGTGAAGTTTACCATGCTAAGCAAAGAGCTGAAGTAGAAAAATTCAAGGGTAACCTAGATTCAACCTCCACGAAAGCGAAAGCTGCTGGAACAATCTTTGAGAAACGCCTTGATGACGCAATGGGACAAATACAAAAAGAGGTGCGAGATGCCTCAAAACCTAGCTCAACCCCTTCAAGTCCCAATAAGGGTAGCTAAAAACAAAAAAGGAGTGTTTCAATGAATGAAAACACAAATACAGTAGATACCCCACAAGAAGCTTTTACTGCTCCCGTGGAGCAACAAAGCCAGCAAGGCTCTATTGTAGATGAAGTCATTTTCGGGACAAAGCAACCTGAAGATATGATGTACACAAAGACAGAAGAGCAAGCAGTTCCCCAAGAGGGGATACCTGCACAAGAACCACAAATGCAACCACAGCAAGAGCCTCAACTTGATAATGAACAAGTTCGTTATCAATACTGGCAGTCTCAGGCAGATAGGCGAGGAAATGAAGCTGAAGAACTTAAGAAGACAAACGAGATGCTTCAGAATCAAGTCAATACGCTTATAGAACGTGGTGGGAATCCTCAAGCACAGCAAGAGGCACCTCCTGAAGAGCAATTTGAGTTTCCAGCTCCACCTGACAAACCACAAAAACCTAGCCGCTTTAGCAGAGAGGAAGCGTACTCTGACCCTGATTCAGAGTCAGCCCGCTATCTAGATACTGCTGACCAGTGGCGAGATGATATGGATGAATATAATCGACTAAGAGGCGAATATGACCGTGAAATCATGGCAAATGAGCGTCAGGCTATGGTTGATGAGCAGAATCGTGTAAAAGAAGCTCAGCAACAGCAAGCTAGACAACGTGAACAAGTGGGTGGTATTAAACAACACTTGAACAAGACTTATGGTGCTAATAACGAAACTATTAACGATTTTCTGAAAACGATGTCTTCACCCGAATCACTTACAGTGGATAATTTGTGGAAATTATATGCTTTAGAAAAAGGGGCTAGTTCGAATCCTGCCGCTCCTGCACCTGCCCAACAACAGCCTAGTGCTGCTTTTGAGCAAACGCAGAGAGCCCAGCAGATTCCTAGTCCAATGGGTGTAGTATCCGGCGTTAATAGGCAGACAGATAAAACTGCAAACGACCGGATAATGGATGAGCTTATTGGTGATTACGATAAGCAAAATCCTTGGTAAATAATTAAATATAGTTAAGGAGGTTTAACTATGGCTGATATGTTTAGTGGCAGTTCAGGAAATGATGTTAACTCGGGTGTTGACATTAATGATTCCAGAAGACTGTTTAATTTTGGTGAAAGAGTAGCGGAACTTGCTCCTCAGCAATCCCCCTTCTTCACCTACCTATCCAAAGTTGCGAAAAAGTCTACTGATGACCCCGTGTTTAAGTTTCTTGAACAGCGTCATCAATGGCAGAGACGTAATTTTAAAGTATCGACAGCAGTAACATGGACGTTTGAAGCTGGTCCAACTATTGCAGATGCTGATTCTGACAACTTAGTATTAAGTTGTGATTATGACCAGTATGGTGCAATTAGTGGTTCTGCTTCAACTGCGGCTAATAATTCTTGCCACTTTTTAGTAGGTGGAAGTATTATAGCTATGAAAGCCGATAATGGAAGTGTATATAGATTTAGAATAACGTCAGGAGCTACTATCACACATAGTGGAACTGATGGTTCTAGTGGTATAACAACTATTACTGTAACAGGTGGTGGTGATGAAATAGTACCTTTAGATACTCCTACTTCTGGAACATTAACATTTAGTGCTTTAAATAAGGGTTCTGTAGTTGGTAGTGCGTGGGCTGAAGGTTCACAAGACCCAGAGGGTTGGGCTGATAAGATGTACGACCGTGAAGGATATTGTCAGATATTTAAAACTGCAATTCCCCTTTATAGTGGAACATCATTGGCAACAAGATATCGTGGTGTAAACAATGAGTATAAACGTGTTTGGCAAGAGAAGTTAATGGAACATAAGATGGATATGGAGCAAGCTATGTTATTTGGCTATGGTAGTTCATCTAATGAGCAATCTACTTCTGCTCCATTACGGTATACATGGGGTATTTTACCATATACAGAAAGTAATGGTAAAGTATATACTATGTCTTATGCTTCATCTGGATACGATGCATTCTTGGATGCAATGGAAGATTTCTTTGCTCCTGAGAGTGGTAATAGCGGTAATAAACTAGTACTTGCTAGTAGAAAAGTAATTACCTATCTAAATAAATTAGGTAGTGGTAGTTTCTTGAATAATAGCGTTGGTACTAGTCAGTATCGTTTAGATGTGAATAGTATTCCCGGGAAGTTTGGACATATGGTAACTGTTGTAGATACTATTTTCGGTAAATTGCATTTTGTAGCTGACCCACTTCTTCGTGGAATGTTTGAAGATTATTGTGTAGCAGTTGATATGAAGAATGTAGCTTATCGACCTCTCGTGGGTAATGGTGTAAATCGTGATACTCACATAATTACTAATGTTCAAAACAATGATGTAGATGGACGGAAAGATTTGGTTCTTACAGAAGCTGGATTAGAAATCAGCCTTCCTGAGACCCATGCTATCCTGAAGTTTTCCTAAAGGAGGGTAAATAGATGGCACAATTATCAATGGTAGGCGAAAATACTGTTACTGATGGTACACATAGTATTACTGATGCTTCGGTATATGGTACATGGGCATTTGCAGGTGATGAAGGTGGTTTAGCTGTTTTAAGAACCGATATTTTAGACCCAGATGATACTGATGCAGCACTTGTAAGTCCGGGTATCCCGGGAGTTATGGCTGCTAATAGAAAGTTAACAGTTGGTTTTAATACTACAACAGCTGGAGCAAATGTGACTTCTGATTTTGGCATTCAAGGTTCTTATGATGGTAAGAATTGGGCTTTGGCAGTAGCTGAATTAGATGCTGATGTTACTCCAGATGTAACTGGGGTTCAACAGTATGAGGTTGATTTAACTGACTTGTATTTTCCTTGGCTTAGGTTAATATGGAATGACGGAACAGATGATAATACTACTTGGCAAGGATACTTTTTTGTATCAGGTCTTAAGTCTGGTGTAAATGTTTCTGCATTGTCAGTTGGCGGTGTAGGTCCTGACCCATCCTAACGGGTATTAATAAAATGATTTCAGGGGGCTTTCTGCCCCCTGAGGTCTAACGAAAAAGGAGAATAAATGAGTGATTTAAAAATAACCCATGCTGGGACAGTTCAGACTCAAACTAGGCAAGGTCCTATGAATCCAGCAACTCCCTTAGGGCAAGCTGGAGCAGTATATACTACAGCTTCATCTGATGCAATAATTCCACCGCTAAATCAAACATTTATTGCTATTACTATGTTAGCAGATGTTGTTTTTGATGATTCAGCAGGTCTTGTAGCAGAAGATGCAGAAAAGTTTATCAATACTGAGGATGCTGCTCATGATTTAGCAGCAAGTTCAGAGAGTTCAGTTGAAGGTTCTGGTGGTTTGATTATAGGTGGAACAACAGAAGCAGATGCTGTTACCTTCCCAAAAGGGGTTACAATATATGGAAGATGGAAAGAAATAGATGTTTATTCTGGTGCTTTAATAGCTTATATAGGCTAAAATGCTTGGATTAGGAAATACATTAAGCAAGAGTGGGGTTTTATCGCGTTACCCTAACAACTATTCCCTCGAATTTGATGGCACGGATAATTATTTGAACCTTTTAAGTCCTACTGCACTTGATAATTTTTATGATAATGGTGGGACATTTAGTGCATGGATATATCCTACAGACACTACATCTAATCAAGTGATATATGATAAGGCAGATGGGGGTCAGGAGACCAATACATTGTATTTATCATTAGAGAGTTCAGGGAAATACAAACTTCAATTTAAAAGAGAATGGGATACGCAGATTAATGCCAGATGGACAAACAGTAGTTATGTAAATCAACCACTATATAAAGATGCTTGGAATCATGTAGTCCTTACTTATGATTCGTCTGCTTATGGCAACAGTCCTGTATTCTATGTTAATGGTGAGCGTAAATCACATGGAACAGAAGATGCTCCAGGGAGTGGTGAAACAGTTGTTAGTGATGCAAGTTATAACTTAAGAATAGGTTATAGTAATAATAATGATAAACCATTTAAAGGTAATATTGATGAAGTCGCAATCTGGGATGAAATTTTGGATGCAGAAGCTGTTTCAGCCATATACAATTCAGGAAGTCCAATAGATTTGACTAAAGCCTCTGGTGACTATGATAATGAGGGTGATTTAGTTGGTTGGTGGAGAGCGGGTGATGGGACTTTGGATGATTATGATTTAATTAGTGACTCAGCAACACCAACTTTAGGAAGTGAATTGTTTGATGAAGAAGCCCGTATATTTAGAGTAGACGGGACTTATCTTGGTTCGAATCCTGTCAGTGAGCATGGCACGGATACTTATGGATGGACTCAGGAAGGTTCAAATGGATTAGAAAATGATTCAGGGGAATTAAAGATAACTTATTCCAATAGTGCAGATGGGGCGAGATTATACTTACGGAATATTACTGATTTATCATCAAATCTTGAGGCTGCTGGTATATATAAACTAACCTTTGATGCACGATATGAAGGTGGCTCGGTTGGTGTTGGGATAAAGGTATATCAAAGTGGTTTAGGTGCGTATAAATACACAAAAGCATTCACAACAAGCACAGTTAATTATACCTTGTATTTCTTTGCATCAGCCGCTTCTGACTTTATTAGACTTAACACACTGGCATCGGGTAATATAGTTTATCTTGATAATTTTTCTTTAAAGAAAGTCAACGGAAACCCTGCATTAATGATAAACATGGCAGAAACGGATATAGTTACAGCAGTACCTTAAGCACAGGAGATAATATGGCATACGAAAACAGAAAATATATGATAATACCTTTTGCAGATGTGACAGATGAAATGGTAGAAAATGCCATAGAAACATCGATGGATACATTAAGGCATTCTAAAAAAGGTGTTGATAGAGTGACATTGAAATTCGATGGGGATACTCCTGAAGTCTTTGATGGTATTACTACTTATACTCATGAAGAAATATTAGCAATACTGAATGACTCTGATGGTGATTGGGTGAGTGATGTGGGTTAGTACTTGTTATTGGTATGATTGGGAATTAAAAGTAAGTTATGGGGGAATAGATGGATAATGAAGCTGTAGTATTGTTGCGAAAAGAGATGTTTAAGAAAATAAACGAGATACTGACACAAGTAAAATTAACTAATGGTCGAGTTAATAGATTAGAGAAAGTATTGCTTTTTGGAGGTGGGATTGCTGTTGGGCTAGGCGTAGTAAAACTCTCTTCTTTACTAGCTTTATTGTTATAGGAGGTTAGAATGGCAAAGGTTATGTATAGTACATCTGTAGGTGGTCCTCAACAAAGTGCCTCTGTTAAGAATGATACACGAAGAAAGCCTTTTGATAAGAAGAAAGGGAAGAAATAATGCAAACTATTGATAGTCAAATACAGGCATTAACGGGAACTGCTAATGATACTGAAATGAACGATTGGGCAACTGAGGGAGCAAAGGAAGTTATGAATGCTTTGCCTGATAATATACTATCTCCTCATTCACAAACATCTAATATTAATGATGGGAACGGACTTACTTCTATGCGAAGTAAGAGGTTATTTTATGTATTAAGGGAAGAAACAGATTCTGGTCCTTATGTTAATTGTAGAGAAGTAACTCCCGGTGAATATAATATGGCGAGTGATAGTGATAGTATCTATTATAGAGCAGCTAGAACGCCTATATACTCAGTAATAGGAGATACATTGAATGTCCTTCCGACTCCTACTGCTGGACAAACTGCTACTGTTTATTATTTAGCTTATCCAGATATAGATGTAAGTGCTGATAGTGCTATTGCAAACTTTCCTGATAATGCTAATTCTTTGGTTGTATTATATGCAGCTTGTAAAGTGTTGCATAATAAAATGAATGAGAAGGCAAGTAGCCTTCCTAGTGATTTAGTAGTTCCAGTGCTTGGGACTGTATCTACATCTTTACCTAGTTATACTGCTCCAACAGCATTTGTAATGCCAGTTGCTCCAGCAGGAGTAGATATTGACTTTTCAGAAGTTAGTACTATTGAAAGTTTTGTGTCACCTGTATTTACTGTTCCTACACTAGCAGATATTGCAGCAATGGATTTACCTAGTATTCCAGTTACTCCAACAATGTCAGAGAAAAGTGTTACAATAACAGGAACTGCTCCAACTTATACAGCTCCTGTGTTGTCTTTAGAGACTGCTCCAACTATTACAAGTTTGACAATTACTAGTGCAATTCCAGTGGCACCTGCATTAGATTCTACGTCCATCGATACTAGTGGTTTGACAAATCCAACCTTTACAGCTCCAGTTATGAATGCTCCTGATTGGAGTGATACTAATACTTGGATAACCACTGAAGAAGATAGTGAGATGTTAGCATCTAGAGTACAAGAAATAGGTGGAAAAATACAAGAGTTTAGTGCAAGGATGAATGAATCTGTATCTCGATTTGAGAAAGAAAATGCTATATTACAAAAAGATTTGCAAGTGGCTATGCAAAATGCTAATACTTTTGAACAAGGTAAATTAAGCAAGTATGGAGCAGAATTACAGTCTTATCAAGCAAGTGTTTCATCTGAGGTCCAAGAATGGCAATTAGATTATACTAAGCAAATAACTATATGGGAAAGTGATAAGCAATCTGCATTACAAGCTTACCAATCAGATATGCAGAATAGTTTGAATACTTTTAATAAAGAAGTTACTGAGTATCAAACAAAGTTTCAAAAAGATACACAAGATGCTCAATTAGCAGAATCTAAAGAAGGTAGAGATTTACAGAAATATGGTCAAGAAGTTCAAACATATCAAGCTCAAGTAAATACAGAAGTTCAGAAATGGACTAATCAAACGTTTGGCAAAGTATTTCAAGAGTGGACACAGAGATATCAAGGAAAACTTCAGGAGTATGGAAATGATTTACAAAAAGAAACAGCAAGAGTTTCTGCATCTGTAAATGATTATCAAGCTAAGCTAGGAAAAGCTTTACAAACATATCAAGCTGAAACAGGATATGATTTATCTAAATATCAAGCTGAAACACAAGCACAATCGCAGAAGTATACAAATGATTTACAACAAAATACTTCTACTTTTACTAATAATTTACAGAAGTATAGTTCTGAGATACAGAAAGTATCGACAGATAATCAAAGTGCTTTAGGTAGATTTGGACAAGAATTAGCAGATTATAATGCTAAGATGCAAAAAGAATCAGTTGATTATCAATGGCTTCAAGGGCAGTATGCTCAATTAAAGCAAGATTATAATCAAGGATTACAAATACTAATTGGTGGAGGGAATCCACCTCAACAAGGAGGATAATAATGGCTAGTAATTATAGAGTTAATTTTGCTGTTAGTTTAACTCCAACTATAGTCAACGATGCTGGACAATCAGTTGCAACAACTGCCATGGATTCAGAGATTACTAAATCACTAGGTGGAAATGGAACAGTTGGAGATGTAACAGCAGGAGATAACATTACAATGTTAGCTGACGGAACCGAAGTTACTGGTTATGCTAGTGGTGCTGCCGCTTATGCAACTAGTAATGCTGCGACTGGTACTGGACTTACAGTTGGAAATGTTAATAACATCACTATTATAAAAAATACTGGGTTTGTATATAGTAGTCCTTCAGCTTTAGGAGATGCTCTTACTAAAACATCTTCAAAGTGGACTACAAATGAAGCTGTAGAAATTAAAGATACAAATGATAGTGGAGTTATACTCGGTATTTTATATCCGGGAGAAGCAATGGTTTTTCCAAGAGCAGGAAATGGAGTTGTATTCCATTGTTCAACTGCTGGTGGAACTGGAAATATAGCTATCGAGTATGCAATTATAGTTGATGGTACATAGGGGTCTAAATGACACAATTAGAAATGATAGAATTAGTACAGCAACATCATTCCCATTTGGGAGAAACTGAATTAAGGAAACTTCTAGATAGGGCTTTAAGTGATTTTGCTGCTAAAACAGAGGTTTTAGAAACTTCTTATACGACATCTACAGTAGCTAATCAAAGATATTATACTATACCTTCGACCTTGTTGAAGATTAAAAATATATGGTTAAATGATGTACTGATTTCAAGATTAGTGGGTAAACCTATAATAGATGATGACACTGCGGAGACTGGATAATGGCTGAAACAAAAACAAGATATTGGTATATAGATAAACGTAGAATAGGAATCGTAGAGAAGAGTACGAATGGAATAACTGTAGATAATATTACTTCTGATTATATTTCTATTAGTGAAGCTAAAGATATGCGTATATATGGGATAGCAAAACCTGAGGGATTAAGTGATTCAGATTTAACATCTACGGATACACCTTTAACAGATATCCCAGAACAGTTTCATGAAGGTATAGTATCTAGAGCAATATCTTATGGATATAAAGACCCAAGAAACTTAAATATTGAACTCGCTGGATATTTTAATAACGAATATGAAATGTGTCTAAGGGAAGGTAAAAAATATGCAAAAAGTGATTTCAGAAAGGGCGGAACTATGATTCCGTATGATTATTAATGACTACATGGACTAAAGAAAATCCTGAAGGAACTTCAACGACAACAATTATTCCTACTTCGGGATATCAATATGCTTATTTTGGTATTGCTGAAAAAGATAATTATACGATAGCAGCAAACAAACATTACGCAGTTCCATTTGTAATGGGTGGGGCAGCCACATCTAATGATGTGGATTTTGGTACAGGAATAGACCCAGATGATACTTTTACAACAGCAGATACAACTACCCAATATGCATCTGAGTTGATTTCTATGCTATGGTATATACCTGATGATATTACGATTGATAGTGTAACCCATTTTGAAGGAGCTGATAATGCTACAGGTGATACAACTCGTATGCATTTAAAAAGTTATACATTTACAAGTGGGGCTACCAACTGTCTTACCGCAGGAGCATTACTTGCCTATAATTCTGATATAACAAATGCTGGAAATGAACAACCTTATTTATCTTCTTG